>Ga0116227_10001652_pt1 | contig 50343 bp, 39 predicted proteins | sample S1TSphgellanicum_FD_89693 | JGI IMG/M metagenome (GOLD analysis project Ga0116227, IMG submission 89693) | Host-associated microbial communities from peat moss isolated from Minnesota, USA - S1T2_Fb - Sphagnum magellanicum MG | ecosystem: Host-associated > Plants > Peat moss > Unclassified...
GAGGAGGTGAATCTTCACCATTAGCAGCAAAGCTCCAACAAGCATGGCTGCAATCACGGCTGCCTAAGGTACAGGATAGTACTCCATATCCCTCATCTTTTGATGCTGAAGCTCAAGCTTTTAACCAGACAAGCAGAGAGCCTCTGACAGCAATGACACCAACAACAACATCACCATCATCATCATCATCATCATCAAAGACATCATCAAAGACCATGACAACAACATTTACAAAACCAAGACCACCAACAATAACATCAATGCAGACGTCGTTGTTCTCACATCTTCATAAGAGTTCTTGTGGTGCCCCACCACCAATCCTCCATTCCTTCTCTACACGCGATGCCAAGTTGAACAACCATATGTCATTCTTTTCTCATGACACTAATTCTGTGGGAGATTCAAACTCTGCATCTGGAGGGCCGGAATCTCTAGCATTCCTTGATGAGATGCTCATGCAGGAGGAAGATATTGGCATGGAGCAATTATATGCGAATGAAGAAAGTATGGGCTACAATGAGATGCAAGTAACATTCCTTGATCAAATGCTCATGGAGGGAGATGATATGAATGGCAGCAATCAATCTATGTACCAAGAAAGCACTGCATACCAAGCAGTGGAGAAGGGCTTTGCCGATCTCATCTATGAAGGTTCTCGATCAACTAGTACTACTGGATCAAGCTACTACAGCTCTGTGAACAGCAGGGAAGAGGGGGCAGTGGCATGGGGTGCACAAACAGAGTGTAATAACATAGGGTGGAATCAATCTCTTGACTTTAACCAGTTGTCAGAAAAAATTTACGAAGATGATACGCTGAATGATTACACACACATTCTATGTCGGCTTGTTGGAGAACTGGGCCTTGAGTCTTCTACAAACAGCTGTAGCAGTACCAGCAACAGCCATGTAAACCACACTGATGTCCTTGTGTGTGAAGCTTATAACCCCAGAACCAATTACAAGAACCTGAGCCAAGAAAGTACAAGCACTGGGGTGGGCATGGATCTTCCACAAGGAAGTAACATTGGTGTGTTGCAACACAATGTCAAGTTTGCATTTGATAGTGGCGATGAGCATGACTTGACAAATTTGCTTATCACGTAAGAGAACAACAGTGGCCCATACAAGTATGATTTCAATACTAGAATTGTTCACGGACAACGTCATGCATTGCTGGATCTGAGGTGAGAGAAGTTGTATCCTCAACTTTCTTCTCTTTAAAATCTTACACAATGTAGGTCCACCCACAATTGCAGATGTGCAGAAGCGGTGAAGCAAAATGATGTGAGGAAGGCTAGTAGAATCATTGCAGAGCTTCGTGCTCTTACATCACCATCTGGAAGTGGTGCACAACGCATGGCTCATTACTTCACAGATGCGTTGGTAAGATTTTTGCCTGGCTTATGCGCTTTGCCTTGCTTTTCTTGAAATCTCTAATGGAGATTGTCAGGTTGGGTATTCAGTGTTGCAGGTGCAATACATTCTAGCTTGTCATTTGTGTTCCAACCCATGTGTTTTTTTCCTCTATTTTTGTTGAATGCCTTTTGGATGAATCGAATATTCTAGGTTGCTAAAATGTCTGGAACTGGTGCACAACTCTCAGCTGCACTTCGCAGCAATGCCCCTTCACCTGCTACAATGTTGCGAGCCTATAAGTCATTTGTGGTGCATGCTCCATACTTGACACTTGCCCATTTCAATATCAATGTTGCAATCCTGAATGCTTTCAAAGGAGCAAACCGAGTGCATTTGGTTGCCTATGGCCTCAGGTATGGAGGCCCGTATCTGACTCTCATTCAACAACTTGCAAGCAGACCAGGAAAGGCACCCAATCTTCGAATCACAGGTGCGTGGGTTGTCTCTTGTCAACTTCTCCTACCTCTTTTGTGTATATCTCTAGGGTACAAATCAAAATTCATGATCACAATGTATTGTTCTGTTATTGTCAAACTGTTGGGTAGTGATTTTCTTACAATCTTGTAAATCTTAGAAACAACTTTTAGAATGGTTTCTCATGATGACTTTGTGAGATTTCAGGAATAGAGCATGCACGTGACATAACATGCAAGCCATCAGAACTCCTAATACGATGTGGTCAAAGGCTCTCTGAGGTAGCAAAGACATGTGAAGTGCCATTTCATTACACAGCAATTGCTGACAAGTGGGAGAATATAACAGCAACCCAACTCGCTCTAAGGCCTGATGAAGTGCTCGTAGTCACTGCAACTTACAAACTCTCCAGCCTTTTGGATGAGTCTGTTATGGTAACAAATCCTCGCCAAATGTTCCTGAACAAGATCCGAAGAATGAATCCAAAGGTAAATGCTAATCACCAAAAAGTCAAATTTACATGGATCTTACTATGTTATTGTCGTCTAAGTTGAAACACTTGTTTAGATCATGTAGATTTCTTTCGGAAATGGTTATTGGTTTCTTTTGCTTGAGCACATCTTATACAATGTCCCACATTCTACATACATCTCATTAGTGTTTTATTTGAATTCTGCAGGTTTTTCTAACGTCAGTGGCAAATGCCAGTTTGAATGAGCCTTTTTTTATGTCTCGTGTTCGTGAAGCCATCAAGTATTATTCAATACAGTTCGATACACTTGATGTAATAATGTCCCCTAATCTTAAGGGAAGATTCTTAATAGAGCAAGAGGTTTACTTTCAAGAGATCCTAAACATTATTGCTTGTGAGGGTCTTGAAAGAGTGGAGCGACTTGAGTCCTATAAGCAATGGCATAGCCGCATTCAACGAGCTGGCTTTGTACAAAAGCCACTACAACTATTTGAGACCAATACGATCAAGTCCATACTTCGCTCATATGACAAACGATTTGGCATTGGACGAGATGGTGGTTGGTTTCTTTCGGGATGGAAGAATCAAGTCATGTATGCATTCTCAATATGGGAGCCAATCTCTTGATGACTAATTGTTGATCAAGGTATGTTTCATATTTTGTCTCTTTCTCTCTCTCAAGCTCATTTTTGAAGATACCTACAAAATACTCACATGTGAAGTATACCAAGTTGATCTTATTCTTATTATGTCATGCTAGTTTTCTCTTTAGGAATATAACATGGATAAATATTGAGGAAGATGAAATGTCTTATGGTTCTTCAAGACACAATGGATTGTGTCCTTGGGAAGAGTGACATTTTTCAGTTTCCATCCTAGAAAGAAAAATGGATTAATGTAATAAAATACTTTTGATACTTTTTTCTCTCCATTTTAGAGTTTCTTAAATTTCCCATCTAAAGATTGGCATTTGAGCATTGGAATTGAGGAAGAAAAATATGGACATGAGTTGAGGAAGAAGTTTGGAAGAAAGATTGGCCTTTGAGAGTTGAGAGAAAGATAATTGGCATTTTTGGTCGGGGTTGTGCAATTGGTTTGTGTACCAATTCCATGCCATTGAAAATGATGCTTATGGAATAGCAAAAAGGCCATGCTTGTAGAAGCCTTGGCCCATGATTTTCGTTCAATTCTAACACTCTACCAGCAATAATTGTAAGGGGCTATAATTCATGCCCCTTACCAATAAGCAACAATCCTCTTGAGTTCAAAAGATTCATGGTTGCCCATCCTCTTATCCAAAAGCCTAGAGACAATGTCTAGGCCTATGTTCAAGAAGCCCAATGCCCCAAAAAGCAAAAGGGTCATGCTATGTTCAAAGGTTTTTGCTAAATGGGAAGCCTATACATAGCCTAGGGGGAAAGAGCCCTAGCTTCCCAATAGCAAAATGTAGCCTAGGAACTCACCAAGCAACCTATGGAAATGCCTCAACAAAGGCCTAAAAAAATACCCATGAAGCCTATGAAAAACACTAGGAACCTTAGTATGAGCTTACTCAACCTATTAAAAAACCCATGCATCCTATGAAAAAGGTTTAGGGCACCTCCAAAATAGGGAAAGTACCCTACCAGAAAAAACTCAAGCAACCTATGAAAGAGTCTAAGTATGTTAAAAGAAGTCTAAACATCCTAGGAAAGAGTGTAGGCAACCTATGGAAAAACTTAAATAACCTTTGAAGAAGCTTAGGCACCCTAGGGAAGAGCCCAAGTAACCTATGAAAATACCTAGGCAACATGGGGAAGAGTTAAGACAACCTATAAAAAGCCTTAGAAACCTAAGAAAAAGTCTAATCACCTTAGGAAAAAACCCAAACACCTTGTGAAAAAGCCTTAACAACTAGGAAAAAACTCAAACAACACGTTAAAAAGTTTGAGCAATGTAGGAAAAAGCCTAAACTGCCTATTAAAAAACATGGGCAACTTAGGAAAAAGCCTAGGCAACTTCAAAAAAACCCCAAGATGCTTATCAAAAAGCATGGGCAACTTCAAAAAAACCCCAAGATGCTTATCAAAAAGCATGGGCCACTCCAAAAAAACCCCAAGATGTCTATGAAAAAGCATGGGCAACTTTTTTAAAAACCCCAAAATGCCTATGAAAAAGCATTGGCAACTTCAAAAAAACCCTAAGATGTCTAGGAAAAAACATGGGTAACAACTGCACCAAAGAACCCATGCAACTTATGAAATAGCCTAAATAGTTTATGATAAAGCCTAGGCACCTTAGAGTGCTTAAAAAAGAGCACATGTAAGTTACGAAAACATCTAAACAACCTAGGAAAAAGCTTCAACACCTTAGGAACTAGTCTAGGTAACTTATAAAAAAAATTATGCAACCTAGGAAAGAGCCTAGTCATCTTATAGAAAAGCCTAGATGAAAGCCCCCTTAGTTTTAAAGCCTACATGAAGAAAATGTGTAAGTAGCCTAGAAAAGAACCTTTGTAGTAGCCTACCCCACTTAAGAAAGAGCCCATGACCCAGCCTAGGAAAATGAACACCCATGAATACACTACCTACCCTCGGTTGTCTGGTTTTTTGCTTTCAAATTGAATGAACCCCCAACTCCATATAATTTATAGTTCACATGGTTATCCCCTTACTATTTTTACCTACCTACATTGTATCTTATTTTGGCTAAACCTTTACCTTTTGAAGAAACCTCTATACTTCATTGTTAAATATTTATCTCTTGGCAAAACTTCTCTACTTATTGGCAAAAAATTTACCTTTCCACAAAACCTCTTTATTTTTTAGCTAAATCTTCACATAATCATGTTGGCAAAACCTTTCTACTTCATGGTTAAACCTCCACCTGTTAGCAAAACCTTTCTACTTCATGGATAAACCTCTACCTGTTGGTAAAACCTTTCTACTTCATGGCTAAACTCCTACCTCTTAGCAAAACCTTCTACTTCATGGTTAAACCTATACCTCTTGGTAAAATTTTTGTACTTCATGGCTAAGCATTTACCTTGTGGCAAAATCCTTGTACTTCATGCTTAAACCTTTACCTTTCAACCAAACCTTTCTACTTCAAGGCTCAACTTTTACATCTTGGCAAAACCTCTTTCTTTTTTGGTTAAACCTTTACCTTTTAGAAAACCTTTTTACTTCATGCCTAAACCTCTACCTTTTAACAAAACCTTTCTACTTCATGTTTAAACATCTACCTTTTGGCAAAACCTTTATATTCCATGGGTAAATACTTATTCTTTGGCAAGGGCTAATCCTTTACCCATTGGCAAAACCTCTTTACTTATTGGCTTAACCTTCACCTATTTACAAAACCTTTCAACTTCTTGTCTAAACCTTCATCTTTCGACAAAACCTCTCTAATTTTTAAATAAACCACTACTTCTTGGCAAAATCTCTCAACTTCTTGGCAAAAAAATTTTTTTTTGGCAAAACCTTTGTATTTATGTAGTTAAACCTTTACCTCTTGGTAAACCTTTTTACTTCATGGCTAAACCTTTATTTTTTGGCAATGTTTTTTTATTTCATTGCTAAAGTTCTACTTATTGCCAAAACCTTTATATATTCCTAACTAAAATTCTATTATTGGGAAATCCTCTTTTCTTCATTGCTGAAGTTGAATCTTTTGAAAAAACCTTTATATTCATTAGGAGAAAAAGGCCATTTTCTAACCAACCAGTTTTTGATTACATGTTAAGTTCAACTTGCTTTCGATTGCATAATTATATTTATTTCAAAAAATTCCACATGGTCCGCTTCACACTTCAACTTAGTCGATTTTTTGACTGAATTGGTAAGTGTACGATGTTGACCATCGTTATTAATTGACCATTGATTTTTATAATTAATAAATTCATAGTCGAATTATAGTGGAAAAATCCACTTTCAAAATTTATCGGGCTTTATCATGTCAACCATTTCATTGTCTTAGTTAACCTTGTTTATGGATGGATGAATGTTGGAAATTTTGATGGATGAAATAATGTTTCTGTTTTCCACTATTAATCAACTTTGATTTGATTTAGGTTCAACTTAATTGTGATTTTTTTACAACTTTGTTGTGATTAGTTTCCAACTTTGGTAATTTCAAAACCCCTTAATCTTGAAGTCAATAATTTTCATTACACTACACCTTGCCACTAGAAACCCTAAGTTTGTTGGAAATTTTTCTATTTAATGGTGTCCAAATGTGATAGAACATCAAAAGTGGGAGAACACAAACATCTTTGTCTAAAGTCATTGGGCATGGTATTGGAATGGTTAAAAAATGTGGAACATTAAGTTGACATGTCCTTGTTTATTGAAACAAACATCTACCTCTTGGAATTTCTTCTTTAGGATTGTTTTTCAAGGCTAAGTTGCCTTGATTCATTGAATAATAATGATTCTTCACTAGAGAGGAGTATTGCACCAACATTACTTGGAGTGGTTGGTGCATTTGGCATTGCCTTTTGTGCATTCAACACACTTTCATGTGTTAATGCACTCCCCATAGGTGTATAGGAACACGTGATTGCTCCGTGGCTCCTTATGCAATATAATCTTCCAACATGGATTAGAATAATCATCAAAATAGAAAACTTGTTGGACTTGTAATGGGAAAACAAATGGTTCATTACCGTTCATCAACATATGCTAAAAGTTGGCGATTAAAAATCTAGCTTCATCTCATTTATGAATTGAATTACCCCAACTATATAATTATGGTCAATAACTAATAAATATTAATTAGTTGATAATTAACTATTAAAAATAAGTAACTATTCATGAGTTGAATTATTTAGTTAATATTAATGATTGATTAAAAATAATTTTAGTATCTACAAATTAATTTAATGAGTTAGAAATTTAATAATTTATAGTTGATATTCAGGAATTACCAACTAATTAATAATTTATTTTGTTAAATAGTCAACTTGAAACCTAATTATTTTTTATTTAATTAGTTGATCACTAAAATTTTAAAAGGTTTATTTTTAAAAGTTAAAAAAATATTTAATTTTTTTAACATATAGAAAATTATATTATTTTATATATAATTGCCAAATAATTAAATACATTTAAAAAATTACTGATTAACTTGATTTGTGAATTTATCAATTAATTAGTTCTTGAAATATTAGATACTTGCACACATGGCATGCACCAAAGGTTTAAACATGGTCTAGCTAGGTCTAACTTAGGTGTTTCATGGCTTAACTTTAAGTGTACGTTAAGTGTCACATTAGACATTTAATTAACCTTAGATGGTTAGCCTTAGTTTAACCAAGCTTAGGCACCATGTATGTTAAATTAATTAATAAGAATTAACTACTAATTATTTGCCTAAATTAGGATCATATTATAATATTATTAATTATTAAAATAATAAAAATATAACTAGCCTAGCTTAGAGTTAATTACAATTTAACATTTGCAAATAATATTAAATTAATGTATGTATTTGTCCGAATCTTTATGGTTAATGCTATATTTAAATAATTAATATTATTAAATTCCTATTTTTTTATAAAGCTCATTATAATAAATTAAATATTTTTATGAAGATTATTCCCTATTAGTTAATATTGTTTACAATTATTAGTAACCAGAAAAATCAATTAATTATTATAGGTATTTGTTATTTTAGTCTAGTTAATAATTGGATATTAAATACTTGGAACCACCCAACATTGAACGCAAGGCTAAAAACCATTTCAAATTTTAATATTTTTTTCATTCTTTAACCAAATCAACAATGATCTTTATGTCATTAGAAGTGCAAATTAAAAAATTACAATTTTTTTCTAAACACCAAAAACAAAGGAGCAAAAAAGAAAACATGAAAAGGAGGAAGAGGAAATTTGTGATATTTTGTTTCAATTGTTTTGAAAAAAAAAACTCTAATCCTCTTTATTTTCAAACCCCATATCTTTGTTGTATTTAATCCATTTTAAGTGATAGAAAAACCTATGACTAAGGATATACAAGATTTGTTTGTCCTCCAAATGCAACAAAGCAACAACAACAAAATTATCTCAACATTCAAAATTGTGAAATTTTGTTTCAAATTTTCTTTTAAAAATTACAAGTAGACCTATTGTGTATTATAATTGCAATCTAGTTGATATTAAACACTTAATTAACTTTAAATGGTTAGCCTTAATTTAGTGAAGCCTAAGCACCATGTAATAAAAATTGTCGCAATTTAATTAATATTTTGTCTCAAATGTTTTGAAGAAAAAACTTAAACCCTTTTTTTTTAGTCTCTTTTGAATGATTTAAAAACCTATGGGTTTATCAACTAAATATTTATGAGACCTATTTAAAGTCCAAATGCAACAAAATGATGACGAAATAATTTAATTTCAAAATCCAAAATTGCAATTTAATTTCAACTAAGGTAAATAGGCCACCACCATACACTTAAGATTTCAAAGGAAATTGACTTCTTACACATTACTCCTTTTTTTGTTGTTAAAATAAATTTTGTAGCCTTCCATTTAACACTTCCAATTCTACAAAAAACACTCAATTTGGTCAAGGAACGAAGAATATATGGGTTGTTTTATATAAAAGGGTTCATGTTTGGTGATAGATTTATTGAAATAGTTTTTTATTTTGAAATTAAATTGTTCTTTCATTGTTTTGTTGCATTTTCATTTCAAAAAAGTCTTGTAGATTGCTAGTTGGCACACCCATAGATTTATAAATCACTCAAAACAAACTTATTATGAAAAAAGTATGGGGTTTCATACTAAAGAGGTTTAAAGTTTTTTTTTCAAAACATTTCAAACAAAATATCACAGTTTTGAATTTTGATATTAAAACATTTTTTCATTTTTTTGTTACATTTGAAGTTCAAAGAGGTATTATAGATTGTTAGTTGGTTCACCCATAGTTTTTTAAATCACTCAAAATGAATTTACAAAGAAAAAGATATGGGGTTTCATACTAAAAAGGTTTTAAGTTTTTTTCAAAACATTTCAAACAAAATATCACAATTTTGGAATTTGAGATTAAATTATTTTTTCATTGTTTTGTTGCATTTGAAGATCAAAAAGATATTGTAAATCGCTAGTTGGCATACCCATAGCTTTTTAGATCTTTCAAAATGGACCTAAAATGAAAGAAATATGGGGTTTCAAAATAGAAAGGTCTAAAGTTTTTTTTTCAAAACATTTGAGACAAAATATCAACTAGAATGCAATTATAATTTTTATCCCATATTAATTATCATAGCTTCCAAAACTACATAATGAAGTTGGTGCACCAAGTGTTTTCAAAAGGTGAAGTTGGCACCTAGGACAAATTAATAAAAAAAGGTTTGACCTTAAAGGCCATGTGGTGAAAAAAAGGATTATTTAAAGCCTACTTATCTACCCTAAGCTTAAGTAACATTACAATCTACTTATTTACCTAGGCCTACCTACCTACCTAGGTTTAGGTTAAGGAGGTCTATATAAATAAGTAGGTTTAGTATGTAGATACCTACCTACTTATTTTTAGGTGGACCTACATACCTAGACCTAAGCCTACACATAATTTTAAGTAGGGACACATGTTAATAAATTATTGCTTAGATTTTTTGCATAAACATAACTTTGAGTAAAACAATTCATGAAATTGGAAAATAGTTGAAAGTTCAACTTTAAGATTTGGATGAAGGTGGATGAGGTTCATCTAGAAGTTGAAAATGTTCTATCAACTAAAATGGTTTGTCGCTTTCAACTAAAATCTTGTCACCTCAATGTTGGTTGAAAAATTGACATGTGTAGGTAGGCTTTGATCGTGTTGTGGGTTCGACTCAACATTATCAACTATTTTGGTGAGCAATTGAAAATGTCATTTGAATTGAAAAAAACATTTTACAATTGGAAATGACGTTTTCAACTTCAAAATGTAGTTGAAACGTAGTTGAAACCATAATTGAAAACCCCAATTTTTTTCCTATTGATTTCACAATTAAACCTTTATTTTTCAACAATTTTTTTTAATTTCATGCAAGGTTGTCACCATGTCCATGTATTCGTCACGACGTAATGAACACATTTGGATGGAAATGCAGCCTTATGTCATGTTAATATAAAGCCAACCTAGGTCAACCAATGGTCAACCTAGGTCAAAATGAGGTAGGGCTACCTAAAATACAATTTTGGGCAACTAAAAAATCTCATCATTCAATCACCTTAAACCTTGCTGCAACCGAAACAAATTTCAATGGCCACATTATTGTGATGACTGAAAAAAATTGGGTGGCAATTGTATTTTTTTCAAACAATGATCAAAATGTTTTTGGGCAAAAACTTTTTAAATTCAATTATTAAATCAATGGTGGAAAATAAAGCATGGTCCATCAAATGGTTAAAAATTTTGGAAGGTGATTAAAAAAAATATGGGCATTGTTCAAAAAATTGGGTAGCCAAATTTTGATCACCTAATTTGATGACCAAAATTTTTTGGTCACCCAAGTTGGCAACTAAAGGCAAGTGAAAATTGGCAACCGTATTTTTCAAGCATTGCCCAAAATAATTTAGGTAATAATCGAAATTTTGGGAGTGATAATTTTTTTTTCAATGGTTGGATCAATGGACATTATCTATCAGACGACTGAAACATTTCGAGCAACTCCAAAAAAAATTAGTCAAACCAAAAAAATTTGGTCCCTAATTTGGTGATCGAAAGTTGGTAACTGAATTTTTTTGGTTGCCCAATTCAATGACAAGAAAATTGGGTGACCAAAAATTTGTGGTTATTTTCGGTTAGTAAAATTGGTTTGGCCAAAAAAGTTTGGTCACTAAAAGAAATGGTCAACATCCAAATGTGTCCATCAATTTAAATGCGTATGGATGGATATACGCAATTTTGGTGTGTCACATCAATTTTGACAATAGTGATTTCATGGCTAAACCTCCATGACTTGGCAAAACTTTTTCATTTCATAGCTAAACCTCTAGTTCTTAGTTAAACTTTTAGTTTACAAAACCTCTTTACTTCTTAACTAAACCTTTATCTTTTCACAAAAACTTTATATATTCCTAACTAGACTTCTAACTATTGGCAAAACCTTTAGCTATTTGCAAAACCTTTTCAGTTTTTAGTTAAGCCTCCACCTCCTTACAAAACCTCTCTACTTCATGGGTACACCTTTACCTTTGGCAAAACTTTTGAATTTTTTATTTTTTACTTCTTTGCAAAATGGTTATTTTGTCATGGATACACCTTTATTTCTGAACAAAACCTTTATTTCTTCTAACTAAACATCCACTTATCAACCAAACTTATATTTCCTCATGGCTAATCAAACATAACCTAGCCTTAGCAAAACCTAGAATTCATCTTTTTTATTCTATAATGATAAATATAATTGAAATCAATTTAAATAGGACACAAGTAGGACCTTAATGTTTCATCACTCAAATGTTGATTCCATGTTTCCAAAATTTGCCATTTTTCCACCATCAATAACCAAAACTAATACCTACCTCATTTTTTTCCCCTTACCACCAACATGTGCCTTTTTCATGATATTGATGTAAATTCATTTTTATTTTTTTTAAACTCATAAATAATGATAAACTATTGGAAACCATATGAGAACATAAGAAAAGGAAGGAAAAGGTGATCATCATTTGGATTGCAAAGCAATGCAAAGCCCAAGTTTATTTAGGCCACTTAATATTCAATTAACTTGTTTTGGTTGTAGTAGGTTGAATTACTTTATTTCATCTTAGATGGGCTAAATTAGAGGCCCCCTCATGTTTTGGTCATAAGTAATAAATTATGTAGTCAAATAAATAATTTTGACAAAATGACTACTAGTCATTTTATTGAAACCATGAATGTAGTTGTTAAAATGGTTATCACATGGTAAATATGATTGCATGTTAGGCTTAAACAATAGTTGCATATTGTCTTAGTCATGTGAATGCCACATTTTGGCATAATGATAGGTAGTTTTGGCTAGTATATTTATGTTATTCCATTCAATATACCTAAGTTAATATACACATGTTAACTATGATAGCAAACTTCAAATTTAACTTTAGGTTAATGGTCAATAAGTTTAGGATCAACAATGTCCATTGATCCAATGACTAAAAAACATTTGTGGCATTTTCAAGCAACTAAAATTTCTTAGCTAATCCAATTTCAACTACCCGAAAATAAAAGTAATTAATGCCATTTCATCTTTATATTAAAATGACATAATTAATGTGGTTTACATGTAGCATAATGTGTTCAAGTTGATAGATTCAACATTGAAAGTTGGTTAGAGAAATTTATGGATAGTTCAATATTATCCCTAGTTTATCCACTCAAATTATATGCCATTCATGACCTTTTGCTTTCACATTGGGGTGCAATGTCTTTATTATGGCATCACCTTCTCTTATCTAATATAAAACCCATGACTAGGGAAAAAGGTCTAGATTGATCCAAGGTTGTGTAAATAAGTTGCACTTGGGTTTTGTGTTCCTTTGCATTACCAATGATGATCAACTAACATAAGGTTCTAATAATAATATGTTTAAATGATCAATGCATTGTGTAGTTAATAATATTTCCATTTCCATTTCCATTAGTTTCAATAATTTAGTTTAAATCTATAATTATAAATCATATGAATTTACATATTGAAGTGTCAGAAGATGCCAAAATATTACAATAGTTCAAGTAAAATAAATATAAAAATGACATCCATATACAATAAATTATAGAAGAAACAAGAAGATTTTTTTTTATTATTCTAATAGTTGCTAGGTCATATTTGCATGAAGGAAGAAGATTATCAAATTAAAAAGACATACATTCCATTTGATTTCATCAATTAATTGTGTTTGTTCTATCACAACATCTTCATCTTATATTCTTTTCTACAATGTCAATAATAATTCTAAGAAGTTCCATAAGTTACAAATATATTTAAATTCATACATACACCTTGCAAGACAATGGTCATATGTTGAGTTCATTTTATTTTGTAACAAGTTCACACTCAAAACAACATAGATTTGGGAGATATTGAATGTAAGTGATTTTTGTCACTAAAATTGAACAGAATTCCAAAGTATGGAAAAAAAATTAGCTTTTCAAAGTTTGACACACTAAGATTTCCCAAACCACAAGGTTTCCAATTACACTCTTGGTATTGTTAGAAAGCTCTCAATATGTAGGGGTGCACACATTGGTTTTGTGACATTTCACTAGAAGGAAAATTGTTGTTTGCAACTAATTTTTGCAACTAAAAATTATCATTTGCAACTATACTAATAATTTAAGCTACAAAAATTTACAAAAAAATTTTAAAATAATGTTTGGAGCCATGATACACAAGTTATTGAATATTGAACAATTTTTTCAATGATAATTCAATTAATCAAATGAAAAAGTTTAGTAGAATTTGGGTGCATCATTGGTATCATTGCAAAGATCTTGAATGATTAGGATTTAATGGAATTTGTTTCATAATTTTCAGACCTAAGGTGCTTGAGATGTTGAAATTTGAATTATTTTTGTCACTAAAATTTCAAATAAATTAGAAAATTTTAATTTTGGAAGGAAAAATCAGCTCAATAATATGTTCACACTTTAAGAAAGCATGTTTACCATGCAATTTAGGTAAGATTTCCTTTCATATTTTTCTCTTCAAAAATTGAGTATATACTTTGCACAACAATGTTCATATGTTGAATTCACTTTATATTAATGTAATGGGTTCACATTTGGACCGAACGTGCATGCCACATTATATACCTTGCAAAACAATGTTTGTATGTTTTCACCATATTTTGTAATGAGTTCACACCATGTTGGGTCAAATATCACATTAAAAAAATATCTTGTTGTGATGTGTAGTGTCATGACGTTCAGTGTCATAAGGGTGTAAATCCATAATAAATTCTACTGAACAAAAAGACTAAAACCAATCAAAGGTAAAAACTAATTAACCAAAAAAAGATGCACGCACATATATATACAATGCACAAGAGGAGGCTGAAATTAAATTTTCATGTATCCCCTCCCAGACCTGAGCCGAGAAAAACGTGGCATGGTCTAAATAGAAATCAAGGTGCTACAAAAAAACATGATGAATAGTACCAAATGTCGACGAAAACTTGAATGAGCTTTGGCTTGAGGCAAAATAAATGGTATCCACCATTACAATTATCGCAAAGTAGCATTTGATCAACATCATATGTCCTTTGACATACCTGACATGGATAGTCAAGTGGAGGAATCCAAGTTGACGTGATGATGATAGGATCCAAGTTCAACAAGTGGTAGGGTGCACAATTTTTGGAATGATCCTGAATTATGCATTTGTCAGCTCCTTGCAACTCTAACACATGTGAAGGCCTGATCGTCGTAATCCTCAAAATAGTGCAACTGGAAGAAGTGTTTAGAGTATCATTAGGTTACCACTTGAAATACACAAAGTCACCAACATCAAATTGTCTCACCTTAGGTTTATAACTACCACCTCGTGTGTGTGCATACCGTAAGGTGTTTCGATGTTGTGAAATGGACAAGTTCTCCATGGCCATGGGCATAACCTTCTTGAATAGAGCAACCCTCTTTGTGATGACCCTAGCCCAAATGGCTAGGGAGTCCAAACCATAACCTCATCCATTAGAAAAAGGTGGAATGGGATGTCTCCCAAAAAACAAAAAGTAAGGAGACAAATGAGACAAAAAGGCATGTTTGGACATCTAACCCATGGTGATGTAAAGTAGGGCCAAGTCCCAATCCTCTTTGTTCCTAGTGAGGCAAATATTTTGAAATCCCTTCTTACATGTCTGAACCATCTTCTTTACAAGGCCATCAGCTTGAGGATGATCCCTTGAAGTCCGACAATGGTCAATGAAAACATGATCAAATAGGTATTGGAATTTTCTTCTGAATTTTGATCCATGATCAGTAAGGCACTTAGCAGAAGCCCCAAACCTATTTAGGACCTATTGTAAGAAAGCCTGGTTAGTGCTATATGATGACTTTTCCGACAACACAACAAGTTCAATCCACTTTGAAAAATGCTCAATCATAATCATGATGTAGACATTACCCTTGGAGGTCTGTGATAATTCTCCAGCTAAATCACATGACCAACGATAGAACATGCCCTGAATAAGGTGTGAGCTGTTGAGAGGAGAAGGAAGTTCTCACTATATCACATTATTCACACCTAGCAATGACGTCTCAGACTTGAGCATACATACCTCTCCAATGGTAATGAAAAGCGAAAAGGTTATAAGTATGCTTAACTCCAAAATGTTCAAGCTTCGAGTGTACCTTTCTAATAAGACCAAACCGTTCATGTGGTGGAGGAACCATTCTATTGTCTTGTGGTAAGCATCGGACGAGGCGATTATCGCTCCATGACTAACGTTTGCACTGCTATTGTATGCGTTCCTGTTGACTCGATGTAACTTGGGGAGGGTATTCCCCATGCTGAAGAAATCTTAGAGTGTCCAAGTCTTCCCATATATCCACAATGGGATGCTCAACCAGGTTACATTGCAATAGTGCAAAATAACTAGATGCAGAAGATACATCTATTATTGGAATCTTATCGAAGTCTTGCCTAACTTTTGAGAAATCTTTAGAGGTAGTGAGGGGTTTTCGCAACATGGTATCCGCGTTTTGATGTGTAATACCATGTCAGTGAATAATCTTGAACTCGTACTCCTGAAATATAAGCACCCAACGAGCTAACTTACCAATAAGCTTGTCGTTGGTCATCAACTACTTGATAAGCTAGTGGTCGGTATACAAAATGAACTTGGTGCCATAAAGATAAAGCTTGAAATGTATCACAACCCATACAATAACAAGACATTCCCTTTTGTATGAAAAATAGTTGCTCTCAGCCTTGTTGTTGCTTCGGGATGCATAGGCGATAACATATTCCTTGCCTTCCTCATCAAGTTGGCCAAGAATAGCACCAATACCAAGAGCACTCCGGTTAGTGTGTAGAATGAAGACCTTGCTAAAATCAAGTCTTTTCAGAATGGGGAACTTTGAAAGCTTTTCCTTGAGTGTGTTAAAAGCTTCTTGAGTGTCTTCACTCCATGTCCAAGCAACATCCTTCTTTAACAATGCATAGAGAGGATGAACAATAGTACTGAAGTCTTGGACATAAATCATGTAATAATTACATAGTTCGATGAAGCTCCTCAAAGTGTGAACATCAGTAGGATTGGGCATTTCCAAAATGGCTACTACTATGGCCCAATGACCCATAATACCATTTGGCAAAATTTTGTGTCCAAAGTAGACTACTGAGGTGATAGCAAACTCACATTTTTTAGGATGGATCTTCATATTGACTTCATGGAGCCTCTTGAATAACTCCTCAAGATGAGCCAAATGCTGCAGGAATCCCTTACTATGCATTAGGACGTCATCTATGGAGCACTTCAAGAAATCTACCCCTTCGAAAACCTGGTCCATGATTTGTTGAAAGAAGACAAGTGCATTCTTCAATCCAAAAAACATCACAAGCCATTCCCACAACTTGTTGCTTCCATGGAATGTCCTTTTTTTGTAATCCTTCATAATGAGCACAATCTGGTTGAAACCTTACCTCAAATCCACAATTGTGAAGATGTTTGAGTCTCCAATGTTATCAAACAATTTTTCAAGGATGGGCATGGGGTACTTGTCATGAGGTGTAACTAGGTTCAAAGGCCTATGATCCTCGCACATCATTTTCTTAGTCCATAATCCAGCTGAATCCTTATTTGCTGACATTACTGTAGTGGCTACAAAATCAAAACTCGATGGCTGAACGAGACCAGCCTCATGGAGCTCTTTGCATCTTTCATTTACTAGTCCCATTCATGCTTGTTCAATCTATGGCTTTTTCGATAGATGGGTGTCTCATCTGTAAGGTTTATAGAGAACTACATGGTTTTACACCTACCTAAGTTTTTCATTGAGAATGTGAACACATTCTCATACTTAATTAACAAGTCTATGACTTGGTGTTTTTCCTTCTTGATGAGTTGGTTCCCCATAATGAAAGGGTAGTTGGAAACACATGGAATGGAGTTTGAAAGTGTGTTTGAAAAACCTAATGTATTGGGTTCTCCACTATCCAACTGCGCAGATTCGTAAAAGGTTATAATTGTTTCTTTAGAAGTTGATGTATTTCCAGGTGTATCAGAAACAATTTGAGTCAAATTACATGGTACTTCCTCCCCCCCAACACTAAGAGTGAAGTGTAGAGTGTTGAAGATAAGCAAGTGTATTTGGTCGGGGTGCCATGTGGTCGCATTGTCATAACTACAAGCTAATTGAATCAATGTTAGTGTTATGTACATTTGAAAGAGTACACAAGTTACCAATAACCATGTAAGGGAGTTTAGGTCCATGCCTCTCCCTAGTAGAGTGTTACACTCCAATCTAATCACCTTGGTGTGATTAGTAATGCTAATTTGGAACCCCATAGCCCTTTCTCTTTCTTTTAGGCTTGGTTCATCCCAAGCGGCTGAAGGATGATGATACACCAAGCCTGGTCCATCTCCTTGAAAGGTGTGTGCTCCTAGGAAGGAAACAAAGGTGAGCCAAGCTTCTCTTGGTTTTCCTATTGCATTTGCAAGAAATCAAGGAAATTTTTCTTGCCTTGTAACTAATTAGCAGGAGTTCTGATCATCCAACATGTGAAAAACCTGTAGGTTGGAGTCTCTGATAGTGTATCTCAGAGCCAATTGGTAAACTGAAAATGGTGCAAGGTTGGTCCACCAATTGCGCAACCGATGCGCATAAGAACCGCATTGTGTTGCATCAAGTAGGAGCGGCTCTTCAAGGTAATGCTTGACCAACCTGTAGTGTTCATGGACTTTTTCCCGCTAGTCAAACTGAGAAGGGGTGTTCTAAATTACATAACCAAATGTAAGAGAAATGGATTGAGCCCAAATGATCAATTGTACCATGTCCATGAAGAGACCGAACCTTGTATCACTCAAGCCTTTTCCAAATCCAACCGCTAAAAATCCTTAACACTCCCAACTTGAAATGATGAGGTCCACGGGGCCAAGTAATTCCATATGCTTCTTTTGAATTAATTGTATGTTAGAAGGCAAGAAAGTGAAATTGGCCTTCCATGCGGTGGTTGCAAACTATTGTGGGAATCTGGCTGTGAGTTCCATCATTCTCGATGCCACCATTTGCCTTGCAATAAGATCAATGTCTATGTAAAAATACCTGCAAACCACCATCCCTAACTATAATAGGGTTTTGAGACATATACCAATACCACCAAAGAACTCTAATAATGTAATCCCCTCCTTAGGCGGTGTCTAGGTGATGAACTAACGAAGTATTGGCTTAATCAGTTTGCCATGGCTCTCCATGTTTTCAAAACTAAACAAAGTTTTGACCAAGGGCTCGTGGGCTGCTTTGAACCTCTGTAAAACCTTTGGTCCGTGTTGAATGTCAATAGGAATCACCCTCAAGCTTTCAGTAGCTTGGGCGTAAGCTGTCTCCTCTTCACCTCCCTCTATCCACTTGTGGCTAGCTTGTTGGATGTAAGAAATAGTGTGTGCTTCCTTGAACATACAATGTGGGCCATAGGACTATGGTTCCCATGTAAATCAAGGGGTATGTATCCTAGGTGGCGGCCATTAGTCTTCCAATCCACTTGGTAGTACACATGCTCGAACTAATTGTCAATTGTGAAATTTGGTGGAAACAGGGCCTCTTGCCCAATGAACACATCATAATTGGTGGCATTGGTGATTAAACATCTGACATGTAGGCAAAGCTCCTAATCTGTACCTTCATTGAATTTAAGTGCAATCAAATCTGAGCTCTCCCCAAATACCTCCTCTACGCTCCCACTAATGCTGCGAATTTGCCACATAGATTTCCGTAGTTTGGAGTCAAGCATGCCCATCTTCTTGGCGAATTGAACTCCAAGAATCATTAGTTGGGCACCTGTATTAAGAAATACTACTATGGGTGTATGTTCTCCCACCTAGATTGCTGACTCAATATTGTCGACCATGGCAACTTTGGTGGCGAGGAAAGTTCTCTCACTAAACACCACCTTCAAAAATGAATGAGAAACTTTGTGGAGAAAACAGCTATCCACCACGCCTTTGTTGAATAACAAATCCACAAATGAGGTGTTTTTAACTCCATTCTGATATGTGAATGTAAAATTAGAGGTAGGAAAACCCACTAGTTTAACCATGCTATAACTAATGATTAGATTACGAACACCATCTACAACACGTGAGCCAATCGAGTGTCTCTCCAAGGTGTTGGATGGGACCCATGTAGCATGTGGATCAGGGATTAGTAGAGGACCTGATGTAATGTTCAGGGTATCCTTTAGTGCTATAATTATGTCCCTAGTGCTTAGCTTCAAATCTTGAAAACTAAACAATGGTGTATTCATAAGCTTTTGCACCACTTCACACATTTGAAGTTGGCACTCCATAAACTAATCAATGGAAAATTGTGTGTTTTTTTAATGTACATGTACTCCTGGGACACAAAAATTTGATGCCCTAGCAACTTGTGGTGTAATAATCTCCTCCCCTTTTGCTAACAAATTGCGTTTTTCTTCCATGTTGAGAGGATGAAAAGATTGTGGCATGATTACTCGAGCTCCTCTAGCCCTGGTAATAGGACTTGAACCAAATGTGAGTCCATTAGTCTAAATTACCTGCCTAATGGCAAAAACTTTGGGTGCCACACTAGCCCTTTGTGTCGTGAAGTAGGAAGGGCAAAAAGAAGTGGCAAATTCTGGTGTGAGATTAGAATTGTGTGCACTGGAAAAAACATACTCCCCAACCATGGCATTGTGTGAGAAGCCATAGAACAACCTAGGAGGTCCCTTGTGTAATCCTAAACCCTGTATAGGTTGGGCATGACTAGTTGGTTGGGAAGACTTGCTTTTCAGATTAGCAAGTTGGGCCCTTAATGATTCGAGTTCATTTTGCAGAATTTGAACTTGAGCGGCATGGGCTTGAAACACCTCTCTCTTATCAGCATTATGCTCCTTCTTCTTAGCATTCTTACTAGAATTACCCTTGGTGGGGAAAGTCTGAGTGGAAGGTTGAAATGCCTTAGTTTTTTATTAAGGGGCAATGGAAGATGCTAGCAGATTTTGCCGCAGTAATTAGAGTTGCTTCCATTCTGAGAACTTAGCAAAACAAACAACTTCCTAATGTCCCTCTTTCCCATAATAATTACAAAAGAGATCTTCGAAAAGAATGTTGCACTCATTTAACTTTGTGGGTAGGATTGCCACAGTAGTTGTAAGAAGGTAAGATGGGTGTAATTGAGTGCACCGCTTTAACCCTTAAAGAAGAATGTGATGATTTGGTTGGTGCAACTAATGGAAGCTGAAGCCTTCAACATGATGGAGGCCTCATAATACTAGCCTCATAGTTTGCATGAGCCAATTCCAGCTTTTCAAAAATGTTGTACACATTCAGCAAAGTGTACGAATCTCCAACTTCTACAAAAACCCATTGCAAAACCTTTGCATGGAATGTCAGAATACCTTCCAATGAATGAAGATACTGATGGGCAGCTTCTAAGTCTATGATGCTCTGAGTATCTTCTTTAAGCTTGAAAAACCTCCTATAAAACATCTTGAGGGTTTCATCCTTCTGCCGAGAAAAGGTGGCGAACTATAGAATTTTTTCAAAACTTTTAACCGAAAATTTTAACTCAAGAACTCGAAAGAATTCCCCCACTAGATCAACAAAAGCTGGTGCATCGATGGTGGGAGGAATGTTTACGATAGTAGCAATGAGTTGTTGAGGAAAAAAATTTACTGAAATAGGTATCGGATTTGGATTATTGGGCATAGTCCCATGATGTGTAATGGCAATTTACAGTGCAATTTGAAAGGCGGTGGCGATGGTTGTGGCATAAGCTGGATTGGGGATTTGGGTGACACCCCAAATCCTCGAAGAATGTTGTTCGTAGACATCCAATGCCTCATAAAGCACATAATGGGCCAATTGTTTGAATGTGAACACCTTGATGTAATTAGCACCATACTTGAGCTCCAATTCACAAACCACAGTTGAGAAAGTTGCTTTGAATTCCTTCAAAGAAATGATACCTAGCCTTTTGTTGAATTTTCAATTCTCTTAGAGGAATTGTTGACTTCCATGGTGTATATGGGTGTAAAGGTAATGGTTTGTAATGAAATATACAGTGATGGTGTGAAAGTTGGTGCGGTAGCAAACGTACCTCACTAATTAACCCCTCTAATTGGATTTTGATGTATCGTTGATATAGTGTAACCTAAACCTAAATTCTTAATGAGAGTTGTACTGGATGACGATGGTGCTATAGACGTTTGATGGTATCGTCGTGAAGATCACGAACTTAAAGAAATTGGCTTAAATGATTATGTGTTACTTTGTGGTTAATACCTTAGCTCTAGCTGAACAATAGTGCTATCATCATTCGAGGACATGGTGTTATCCCATGCCCCAAAATTTTGTAGCAATACAAAGCATTAATTACAAAGTTCTAACACAATGTACGGTTTGAAAAATACACTATGTCAATGAGGATGAATGGCAATGGATGAATGTCAGTGGATGGACATCTATGGATGGACGTTGGTGGATGGAAAGGGCTAGATGGACGGATCCGGACAGACTTACTGCAACGGACGTCAAACGAAACAAAAACGAATGTCAAACAGAATAGCAATGAACGTCGAACGAAACGACGATGGACATCGAACGAAATGGCGATGGACATCGGACGAAACAATAGAACAAAACTTACTATGAACCAAAATGGCGGAACAGAACGAATTACGATTACAACAAACTACACCGATGGTGATGTTATAAAGTGGTCCATGTCTGTGAACTTTGCGACAATGGTGTGCAAAAAAAAAAATTTAAAATTTTCTTTTACTTCCTATGTTTTTTTTTTCTCCCTTCTTCTTCTTCTTCTTCTTCTTCTTCTAGAATGCTATAAGGGTTACTCACTACATGACTATAAGCTCAAAAACACATAAAAATGCACAGCCCATATGTTAACCTCAAAACCCATGTACAAGGAAAGCAAGTGTATGTGGGGTTGCATCACTTGGTGCAAATGTTGTATTATAATCAATCCTTGTGTGTGTGTATGTGCGTGCTCCCAAGACCTAAAGCTAGCAGTAAAATAAGCTTTGGAGATGTTCGTTCCTTCCTCCCTCTAAAGCTCCAGAATTCAGAACTTCATAACTTGTAGCTTGTTTCCGGTGTCCCTTTTCCCTTGCTTACACTGTTACTAGTTATGGTTGTTGTTATTCCTTTTGTAGCTATAGTACAAAAATAGAAAAAGAAGAAGAAGTAGCAGCAACTCAAGAACACAAGAAACTAGCAACCCAAAAAACTCAAAGCCAAGAAAAATCTACTACTTTCAACATGAAGCAATAGAGAACAATTTTTCTATAATTAAATTGAAAAGAAGGAAAGAAAATATAATGTATGTAAACGATGGCCGTGTAATAACTACCGTGAGCATGTAGAAATCCAGTCTAACTATGGAGGAAACTCTCCCCAACAAAGGAATTCTAGAAAAACTAACAAGAAAAGGGACGAACTTGGCCTTTTATACAATTGTCAACAAGTTAAAACCCTAAACAAGCCATAACCCTAAAACACTTCATAACGTACGGTAACCTAAAAATGTACATTAACCCTAAAAGGCATGATTGACATACCCGTAATCAGTTGTCATGTATGAAGCCATGCATACGAACATGACAATCCATTGGATCTAGTTTTCAAAATAGGTTTTAAGAATTGAATTAGTTCTTGTAAAAAACAACTAAGAATATATATTGTAATATCATGACATGAATCATCATTTATATTTACTATATTATTATTTAGAATATATAATATTATATTTATTAGTAACTAAAACAAATGAGATAACAATATATTATTATTACTTATTACTTATTAATTTTTGTTACTTATAATAATTGATATAGTTAGTGGATAAACTAGTTTACTATAGTATGGGTACTAGGAAGTAGTTGCAAATAATTTGCGAGTAAGTTGGAGACATTTGTAATTACAATGTTTAACCCATCTTTTTTTGCTTTTCAGTTTTTGTGTGTAGTATATAATTAAGTGCACTAGAATTCTTTAGAATGCAAATGTCATTCAAAGGATGAGCCAATAAAAGAAGTTCAATCCTAAAGGTTAAAACCCAAATTCTTAAACCTACTTCATAAACCTAAGCCTTTGTACTTACTTCCTTAGGCCTAGGCCTTCATTACCTATCCACATGTTGACATCCTATTGACCTTAAATTAAACAATCCAAAATCAATTAGTTAATTAAAAATATTAAACATGAAATAAGGTTTAACATGCCACATGTCACCAAATAATTAGCTTTCAAAAGATAAATGGACACAATTTATATGCCATGTGGCACAAAATAATTCACCTTCAAAATAAATAAACACAATTAGTATGCCACATGGCAAAATAATGTTTTGCCATGTGTCATACACAAATACCATACAAAATGGATGATGTGGATTTTTTCAAGATTAAATAAAAATAATTTTGAAATATTAAAACATGTTGCCATGTGGCAACACATCATTTGTTGTTAGGGTCACCAAATTAGTTGCATGGTAAGTCACAAATGACACTACGTATACAATAAGTCAAAGGATGAAACCATATTTCTTTAATTTTTTTTATACACCTACAATCCATGTCATTTGCGACTGTTGTTTTATGCGACTTATTCAACGCAACTAAAAGGATTTTAGTTGTAAATGTTGCTTGTGACTACAAATTAGTAACAAAAACCAATTTTTAAAAAAACCTTTTTCTACCAATGTATTGGCCTCTCATGTGCAAGGATCATGTTGAATATGCAAGGAAATGTTTTTGGTCTTCATCCACTTTGGAGACCAACTCTTGGACATGGGTGACAAAGGAAGCCTTTAACTTGGATTATGTGAATAATAAAAGTTTGACCATGGTATGTATTTTATAGGACATCTTGCTATGCTAGGTACTATGAATGTGCATCATAAAAGACTCATTCTAATTGTTGAAACAACAAACCTTGAGTGAAGATGGGGAATTGATCATAAATGGGTATTATGAAATTTGAATTAGTGGACTTTATTTTGTAATATATTATATGTGCATTGTATCATCCATCATGATTGGCTACTCATGATGCAAAAATTTGAGCAATGAGTTATGGATGGTTTTTAGCTAACACTTGGACAAGTGGGACTTTTACATAGAAGTTTTATGCTTATTTTTTCAGATGAGTGCAAATGGTTGGAATCTTCCAATATAACGTTGGATATGGCAAATTAGTTCATGATCCTATCAATTACAACATCAAGGTAAATGTTTGTGACATGTTTCATTTCTATAATAATTGTAATGAAAGGACATATTATCATGTTGAAAATGACAATGATGATATGTGATTATAAACAATCATTGGAATCTATGTTATACATGAATGATTTATTGGCAAGACCAAAATTTCAAATAAAATAGCCAAATATCATGTAGGCCTTGTTGAAGAATGTGGGCCTTACCATATTGGATGATTGCAAGTGCTAATAGGGTATTGGTAGTGATACATATTGGATCATATTGGTGATTTCAAGCATGTGGGCCTTACCATATTGGATGCTTGCAAGTGCTAATAGGGTATTGGTAGTGATACATATTGGATCATATTGGTGATTTCAAGCAAGTTGGCTCAAAATGATGAGGAGGTTGGATGGAGACTATGCACTTGATTTGACAAGTCAATTGACTAAAGCTAATGAAAGTTACCAAGTTCGTGAGATTTGAAAAAAAAAATCATGGATGCAAAGTTGTGATGTATAATAAGAAACTTTATACGTAAATGAATGAGAGCTTGGATTTGACCATCCAAACAGTACATGAGAAGATTGTGGTGATTTGAGAGTGTCATGCTACAATCTACAACACAATAATAAAATAAGTATTATATATTCCAAAAATGTCAAATCTTGATTTGGAATCTTTTGATGGAAAATTGGTCACTATGTATGTTTATCACAAGATTGATGTTTTAGCAATGAATTAAAAAATGAATGTTCATTCATGTTCCTCAATCAAATGTTATGGCACACATGTGCATTTATAGGATAATTCCTACCAATTTATTACCAAATATATATAACATAATTGGAAGTTTGTTACCAAGGCCTATGCCACTAAGACTCATGTCACCATGCCCTTTGTTAGTAAGACTTATGCCATTAGGGCTTTTGACTAGGGCTTGTGTCAATAAGGCTTATGTCACTTAGTGTCACAAAGGTTTAATGCGACACTCAACCTATATTAGTAAGACCTAAGTGTATATCACTAAGGCCTATGGCTTTCAACCTATGTCACTAAGGTGTAATATGTCATTGGGGCGTATGCCACCAAGACCTTTGACACTCAAGTCTAAGTTAGTCTAGGTTGGTGTAATATGAAACTAAAGCCTATGTCACTCAAATCTATGTCAATCTAGGTTGGTGTAATATGAGATTAAGGCCTATGTCACTCAAGTAAATGTCAATAGGTGTTTGGTCACATTGGCCTAGTGTAATATTATGTCATTAGGGCTATGATAGTAAGCTTTGCATCATCTACTGGCCTATTTCACTAAGGTTTTTATTGTTCATAAGTTTTGTGTCTATTGGGCTTGATGTAATATTAGTATTACAATTCATGATTTTTCAAAAGGTCCAAGTTCATTGACAAGCCCTTTTTTACTATTGGACATGTACATTCACTAGTAAAAAAGATGTCCTTTATGACTAAATTTCAATCACAATCAACACTTGTGACTAAAAATCGGCCAAATAACAAACAACAAGTTACAAATGACACTAGTTGCAAACAATGGATGAAATTTTTTTCATAAAATATGAGTATGGTAATTTCATACGTATCCAAGGATGAGTTCCTATAATTACATTTGCAACTACGCTTATGATTACAATGCACACAATATGTTCACATGTGGTAGCCTAAGAATGTGACACATGGTATCATTTGGATTTTTCAAAATATTTTGCTAAACAAATATTTCCTTTTTTAAAACCATTTTATCAAAGCAATTAGATTGTGCCATGTGATGGCCTAAGATTGTGCCACATGGCAACTTAAAATTGCCATATAGTCATTTAGGGTTAGTTTAGGGTTGGACCACTTATGATAGGCCACATGGCACCCAAGCTAGGCTAAACCTAGATTAGGCCACCTAACCTAGCTAGGTGCCTAAGGTACTTAGCTTAATTTTGGGCTAGGCCATGTGGTGACATGGCCATAGGTCTAGCCCAGATAGATAAGTATTTGGTTCTAAGTCTAAAACTTTTACAACAAAATCCTATTTATTTTAAGTTTAGACTTTTGGGTGGAGCCTATGTGCTTAACTCATCCCATATGGCAATTGAAAAAATTGAATGTGTTTACTATAGCAAACCAACCTATTTCCTACTTCCCACCTACCATCCTACATCCTTGCTTATATACCTATTTACCTACCTACCTACCTCCTACTTCCCACCTACTATTTTACATCCTTACCTACCTATGTACTTACAGGTACCTACCTACCTACCTCCTACTTCCCACCTACTATTTTACATCCTTACCTACCTATGTACTTACAGGTACCTACCTACCTACCTCTTACCTACCTGCCTACATATTATTTATCTATCTACCTACCTACCTATTATGTCCCTCCTACCTACTTACTAAGTACCTACATGCCCATTAGCTACCTAATAAACTTTATAAATAATTTATTAAAGGTTATCTAAATATGTATTTTAAATGAATAATTATCTAGAGGTTATTTAAATATGTATTTAAAATAAATATTATCTAAATAGGTACATAGTAATAACCTATACTACCTAGTAGGTAGGCTATGTAATAATATGTGCTAAAGAATAGTTGCAACTAGGCTATAACTATGTGACTTGGCTATAATTAAATTTTTATTTCATATTGTTTATTTTCCTTTTCAAGTTTACAAATTATATATGTAGGTTGGTTTAGTGTAATAAACACATTCAATTTTTTCAATTGCCATATGAGAAGAGTTAATCAGATAGGCTCCACCCAAAAGGCTAAACTTAAATAAAAATAAGATTTTGTTGTAAAAGTTTTAGACCTAGTGTTAAGTACCTACCTACCTAAGCTAGACCTATGGCTAGGTGGCCTAGGCTTAGCCTAGGTGCTATATGGCCTACTGTAAATGGCCTAGCCCAAAACTACGCTAAGTACCTTAAGCACCTAGCTAGGTTAGGTGACCTAGCCAAGGCCTAGCCTAGGTGTCACGTGGCCTATCACAAGTGGTCCAACCCTAAGTTAACCCTAAATGATTATAAGGCAATATTAAATTGTCACATAGCACAATCTTAGGCCACCATGTGGCACAGTCTAGTTGCTTTAATTGGATGGTTGAAAAAAAAGGAAATATTTGTTTGGCAAGATATTTCAAAAAATCTAAATGATACCACATGTCACATTCTTTAGGCAAACATGTGTGAACAAACTATTGGTGTGCATTGTAGTCACAAATGTAGTTGCAAGGGTAGTCACATGAATTCATCCCTAGATACATATATAAAATTGTCATACTCATATTCTACAAAAAGATATTTCATTTGTTTATTTGTGACTAGCGTCATTAACACCTTGTTGTTTGTTGGTAAGCTAATTTTTAGTTGTAAATGTCATTTGCGACTAAAATCTAATTGCAAACAACACTCACAAATGATGTTTTTTCTAGTAGTGATTGAGGATCATTGTGTACAAAGTTAGGGAAAATGGGCTAGGATTTATTTTCAAACATGTAAAAATATACAAGTTGTAATTTATTGAAGAATAATAAATTTATTATTTATTGAAATGTAAATAAGGTAGTTCAAATTGGATTATTATAATATAATTTTAAAATGATAAAATATTATCAATTTTAATTTTTAAAATATATTAAATAATAATGATGATGATTTCCACTAACAAAAGGGTTATTTTGAAACGATTGCCTTTTACAATGTCCCCATGGTGTGAACTTGTACTTGAAGTGTTTCCTCCTTTACCTTTGTAGTTCAATGCATTTCTTTCACACATTTGTTGTTAATATGTTTTTGCAAAGCAGATCCTCACTAAATTTGATTGTAATGATGTCATTGATATTCACAATTTCATCCACTTGGGGTGCATCATTCAAGGCGATATTATTCAGCTCCAATTGAATTCTAAACATTGAGGAACTTTTTATTTGAATATGAATCAACAATAAATGCCTATTTTTTCCCTTGCTATGTTATATACAAATCCAATGATTTTTGTATTGTGCTTCTTGCGATTTTTTCAACTATTTCAACATAACTTGAAGTGCATAAACTCCAATAAATTTCAACACATTTGAATTTTGGCACCATTTGTTCTTTAATCTTTGAGTTGGCATGTCACCACCACCCACATGCAAGTGTTTGACGCAAAGCAAGTAGACACATCATCCCAACATATTGACAATTTTTGGCCACTACAAACACACACGAGTGTCTTGTGATACATGAAGAAACAATTTTACAAGTTACCTCTCCTCATCTACAACAAAAAATTCTTTGCTCCTTTTCTTGCTTGTGGGTATTGTGGTCTAAGGCTTGTAGAAGGGCATGGTCACTATTGATTCCACAAGGCACACTTGGGTGAGATGAAAGATTTTTCTCAAGGCTAAGGTTAGAGCTTTAATAACAATAACATGGTTGTAATTGAGGTGAAATCAAAGACATGAAATCAACTTCAACAAATGGTGTTACTAGAATATGGGCCAAGTCCCAATGGAGCTCCTCTAAATACCTAATGTGGTCATTGTTAGTGGCCTATTAAGACACATGCATCAATGTTGTGTCATAATGCTTTTGTTGGCTGGCAAAATTTTGGATCCAACATGACACAAGACCCCCTAATCCCACGTGAGATCCGTGCAACTTTGTTATATCATTGTCCCTTGCTTGATGTCACCTGAAATATCTACCAAAGATTTCTGAATTTGTAAACATTGAATCCAATGGTTGGTTTTGTAACCCCATTCATGGGGTAATATATTGGACTGGATTTCTAGAGAGAAAACAAGTGTAAGAAGGCTTAACCTCTTAGGCCTCTAAGAGGTATGCTTCATTCCAATGCAGGCTTCATGAAATATTCTTGAAGCTGCTGAAGGGAGGAGCAATAATCCAACAACATGAAAACCAGTACAGTGAATGCAATCTAAACACTAAACAGAACACATACAAGAACTTGAAACATGAAGATCTGAACAAATCAGTACCATCAAACAGCTTCAGCCATCAATTGTAAGTTGAGCCAGAAACAATCAGAAGATTCTACTATCAAGAAACAAGACCTACTAATTGACTGACACATCCTTGCCACTCTATAAGACATTTAGTTTCCATTTTCTTGAAATTCTTGCAGCCCTGCAGAAAAATATTTTCGCAAATCCATTGCTAGCTCAACCATGTCCAATGATCGTTTCTGACCTCGACTAATCAACCTATTCATCACAGTAAATGACAGTCTAGTGCTTTCCTCATTAACTGTCAGCAAGTTCAAAGCTGTGGAAGAGTGCAAAGAGTTTGATAACAGTGTACAAAGCAAGGTGAGCACCTCCTGGAGCAAACATTCCCTGCACATCACAAAAAAGGAGCAAAACCCCTGAAGGTGTTCAGAGAATCTATGGATCCACCAAATATCCTGCATCTGGAACTCATTGCATTCTAACTTCTGTGGATCACTGGGGCAGACAATCACAGAAACTTCACAAGCTCTTTAGGAACTACTAAGTTGTTGTCCTTATCAACTAGAGCCAATGAGACAATCAGAACTTCCCCAAAATTATACCTCTCTTCTGCACAACCAGCCCTCTCCCCTTCAGCTGTCTTCTGATCATCATCTTCTGCATTGAGTTCCATCCCCAAAAGCCTCACTAGACCTTCAGGTACATTACAGTGATTTTCTCTTTCCTTTACCACCATCCCTTGCCTGGCTTTTGGAATAGTCACCACATCTGTTCCATCTCCACATGACAGAGTTCCGGGAACTCTTGTCTCACTGTTGCCTCCTCTTGCCTGTAATCTACCAGAATCATCAAAAAGAATTTCACTTTGAGGGTTAGCCATCCCATCCCCAGTTTGATTATTGTCTTGAGGGACTCTGGGAGTGTCCGATTCAGTTTGGTTTGAATAGTCTTCCATCAATATTGCAGTGCCTGTGTCCCCTGTTGCTGCGAGGAAGGCTAGCACACGTACTACATTCCTTCGCAAGGCATAATCCTGCAGGACAGACTATATGTTTCAGAAATCACAGATAGTGCTTAGAAACAGACACAAGAAAAGGGTTTTTGAGTTCAGATTTCAGGATGCTGATGATGTCCAGCTAAAAACAGAGGAAAGAATTCTAGAAAAATGAGCAAGGAAGAAACAGCCATACCATCTACACAAAGTAAATGATCCCTAAATGAAGTGTTGAATGATAGAGCTCTACAGAAAATAGCTGTTATTGAACTTTGCTACACAAGTAAAAGGCTACCCCTTAACTGCAAATTCTTCTGCCCATATCTCCTGACATAACAAAGGATCACCTGGAGGCTGTTGCCAGAATAGTGTAAGCAGGCAACCAACCCTTGTAGAACCTGCCTTCGTATTCTTCCCAATTTCTGTGCCTCACAACATTTTTCAACTGTCAACTTTCTCGTCGCTTTCCCCTCATCCACCCCAAAGTTGGGGTTTAATTTGCAAGTAAGATTGTCACCCACTGAGATTGTCTCATCTTTGGCACTGCAAAAAGTTTGCAAGATGAGAGGGCCTGCATGATGACAAATGATATTCATCATTTTCTGGGCAAGGGCAGATGTCAACGTAACAAATCAGTCAAATAATAAGCAAGTCACAAGAAAGCCTGCTTTGTGAGGTCAAGGCTGACATTGAACATATTCTTGGCCAATAGCATGTACAGACCAATGCCAGCCACATGGAGGTGACAACATAAGGTCTCTGGTAATTGAGTTTGAACATGTATCATGCAAGAATCTACACGGTGACACTTCTTCTGGACAAGAGTGTGTGCAGAGGTAGAAGAGAATAAAAGTGCTTTCAGCTCACAGCAGTCATGAGTAACTGTTTATCTGGTAAATTGTGTGTCAAAGACCAGCTTTCACTGTGTTGTGGACCTACAATATAGGAGAAGGTGCACAAGACAGACAGCCTGTAGTTGGACACCCACACCCACCCTTTCTGTCAACAATGAAGCCACACCACCCTCCCATAGCAATGCCCCAAACCTGTCCACAATTTGTAATGCCCAGTAGACCATCATATTAGTCAACCAGAGGGATTGAAATTTTCATTCAGCATCTTCCACCCCAATATCACCTGACAACTGTTCCTGACTTCCAAACAAATTTCACTTGTAGAAGAACTATGTAAAGTGCATAAGGCCAAGACTTGTCAAGAAAGAACTAAAAGCTCAAGAGTATCACTGTGAAAAGAGAGCAAGAGATAGAGGCTTACTGCACTCTTTCTACCAATGGCTCGCTGTGAACAACAAGGAGGCCAATGATAGCTGTTGCTTCAAATTTTACACCCAAACTCGGAGACCCCATGGCTATGTCCAGCAGCCATTCTGTGAAGGGGCTTAAACTCCAATCCCTTTCCCCCATATTCCCCTTTACTTCAGCTGTGTCCTTCTGTTGCTCTGCATGACCTGGGACCTGTGGTGAAATTCTTAGACCTGGGGATAAAACGTCTATTGGGATATCCTTGGGCAGAGTTACAGGGTGGCAGAGTATTCTTGGACAAGAGAAAATAGGTGCAGAGGCCTTCTCCTTGCCATGGAAGGGAGTATTGGGGATAAACCATCCATTCCCCTCAAATTTCACTTCTGTTTTCGGTAAATTGGCAAAGCTGGCTTTGCCCAGTTGCAATCTAAGACCTGTGTCCACTACCCTGTCCACTACCATGTTCAGACTTCTGTCAGTGAATAATAGCATACAAACACACACACCTCTAGTCATAACTCCACTCAACTCTTCTATCAGCAAGATCGTAGCATACAGAATGCTATAAAGTGGAAACAAACCTTTCAAGCAATTTTTTCCTTGCACCAGAATCTTGACGGAGTACACAGCGCAGAACATGAAGTGCACTTCGTACAATGTCCACCTGCACAATTCCCTCAGTGCCCACTTGAGAGGTCGTGTGACATAGCAGAACTGCAAAGGTTATATTTCATAGTATCAGCTTGTAAATTCAAAAATCAAGCACTAAATTAAAAATATTCACTCAACACTACTGAAATCATCTAACCATAGATCTGATATGTGGCCTACAAAGCCAAACAATCCTGACACAGACTTCAAACTCACAAAAGCAACTCAGCTCCACCACATTCCCCATGCAATAAGATAACAAAGACTCACTTCAAGTTAGCCAAGGAAAAAAGGGCTGAGAAGTACACTCGAATCCTAGAACAGAGTTCAAACGTTCAAACCTGAAGTCCATTAAAGAAGGCAGACCAAAACTAAAAAGAGAAATAATCAACAAAGAATCCTTGAAGGATCAGTGGGACAAGGAGGAGAATGCAGAAGTACAACTTCAACCTTTGCAAAGTTGCAAAACAAAGAGAAATAATCAACAAAGAATCCTTGAACAATCAGTGGGACGATGAAAACTTCAACCTTTGCAAAGTTGCAAGACAAATTCAAAACAACTGCCATCAAATATGCATAGCAGACATATGATCGAAACATAAGACTCAACTTCACTAATAGATAGCACCCATCATTTAAACCCACATGAGAAATGCATACAACCAGTATGCACCATGTTAAAACTGAGAATGACCCAGTTTCACTTACATTTTGAAACTTGCAGTACTCCAGAAGTGGGCCAATGAGTGTTGCTGCTACTGCAAGCTTATTCATTACCTGCAATTGGGCAAAGAAAAAGTCAGAAGCTTTAGGGGCCTAGAAAGCATATACAAGCTCAAAGATCAAGGGCAATCAACAAATTAGAAACATGTATTAGCAAAAGCAAACTCACATTTGCGACTGCATTGTGAAACTTGAATGCAATTGCTTCTCCTGCCTCTTTGTTTGACTGTGCATTAGGAGCTTCCTTTTGCTTGAATGCAGCCTTGTGATTTGAGCATGATGAATTGGCACATAATCCGTTGATGCTACTAGGCTCCTTGGGACATCTCTCATGTGTTGATAACAAAGTGTAAAAGTCTTGGCGGCAATCTGCAAATATTGCAGACATGAGGGAGATACTGTCATTCCTTGTGCCTTTTGAGAACCATATTTGCTGAAGGGTGTGTGCAGGTTCACCCATGCCACTTGCATTCCTGAAACCCAGAAAGCTCCCTGGTCTTACTGTTTGCATTCCTGAATGTGGATTCTCATTCATTGCAGTTCCAGGTTCCCTGTTAGGGAATTCTGATTCCTGCAATCAAAAATAGGAAAACAATCTAAGCATTCAAAATATCAGTGACATACTCCATGTTGACATGTTCTGAAAAAGCATATTGCCTATTCATCAAGACCACCCAAGCTTATGAAGCTCTTTCCCATAACTCATCTCTATGTTATTACAAAGAAAACTTGAGAACAACACTTGGACGGTAACCATTCTATCAGTTCCAGCAAAACCAGAACTAACAAAACAAGAATGAGTGCGTCATAACCTTGTGAGTCACTCACAAAGTGTCAGACCATAACCTTCATCCTGATAGCAGTGACAGGCTGCTGTGACTGCCCAGTGACTTTGTCAGCTCCTAATGGCAGATGTAAATAAGTTTATAGTAATCCGCCCAAAGTTTCAGGCAAACCATTATACAACATCTGCATCCTGAGTTTCTGTTGCATTTCTGCAAGTGATGGGAAGACTTGGTCATGATGTTGCCTAACCCTCAAGAGACATACCTAATAACAAAGTCAATAAGTATCCTCAATCAAGCTGCAATAAGCTTGTGAGATTAAGCTTCATTTCAATTTAGATAATCCCTACACAAAGCAAGCATCTAAGCTTAAGTCATAGAGAGGCCTACACAGAGGTTGGGGCCTCTGGCACTCTCAGCATATCCTTAAGCACACCACTGGTAACTACTAGGATGCCTGTGAGAAATCACCTGGCAACCTGGTTGGAAAATTTGGAACTTAGCTCACTATGATGAGATTTTGATGTTTGAACATAACATCAATTTGATTGCAGAAAGAAATCCACAAAAACTTGTTTGCATATGATATACAGCAGCCATAAAATTCTACCCACTTTTAAGGATTTCTGCATAAGTGTGAACTTTATCTGATGCTACACTAAACATTAAATGACAGGTGAATTACCTGGGGTCCTTCTGACCCTGCCCTATCTTTTTCACGAAAAGCTCCATAACCTGCAAGATTAGCACCAACAATTGTATGAGCTTCATGCAAGCAGCAGCTACTTAACATTGCAAGAAGTGGATTCACATACCATCAGTTGAAGCTGGGGCTCGAAGTAGCACTGCATCAGAAGCCTTTAAGATGAGCTTATCAGGAGGGACAACTGTTGAGGGCTTGTCCTCATACCAAGGAGGAGACACAGCTTCCTGATCAAACTCAATCTGTATTGCCTGGTTCTGTGGATGTGTCCCATTCCCATCCTGCACTTGATTCTGGCATTCTCCATTATCATCTCTACAATGAAAGCCCACAGGCTGCACAAAACTGACTTCATTCACAGCCACCGCAGGTTCAGCTGCTTCCTGACTCCTCTGGCTTCGTGAAGTGTCCATTTGCCTGACAAACATCCCTGACTTCCATTTGAATCTCAAATTAAGCACCCTTAACCATATGAGCACAATGAGAAAACCTGTATGAAACTCAATGTTACTGAAAAGGATTAGACTTCCAGAACTGGGAAAGCCCTTGGAAATCCCAGTATAGTCCTGAAGACTTCTAAAGCATGAATTAAATGTTGGGGGCTTAAGCAAGGGATGGACCACACATGACTCTCTTCAGACTTTCGAGCTCTTCTTTCAGCAATGCAGCTGTGTCAAGAGCCACTCTGAGATGGTCATCCTTTTCATCTCGTGCTCTTTTTGCCTCTAGCACCTCCTGGTCCTGCACTTGGGTGAAAAAGCTCAATACTGGATCCCTATGACATGAATTATCTATCCATGACATTGCAGAGCAAAATCCATAATAAAACAGGTAACCATTGTGTCACTTCCCAAAAAAACAAAACTAGCATGACCAGATTGAGAGGGGTCATAACCTTAAGAGTGTCACTCAGAATTTATCAGACCATCACGTTCACTATGAATAGCAGTGTTTAGCTGCCACGAAGCCCAACTTACCTTATCAACTCATGACACTGGGTGAAGATAAGTAATAGCAATCTGCCCAGAATTGATCAGGCAAACCATTATACAGAAATCCTTGTCCTAAGTCTCTGTTGAATTCCCAGAAGCAATGGAAAGGCCCAATTATAATGTTGGCTATAACTCAAGAGACATAGCCAATCAAAAAAGTCAATAATATCGTCATTCAAGCTGCAGAAAGCTTGTGAGGATAAGCTCCATTTCATGTTAGCTTCACCCTGTACAATCAAGCATCTATGCGTAAGACATAGAGAGGCCTGCAGAAAGGGTAGTGGTTGGCACCTGAACATATCCTTAAGCACACCACTTAGACCACATGGGTGTAGTACATCAAGTGATGTGCAATATGTACAAATGTTTCAATGGTTATGAGGATCCAGATCTGAATCATCTTGACAAGTTGTTGAATCAGTGTAAACTCTCACAGGGTTGAAACCTTATGAGTGGACACAGAAGTTTGCACTAGTGCTGGGCAGCACAAAGAGATATTCCTTCCAGATATATCTGCAGAACTCGCATATAAAGGAACCAACAAAGATCTATAAAGCTTGTTCACATTAGAAAGCTTGTTCACTAGTACAGTATTGTACTACTACAGACTCAAAAGCTGTCAGAGCCTATGCGCCTGAAACACCTTCACAAAAGAGTTGTCAAGCAGAAACTGAATCAACCTTGAGCTTTTAAGACAACACGAAAAAGAAGCATTTGCTTAGAGTGCATAATCTCAATCAATCCTACTTGGCTACAAATTTCACTAGATCAATTTGGGATGCAAAGAGTATGCAGCACCTTGAAGGCTAACTCTGATGCAAGGCGCTTGAGTTCTCGTTGCTGCAAGTTCATGAAAAAAAGATGAAGTTAGATTTCCAGGATAGCATTGATTCTACCCAAAGGAAACCATATTGGAGCTTGCTTCATAACATTGACTAGAACAACCCCTCATGAACAACCTCCAAAACTCCATCCACGGATAAGGTGTATGGACATGTAAACCCTAAACCCTAAACCCCCTCCACAATTTCACCCCAGATTCACAAACAATGAAACTGGCAACTGTATGCTGCAACAATCCTGTATGGAGACAATGGGATGCAGAGATATAACAATGGAGGTCAAGCAGAACCTGATTAAGTGGGGCTTGTTGTGACAAATTGTGGGTTCCAGTCCCTTTGCGGAGTTCATAAAGCTCTGACTCTGCCTGACAACACATCTCTGGCTCCTTAGTATCATGACAAGAGAAATATACTTTTACTCTTCACTTGAAAACTATTAACATTTGCCCTCAATTGTGAACTGTATACCCTGAAGCAATCAATTTCTTAAGTGATGCTGGGAATGCTACAGCCTCTCACCAGGAATTCTTTGGTGAAATTTAAGGAAAGCAAGCATCAAGTATCAACCTGCTGCTAATTGAACAGGTTCCAATGCATGCTACCCCTCAATCAGCAGCTGCTGCTTTAGGCAAGGACTTTACACTGGACCCTAAACCCTAAATTCAAAACATCGCTATAGCGTACTTAGCTCCAAAGGAACAATGTATCGGCAGTCAAAACCTGAAAACAAAGATTAATCTTCACCTTTTGGAGGCGTGCCCTGAGAAGAGAAATTGCGCCATTTTTCTCGGAAAGAATCTGCTCAAATTTTTGTCCTCCGTCATTCTGTGTGTCCAAGGCACTTGCGTCCCATACTCCACCGGCACCATGCGTAACCAAAGCCTTTGAATTTGGAGTTCCAGTATACGGCAATCCAGACTGTACTGGATTTTGCACACCCAAACTTTGGGAGGATTTGAGAAAAACATGTGGTCGTGATTTCGTATTCACAGCCTCTTTTGCGTCAAACCGAACTGGAGGTTTCGGTGAAGGGGGTAGAGGGAGAGGCCGCAACGAGATGAACGACGAATTTTCCCCAGCAAGAAGGGACGATCGATTTTGGAAAAACTGTGTTTTCTGGAAGTTTGAAGATGCCGCTAGATCAGTAGTAGCAAAACAAGAAGACTGGATGATTGAGGGTTCTGTGCTGAGTGCCACACTTTGTCGCGGTGGCACCTTCGTTGTCGAAGACGAATCAAAAGAAGGGGGTTGCAAATGTGAAGGTGTGACGGACTGTACCGTTTGGCTTTCGCGCTTGGCGGCATTTTCTTGCTCTGCTTCCTTGACCAGCTGATCAAAGAGCAGCAACAATTCCTCGTCGTCGTCGTCCTGTATCCCACTAGAATCGCTCAGCATTTCTAAACCCTAAATCCAACTCTCCTATCCGCTTTCTCTTGCCTACCCTCCTCCGAGCGGTTCTTTTAAAAGCTCGTGAATTTTCTTCAGAGAAACTGCAACCTGCTCTCTCCCTCGTCCAATTCCTTTGTGTTTCAGACATTCAAGGCACTCCTGCTTCAAAGAGTTGTTTCCTTTGTGACGACCATATAAAAGGGGTTGCAAATACAGAAGATCAGCTTCTCGCAATCACCACGAAACCCTAAACCCTAAACCCTTACAACACATATCTGCCAACACATTTTACGCACTCCGCAAAGTGACTTTATTAGATCTCAGCAAGTTAGTGCCCACATAAACCCTAAATCCTACTGTAATAGATAAAAAAAGTCTTCTAGGCATTTTCATTATATGTTTTGGGCAGTTTGAATTGAATTGAATCTTGGACCTTTTGAGTTTTCGTTGTTTGAATTTAATTTAATACCTCTTGAATTTAGTGTAATTTTAGACATCCTAAATTAAGAGAAGCACAAGGTGGTAATCACAAAAGAAAGAGTTGTTATTCCTTTTTCTTTCTTTTTGGGTTTTGGTTTGTGCATATTAAAGTTACCTGTAAAAGTCTTTGTGGTTTGCTATTATTAGTTCCCACGTGTATGTAGTTCCAGTTACAGTTTTATTGGTGGGGTTGCCAAAAGAAAAACAGCTAAACTTAGACATTTAATTTTATTATCCCGAGTGACATATTGAGCACCAGTGGAGATGCTCTTAGGGGGGTGAGAAGGCCCAGTTTTTGCGACTTTGGGGACGAAACCAATAATTGGGGGGGAGATTTTAGCAAAAGAAAAAAAAAAAAAAAACTTGGATCCAAACTAGTTTTTCCACCCAAATTGGTCGTAAAACTAGCTTGATCCCATGTTTTTTTTTTTTTCGGAAGGAGCATGTATGATTTTTATATTCTTCCTCCAATTAAGTATTTGCCCAATGTGCATGATGAACCAATTTATAGAGTGTGAGAGCCTTCAGCTGAGTTCTCTTCTAAGCTTTTATTTTGTCTAGCCAAGTTGTTTGCATGACGAAACACAATGAACTAGGTTTGCACAAATGTTGGTAGAAATTATAATGCCACAACCCAAAAAAAATGTGAAAGGTTTTGAAGGTTTTGAAGGTTTTTCAATAAGAGTTTGTTGTAGCCAAGGTGTTAAGGTCGCCTTAAGGACATATTAATTAGTTGTGGTGCATCCCAAAATGTTTTGATTTTTTTTTTTTTTTGGGTAATGGGCCATTTGGTTGGTCTATCACCAAAAACACTACTAAATTTCCCCTCTCCAAATACAAATCACATTTTTAATGTTGTTTTACACTTCTAACCATATAAGTGTATTTGTTACATTTACATTGTTTTACATCACCATGTAAAATCATATAAATGTATTTTTTTACATTTACATTGTTTTACACCATCATGTAAAATCATGTACGTGTATTTATTTTTACACTACATTATTCCACATAACATAAAATAGATTTACATGATTTTACATTTACATGAACATAGATAGATATTAGACATTTACACATTATAAATATATTTTATTATGAGATTTACACTTCCATAGACTGTAAGTTCCAAACTATTTACATGCACAACACTAGTTTTTATCAGTGTTGTGTGATTATTCATTTTTAAAAAACCCTCCATACTTAATTTTGACATTGTAGAATTATTTTGAAGTTTTCCAGGTGGGAATTTGAGCTAAATTCGTCAATTAAAAAATAATTAGTTATATTTGTAACACTTTTTTCCAAATTGAAAAATCTCAAGACCCAGCTTCAAAATCAAGCCTCGTTTTATGCATACCTTACACATTCCCCAATGCTAGAGATTGTCGGAGCATAAAATTTTACAACAAAATACAACAAGGGTCTACATAAGATGGAGTTTAACAACTATTTAAAATTTACAATTAATTATTAAATTCAATCTTATTTTATTATTATTATTTTAAGAATCAACTTTCTTACTAAAATGTCTTAAACTTCATTTCATGAATATTGTGTCATGACTCCGGTTTCACAATTCCAAATCTAACAAAATATTATTAATTCCATGGTCAAGCTCTTGTGTTAATTCCAACAAAATAATGTTAACTTGAGTTTGTGTCACAACAACCTAAACTTAAAGCCCTGATTGTTGAGTCCCCTAACACCATGCTAATCATTTAGGACTTACACCTACTTACCATGAACATTTTATGTTAAGCTACCATTCACTTAACATGAAACTATCACCCATTTAACATTGAAGGGCGCCACCTAGGATGATGCCATCCAGATTTTCACTTAACACTGACTTAACATCAAGTGTGAATGCACCACAAGAGGCCTCACTCAAAAAGGTGAAAGTCTAGAAGTGGGTGCCAATTCACCTTGGCACCCTTGAGGGGCGAGGGGATGTAGAATAGAATGGTTGGCAAAGAATCACTAATATAAAACAATAAAATGGCATAACTTGGTAATTCCTGAGGATGAGGGCATTAGCAGAAGTAGGGTGCACACGAGGCAATAGCCAAGCACTAGCAGAAGTAGGGTGCATGCAAGGCAATAGCCAAGCATTGGCGCTATTCGGTTAAAATGCTCTAGTTTGTTAAGAAGTTACCTCATGTAAAGATACATACAATTCCTTTTTCTTTCTATTGGGCAAGATCTGCAAAAGGAATGGAAGAACCTGCTCCAAGAACAGAAAAGCCCAATTAGAAATATGGAAGATCTTGTCCCATGGGACCGAAGAATTTGCTTCAAGAACAACATAGGTAACGTGTTCTTAGAAAGGGCTATAAGTCCAGGCCAAAAATAATGGCAGCCAATTTTAGGAATAGAATTTCCATGCAACCAATAAACCCCTCACTCAGGGGATGAGAAATTAGGGTTTAGAGCATTGCCTCCCACTACTTACACTAGGAAATCTTTTCCGTGTCTTTGGACGTGTCATTTTTCAAAATGCCTCAATTTTTTTTCCTTTTTTTTTTTTGACCGTCCAGTTGGTGACTGAACACTTAAGCGTTCGGGGCATCCAAGGGGATGGCTCCCTTATTTCTGGTGTCCAAACAAAACTTGAACCCCTTCTCTTGACACATCTAACACGCTAACAATTGTCGAAAATGAATTGAAATTGAGGAAATTACTGCCCCACAAAGTAAAGGGGATCAAGAACTTTAAAAAAAAGCAAACCATCGAACACTACAAAGGCTGATTTCCAAACACTCAAAAAATTTCCTTGTATGTTGCTCTGTCGCCATTAGAGGACAAAGATTACTTGGAGAACTTCAGGTTGCTCTCACGACATTTTAAATCCCTTAAAATGAAGCACATATGATGAAGATATAAATAAGTGTTTGGTCATAGATAATGAAGCACATATGATGAAGATATAAATAAGTGTTTGGTCATAGATAATGAAGCACATATGATGAAGATATAAATAAGTGTTTGGTCATAGAAAATGAAGCACATATGATGAAGATATAAATAAGCGTTTGGTCATAGGTAGGTGATTGGTGATGGGCCGGTCTACTCTACCTGCTGGGTCTCATGAAAACCAAAAATCAAAATTTGGAGCACATCTTTACACTTGGTAAAACACTTGGCCAAGAACTTTATTGGAACCACTGCGCCCACCAAGCTCTCGGCTTTGCCTTGCAACGGCGCCCTTATTCCCGTAAAAAGTTCACCATTTCACACCATTTCTTTGTGTGCTTTTTATGCTCTACAATGCACTCTCATGCACTCTCGTAAAATAATTTTTTAAAAATTGTATCTGGAGGTACACTTAAAATAGAGCATAAAAATCTCACGAGGAATTTCGGAAAATGGAACGCTTGCTTACGCTTGTGGGCGTTTCATTTTTCAAAACGAACGCAATGTTTTGCTTTCTCGTGGGTATAATCTTGTTGATTTTGACGATGGGTAGGTAACGGCCTTGGAGTGTGGGCGTTTCCCTACACAAAATACAATAGAAAAATCCAAGGAGGTCTTTACGTGTGTTGGCCGGTTATTACTTTCTTAATACTGTCAAGAAGGTTTTTTTTTTTTTGGGGAAGTTTTTGAAGGCCATACAGGTTATCAATATCAATATCAAATTTTCTTTTGTTGCCAAGTAGGTTATAAAAAAATTTCGGTAATAAGTGTGTCAATTATGCACAAAGGGTAGGTTACCAATTAACCAATTAATAACCGCTTGACATCCTGCCTACTTATTAGTTGGTTTATAATGGTTTTTCTTTTTCTTTTTTTTCCTTTTTGAAAAATTGTATTAGTGTTTAAAGATTGATAACCTACCTGGATGATAATCAGGTCATCCAAGTAAGCTATTTATTAAAGGTTTCAATTTTCAATATCAAGCGGTTAACCAATCTAACTGGTTAATCAATAACCAACAAAGTCATCCAGGCGGTTATTAGAGGTTTTTGAATTTTCATACCAGAAGGTTATCAATTTAACTGGTTATCAAAATCACTAACCGACAACGACAACAACAGGTCATCCAGGTAGGTTATCAGAGTTTTTTTTAATTCTCATACCAGGCGGTTATCAAAAACAAACAACCGTCTGATAGAGGTGTTTAAAAACCGGATGGAGAACCGGGTCCAAAGTCAATAACCGGCCAACGCTGGTCGTTACGTGGGGCCGAAGACCAGTGGGGAAGTTATTTCGGCATTTACTCCCTGGGGTTCCCAACTGTGCTAGGTGAGGGGAACTCGGAGCGGGTTCCCCACTGTCTGAGGTGAGGAGAACTAGGAGAGGTTCCCTACTGGGGGGAACTCGGAGCGGAGAAATGGGAGGCGTTCCCCATTGTATTCGGTGAGGAGAACTGGGATTCTTTAGCCGGTGTTCCCCTCATGGAGCACTGTCGAACGCGGGCTGGGGGAAAAATGCTTCCACTTATACAACACAGCTGTGATCGCTTGCTTGCATCGCACCTTCTCGTCTCCGTCTTTCTTCTTCCTCTTCGCTCGAAGAAAAAAAAAAAAAAAAGCTTCGCACACGATTCTTCTTCTTCTTCTTCCGCTTCCATTGGAGAAAAAGTTTTGGAAGACGATTAAGCTACTGTAGTCTTGAGGTTTGGCCTTAGATCCAGGGTAAAGAGCATGAGATGCAGGTTGGTATGAAGCTGGAGCAGCAGCAGCAGCAGCAGCAGCAGCAGCAGCAGCAGCAGGCAGAGAAGGAGGTGGAATGTAAGGAGGTGGCAGGTGGTGGTGGTGGTGGTGGTGGCAGGGAAGGGTAGAGATTGCCGGTTTATAAGGAAGCTAGAGAAAGGGTGAAAAATATGTGCTCGTGTTGGAGTGCCCTGGAGCGGGCGTTGGGTGGTGTGTTTGGGTCCAAATCTGGCAAACCTGATAGCCCTTCGACGATCAGCATCAACAGTTCCGGTAGGTGTTCTAGTCGTCTGATTCCCTTGTTGCTTCTCTCTCAGACCCTCCGTCCTTAATGCAGCTGTCGGGTGCCCATGCCCATTTTTAATTTTTTTCTGTGAGCAGGAGCGGGTAGAATGGTCAGGGAGTATACATTTTAGTAGTAAGTGTGGCGACAACTGCAGCAATGAGGAGGAGGCTCTGGAAAGAGGGGGACATGAGTAGCTTGCTACTTGATGTTTGCATACCCATTGCACAGCTCGATTTCCCCCTTTGGAACCGGATAATCCAGCTTCGGATTTTACCTCTGTTTTTTTATTGGTCTGATTTGCGGGAAAACATTCTCGTGACGACCTACATACCTAACCTGCCGAAGAAGATTTACGCCCCAACTGATCCGCTTGAGATGGCCTTGTAGTTCAGTATGGTGATAGTTTTGTGGGTTTGTTTGAGCAGGTCAAGAGCAATCGCGTGGAGAGGTGAACTGTCAAGATGCACCAGTCCTATCAGAGATGTCATCGTCAGGTGAGATAGGGTCAGGGACTCCAATAGTGTCAGATGAGATACGTCGAGGAGGGAACTTGCGCATCTTCTCATACCTAGACCTTAAGTCTGCCACTCGCAACTTCAGGCCAGATAGCCTGCTGGGCGAAGGAGGTTTCGGTAGTGTTTATAAGGGTTGGGTGGATGAGACTGGAACTGCCGCTGCCAGGGCAGGCACAGGCATTACTGTGGCTGTCAAGCAACTTAATCAAGAAGGTCTACAAGGGCACAAGGAATGGCTGGTGAGCTCTTCTTTCCTTGCAAGCCAGTGCTTCAAATGATTCTGACCAGTTGTTATCAGCTTCACTCAGTTTTTGGAACTGCAGACTGTTGTAAGAGTCACATAGAGGGTTTACTGGTGCATTGGAAGGTAGGAGGGGGAGTTTGGTTGCAGGTAGGAGGGGAATCATGAATGCATTCTCTTGTGCTTGCAGTCTCATGGGTATTCCTTTGTTTCAGGCAGAGGTGAACTTTCTTGGTCAGCTTCATCACCCAAATCTGGTGAAATTAATAGGCTACTGCTGTGAGGATGATCAGCGTCTGCTGGTCTATGAATTTATGCCTCGTGGGAGCTTAGAGAATCATTTATTCCGAAGTAAGTAATCTCTTGGTTATTGATTCTTTCAACCATAAGAGGGACCATCTCTGGGTTACTGTGGAAATTGACCAGCCTAGCATCTGATGATGCCTATGTTGAATTAAGCACAGTATGCACTGTTTTGCCTCTGTGAGATTTCTGTTGATTGCATTGGAGGCTTAACTGCATCTTTGGAGGGCTCCAGAGTGGATTGCAGAGGCCAGTCTTCTCTCTTGCATGTCTGCAAATTGAAGTTGGAGTTGATGATAGTGGCAATTGTCAGTAATTTCACAGTCTGCTTAATGATGTGAAATGTTTTGGAATGGCAGAAGGGGCTATGCCTTTACCTTGGGCAATCCGGATGAAGATTGCATTGGGAGCTGCACAAGGGCTTGCTTTTCTCCATGAAGCAGTCAAGCCTGTTATATACCGTGATTTCAAAACCTCCAACATTCTGCTTGATGCTGTATGTTGTTTTTGCTCTTGTACTTTGTCATGGAATGTTGCAATTCTGGGCTATCTCAAGTTTTCTGTCAGTTGATCATGAAACCAGCAGTGACTTTATAATCAGATACTGGGATAGCTGCTTCAGAGTTCACAGCTTTTTGCAAGCAAGGGATGCAGGGAACTGGAGATTGATACCAAACAGAGCTGATGAGAGAAGTTGAATCTCCCTCTTGTTGAGTTAGAAGCTTCCATGCGTGGCTTAGTAGTCCTTGCTGTCATTTGCCATTTCCAGGACTATACAGCAAAGTTATCAGACTTTGGGCTAGCCAAGGATGGACCTGAAGGAGATAAGACGCATGTTTCCACTCGGGTGATGGGAACATATGGCTATGCAGCCCCTGAATATGTGATGACTGGTGAGCTTTTGTCCCTTTCCTGTGAGATGGACCTTTGGAATAGGATAAAATCCAATAAATAAACAGTTCTTCAGTCCCCCATGAAGAGTTGTTGGATGTGAGATCTAATTTTTTTCTTGTTTAGTAACTACAAATATACGGCAACAATATTCATTCATGCCTTTAGGAAAGCCTTCAACAAATCCTTTGCAAGGAAAAATCTGCAACAGTGATGCCACTGCTTGAATGCATTTTCTGCAGCCACAAGCGCCCTGCTTGGTTCAAGTTTTGACACTGAGAGACATGTACAGTTTCTAAGCACATAGAAATGGTAGTTTCAGTGCACACTTCTTTCTTCTTGTTCATGCATAACTGAGAATATGCTTTTGATGTGACTGAAAACAGCTCATGGACAATAGTGTGTTTGTTCAGCATTTAGAAGATGCTGTTCATGAGCATGTCAAAACAAATGATATTGGGGAGGGAATGCAGGGCATTTAACATCCAGAAGTGATGTATATAGCTTTGGAGTTGTTTTGCTTGAGATGCTGACAGGCCGAAGGTCCATGGACAAGAATAGGCCAAGTGGAGAACAGAACCTGGTAGAATGGGCCCGACCATATCTCAATGACAGGAGGAAACTTTTCCGTCTTATTGACCAACGCCTAGAAGGCCACTACTCTATGAAAGGAGCTCAAAAGGCAGCTATTCTTTCACACCACTGCCTGAGTCGAGACCCAAAGTCTCGACCTCTGATGGGTGATGTTGTTGACACGTTAGCCCCACTTCAAGACCTGAAAGACATGGCGAGTAGCTCACATCAGCCAACATCAAACTCATTATCAGACCGCAGTCGGTATGCTAATGGCAATGGATCAAGCCACCACACACATGGCTACCACAATGGATATTTGTCTCCTCACAATGGACCTGTTCGAGGCAGCAGCAATGGAACTCAGCTACCTTCATACCATCAGTCACCAAGGCAGTACAGCAGAGGACCATAGATGAAGTCCCTCTGCACTTCTTTCTCATCTTCTTTTTCTTGCTAGATTTGTTTCTTACTCCATGTTACATAATATATGCTTCCATGCTCTTTAGGTGCCACCTCAGCTGGATGGAATGCATATAGGCTTTGGTGTCTGAAGCCATGTGATCCTGGGAATCCTAGAAAACGTCATAAAGGACCACTTCAAGCCTTACAGACCAAGTTCACTGGTCTACATGTGGTGATTTGTTCCATTTGCTCTTTTTGCTTGAGGTGGCAAGACTCTGCAAAAGCTGTGTCATCTTATTATTTGGTGATAGATGATGTTCTTTCCCGACTCCCTCCAGAGCCAAGTGTATAAGCCTTTGTGAATTCAGGGTGACTTGTTCCACCCGCATGAAAGAAATTGGAAATTTACTCCAATGTGCCTGATAACAAAAACTGGCAACAATGATTGAACACCCAAGTGCTTCCTCAATAAAACTTGCTTTTCCAGTACATTTCCTCTCTGACTACTGTCTGATTTCCATGTACTTTCCCAGGTTCTATGACATGAATCAAAGATAGCATATGCTACAAGTAGGGTGACACCATAGGAGAAAGAATACTGTCAAGAGTTGGAGGTTGGAGCTGTAAATGCTTCTCGGTTAACAGTACTTATGGATAATGTATTTTCTTCAGCTTTAGGGTGTGGTATATGGATCCTAATTAGTAATCAACTCACAGACATGCCAGTTACTAGATGTAATAGTACCACTAAAGAATATTTTTGTTCAAAAATTCAAATTGAAGGTGTGAAAAATGTTTCTTTTTTATTTGCACACATTGTTCATTTGTTAATGTGCATTTTATTTCATTGATTCATGTTATGCTTTAGATTTATTTCCTTTGTCTTTCCCTAGTTCTAATTGTAAGCCCAACATTTGGGCCACAACAATCACACTAATAAGGCGAATATAAGGCACTATTTATATTCATCACAAAACCTTCAAACTAATCAATTCAAACAATAAATGGGTTGGAAAGATGAAACTGAAAAATTAACAACCAATATGTGGATCAAAGAAGATGGAAAACCTGACAATGTTGAATATGAGAAAAACTTGTCATTGAATCCATGAATTGTAAACAATCTCCCACTTTGAAACAATGATTTATCCATTGCATAATGTGTGGGTTGGGGAAGTTGTGAATGATACCATGAAATAGAGGTTTACCAAAATGGATATTTTTTAAGAGTTCACATCTTGGTAAGAAAATGTTAAAAATGATAGGGAAGGAAAGATGCAAAGTCAAATAAAAACAATGGATGAAATGGAAGCCAAAACACATGCATACAAAAAGGTTCAATTTTGGTGATGTGAAATTGATGTCTAAAAAGTGAAAATTTTGATAAAATTGACAATTCAAAAAAAGAATGATAGAAATCAAAGGTGAAAAAGATGTAATGTGAATGTACAAAATGAAGGCAAGGAAACATGGATTTGTAAAATTGAATCTAACCAATGTGATGGATATGTATATAATAAATGATGAAAAATACCTTATATGCAATTTTTTTTTCTTTAATGACTAGGTATTTATGTGAATATACATTGTATTGCATCAAATGAAAAATCAAAAGCATTTGCCATGATTAGCAAACATGCCCAAGGTTGCATTGGAGGTTGAGTTGCATTTAATTGAACTCACTTTTTTAGAGTTTCTAAATATTTTTACTAACTAAGAATGAATGTTATCAAAGTGCTATGTATTTTTCATTTTTATCTCTAGTTGAAAATAGTTTCAAAGCAATTGTCAATTTAAAAGAAACATCATAATAATAATTGTCAATTGACAAATGCGTGTGATAATCAACACATGATAACATTTTCAAAAACATTTAACAATAAAAAAGTTCACATCCTGTTTGTTAATTGTTGGATGAAATGAACAAGTTTATAAATGTTTTCCATCAAATTTGAATAATTATTCCTTCCACTCAAAGATTTTATCCTAAACCACTTCATAATAAAACAAAAATCCAATAAAAGACTGATGGCCATAACGATCGCAAAGGAAACAAAAAGAGAAGGCCAAAAGACACACAACTTGCAAGAACCAAAAGAGGAAAAAAGCTAGTCCCTTTCATGGTGATAAACTATCTCACCCACGACCCCTCTAATGTTGTCAACATGCAAATCATGGGATTTAATAATAATGGGAGTTTTAGAATAAACATCACCCACCAACGCAATCTTCTTTTCTATAGCTGAGGCTAAAACACATTGAAAAATAATATTAACATGCTACTTGAAAAACTAAATGCAAAAAGACAAAAATAAATGACCTTTCGATTGTCTATCGTGAAAAAAACGAACACACTCCCTGATGAAACGATCTATATTATTACCACTTCATTACATGTTCTTCATTCATCTACATTCAATACGCATAATCTGAGGAGCTAATTGTAAAATCGGCTACACAAAAAAAATATTCAAAAATACTTTTCTTGTTGGGCCACTATCCTCTGAAAAATGTTGAGCTCATAATTGTGCACACACCTGTATAGTGTCTAGGTAGAGAATCTCAAGCAGCGCTCAGTATGTGACCCTGAACGATAAAATTGGATGAAACAAATTCAAAACATGCCGGTTTGGCTCAAGAAAATGGTTTTTGCTCAGTACAATTTCACAGCTTGCAGTGGCTGGTAAAGTGTGGAGTAACATTGTACACCTGCAGAAAAGAGTGTAATAAATATGATATGACAACTGCTCAGTGTTTCTGATTGGCCCATCATAATGATTGGTCCAGGTGGTTTACTATTAGTACTCCCTCACATATTTGCTGTCCCACTTTCAGTTTTATGGGTGGGGTTGCAAAAAAGTAAACAACTAAACTTGGATGTGAAAAATATTTTTGCAGGGTTCGCATACTTATCACAGCTGGAGATGCTCTTACACCCATGAAAATTTTGCTTTTACATTGACAACATTCGTGTGTCAAGTAGCATTGCATAGTAGATTATAGATTTGGAAGCTTCTCATAAAGCTGTCACAAGAAGAATCCAATCATTTTTTACAAAGGAAAAGGGTTCTAAGCCTACCTATGTTGGAAAGCATTCCAAATATTCTGGACCCTTGACTCTCCGACTAGCAGCAGCCTTGTGAGGGGTTGTACCTCAGATAATCCTGCAATGCTCTCCAGGTATAATGGTGCATTCACACTTGATGTTAAGTCAGTGTTAAATGAAAATCTAGGTGGCACCCTAGGTGGCATGCAATGTTAAATAGGTGATAGCTTAATGCTAAGTGAATGTTGTTAGCTTAACATAAAATTTCCATGGTAGGTAGGATTAAGTCCTAAAATGACTAGCATGATGTTAGGGGACTTAACACTAGAGTCCCTAACACCAAATGTGAACTCACCTTAACTCCTATAAATAAGTCTAGTTCTTCACTTATGCCATTTTATGTAGAGGGTGGCCATTCTGACTAGTTTGGGTGAAGGCATTACCAAAATAAGGGCTTGCATGAGGCAGCATAATGCTCTTGAGCTTTTGCTTTACCTATCTCTTTAGTGTAGGATAATGCACAAGGGTGAGGACATTACCAAAATAATTAGGGCCTGCACAAGGCAATGTAATGGCCTTGTCCTTTTGCTTTACCTAGCTCTTAAGTGTAGGATAAAGCACAAGGGTGAGGCCATTACCAAACGAAGGGCCTGCAGGAGGCGAGTATAATGCCCTTGCCCTTTTGCTTTACCTAGATGTGCTGTGGCAGTAGGTGAGGGTTCTTTTAGGCAAGGTCCTTCCCTTTCCTTATTTGATATGCTTGTTGTGACAAGAACCGATTGGGTTCGGGAACTTGATGTTCCCCTTGTGGTTTGCCCTCTTAGGTGGTTCTTTTGTCTTCTAGGACCTTATGGGTCCTTCCATTTTGTTCCTTCTATTCTCCCCTTGGGGGGGGGGGGGGTTTTTTTGTTTTTTTTTGTTTGGCCGGGTGTTTTCAAAAATTCTTTTTTTTAACCTCAAACCCTCCCAATAACA
>Ga0116227_10001653_pt1 | contig 50325 bp, 40 predicted proteins | sample S1TSphgellanicum_FD_89693 | JGI IMG/M metagenome (GOLD analysis project Ga0116227, IMG submission 89693) | Host-associated microbial communities from peat moss isolated from Minnesota, USA - S1T2_Fb - Sphagnum magellanicum MG | ecosystem: Host-associated > Plants > Peat moss > Unclassified...
ATGTTTTTCTTTGAAAGAAAGGATATATTTGATAGATTTTTTGTTTAAAAAAAATATTTTTCCAAAATGCCACAAATTCACCACCAAAAACAAAGAGCACTCGTTGGTATCCTGGTAAAAATCCCAAAATCCATTTCAATTATTTCCAAATATTTGAAATATCCTATGCTTAGACTAAATCAAGGTTTTTGAGTTGAAATCTAACAATTTTTTGGGCTTACGAGGGAGGAGGCCTCACTCAAAAAGGTGAAGAATGTGCATAATAAAAAAAGGGTGCATATGGAGTCTTATTATTACACATGGGTTTTCTTTTTTTTTAATTTCAATTTTCTGATATAAAAAATTTGATAATTTTTTTTCTAAAAAAAGAAAAATTATTGAAATTTAATACTCTAGGAAAAAAAAATTACAAAAAATTTCCCCTTTTATTGGGGAGTCCCAAAAAAAAGAAAAAATTTGTTCCCCAAAAAATGGCTGTTAAACATGGAAAATTTTATTGGGCTTTGTGTAATTTTATTTTTTTGTATACACAGGTGGGTATTAGGTACCTGAAATGGGGAATCCACAAACCTTCATAAGTATCATCAGTATGGTATATATAGGCTTGTGCAGGGTATCAACAATGGTATCAAGGACCCCTACCAAACCACTAAGTAGTGTTGGTCTGGTCTAGCTTTGGGCGGTTACCTAGTTTGGTCTGGTTTTCGGTTCCTGGCAACCCAGGTAGGTGCTTTACTTGCTTCTTCAGAGCATCCATCATCTCCACCAACACTCAAAGTATGGGACCCTGCACAATCCAGTGTAAAAGAACTGAAACTGAACTGGGACTGCAAATAGGTGGGAGACTACTAATAGCAACCCAGTTGGACCAATCAAACCATCTACCCAATCAGAGACATGGAGCAGTCAATAAATAAATACGGTTTTTTTGACTGTGTTTATTAGACTGTTCCAGGAGTTTGAAACCTGTGGTTTGTTCCAGGGGGATTCACTGGGCTTGTTTGTACAGATGAACATCATCCAAGAAGATTTTCAAGTGCAGGGGTCACATACTGAACATTGGTGGAAATGCTGTCACAGGAGCTGAAATCAGGGTCCAAGCTCCGATACCAGAACACCTAAGGACAAGAAAGAAGTCAGGTATGTTCAAAAGTCTATTTTTGGGACAAATTTTTGTCGCTTGGCAACCAAAAAGAAAAGGAAAGTTTTGGAAATACTGGGCTTTTTTGTGTAAATTCAACAAAAAGAAAGATAAAAAAAAAATTGGAATAATCGCCAGTTTGCCTACTTGACAAAATTGAAAAATTAATAATATAATAATATAATAATAATAATAAAAATAATAACCCTAGTAAAGACTAAAGACCTGTTGAGACCCAAAAAAAAAAGCCAGATGAAATAATAGGTACCATAATATATATACACAGTTCAGTTTATTGTTTTTACTACCTACCAACTTACAACCCACTAACCCACTAGCCCACTAGCCCTTATGTATGTATATACTAACCATCTTACAAAGCACCTACTTCTAAACACACACACACACACACACACACACAAAGTAAACAATTAGATGCATAAATAAAGTCACATGGTGTTTTGAAGGATGAAAAGCAGGTATTGTACAACTTCAAAGCTCTCTTGAAGAATTGAAGCTTTTTATTGAAGGGAAGCCACGGAGGAGTCGTTGGTTGCATATACTGTATCCACACCTGCAAATCAGCACTTCCCTGTTGGATATTTTATTTATTTAAAAATGAGGTTTGGTAGTTTCAAATTTTCAACAATTGAGGAATAAGTATGCAAAGTACGCCTTGTGTGTTGTTGTGTATTTTATACTAATAACCCAATTGTCGGGAGGGACAAGAGTTTGATTCTCAACCATTTCAGCAAGTATGAATAAGAAAATTTTAAAATTTTGTTGGCTCTAGAAGTCAAGCTTTTGTGAATTATTTTGTGCTGAACATCAGTCATAGGTTTTATATGAATCGTATGTATATATATATATATATATATATGTAAACATCATCAACACACACTTCTTACTTACAGTCCAGACCCTGGTGGGGCTATGATTTTCTCTCACTTTTTACATACAATCCTTCTGTACCCTGAATGTTCATAATTTTTATTGACTGCTTGATGTTTTATTGATTGGCTAGATAGTTAGATTGGTCCAAGTGGTTTGCTATTAGTAGTCTCCCACCTACTTGCAGTACCAGTTCAGTCTGAGTACCAGTTCAGTCTGAGTTTTATGGGGCTGGGTCAGAAAACTTGGATTGTGTAACATTGAGGTAGTTACACTTTCCCCTCTCTGACTGTAAGAGAACATTATAGGGCAATCTTCTTCCATCAGTAAAAACTTTAAGATGGTGACAAACAAGAGAAGAAAATTGATTCCCAAAAAAAGCCAAAAGAGTACAAAAAATCGTTTGTTCATGTCTCTTTGATTGTGTGTTATCAAATGTCAATCCTCCCTCACACAGAGTAGCAATTATACCCATTGATTGTCGTAGTAGACATGTGTCCTGTGCAACTGCCACACTAAAACCATCACTCCAGGTCAGTTAGTACCACCACCACCACCACCACTACAACAGAGCAGGCAGCACTTATGGTGGGTCTTATACCAGATATTGCTCTCTACATGTGCTTCTCCTCTTTTTGGCTTTTCTATTAATGATGATGGGCTGGTTGGTTGCCAGGAGCTTCCTTTTTCTTGTGAGAAGAAGAAGAACAGGATCAAAAGAAGCCTGCATATCTAGTACCTTCCATTAATGAACTGCAATTTTCTTTGTTTCCAAATTCCCAGGCATAGTAAAGGTGTTTATTGAGTGCTTTTCCTCTTCTAGTAAATGTGGTTGCATCAAGTTCTAGTAAAATAGAGAGTTGGGTTTTGCACTATGGTACCCAACACAGTTCTTGTGTTTGCATCAAGTTCTAGTAAGTAGAGAGTTGGGTTTTAAGCTATAGTACATAACATGGTTCATCATGTGTTTGCATCAAGTTCTAGTAAATAGAGAGTTGGGTTTTAAGCTATTGTATGTAACATGGTTCATGTGTTTTTGCATCAAGTTCTAGTAAGTAGAGAGTTGGGTTTTAAGCTATTGTACGTAACATGGTTTGTGTGTTTGCATCAAGTTCTAGTAAACAGAGAGTTGGGTTCTAAGCTGTAGTACTTGCATCACAGTTTGTGTTTTTGCATCAAGTTCTAAGTAAGTAGAGAGTTGGGTTTTAGGCTCTGGTACTTTTTTTGGTCTAGAAAACTGACGAAACTTTCAGTCAATTTGTGAGATGCTTGCTGCAGGATTTAGGGTTTAGGGTTTTGTTGGCAGAGATTTTTAATGCCGCGGCCATTAATTTGTGAGAGACTCTTTCCCTTTGACTGATTGATTTCTTGATTCATTTCAGTGGCTGTTTGTGACCTTGGCTGAACCAGCACCCGCACCGATACCATGGTAAAAAGCCAGTACTGTGGTGAGGTTCTCAGTCTTTTGAGAACCGTCGGTTCTCTTTCTAGAAAATCATGAATATGTAAAAAAAAGTTTCTTTTCTAGAATTTTGTATGTTTTACAACTTCATCCCATTCCAATGAACTTTCCAAGCTATTTAAATTCTTCTACTTCCCCTTCTAAATTTACATATGTCTCAATTGATTTCATCAAATTAGAAGATGATTTACAACCAACTTTACAATCAATAGAAAACATTTTGTTCACAAATATCAACTTTTTAAAGTAATCCAATTATAAGTATATTTTTAGACTAATAAATATGCAAAAAAAAATTTAATCTTTTCATTTCAATTTGTGATTTGATAGTGCCTAATATTTGATATGAAAAAAAATCAATATTAAGAAACATGGATTCATTAGTCTCTCACAATTGAATAGAACATTTCATATCCTTGTGTCATATGAAAATTAACAACTTTTTGCTAACCAATTCTTTCGCTAGTTTAGTTGTGTTAGTAATCTATTTGAAAAATATCCAAGTTGCAATCCAATCAACTCCTTCATATGCAAAGCCACTTTCGGTAAGTCCATGGTAATATGGCTCACACCCAGTTCCTTTTCCAAAAAAACTCCTTTTTCAAAAGCATATTGGTAAGGAGTTGCCATTGCAAATCGAGGTGCCTTGCAACCATTGCACAAAATTTATATTTCAAATACATTTTCGAGTTTTAAAATATATAATTACTATTTAAAATCTTATGATTTAATTTTACATTTATCCAAGGGTTATGAGAAGGCAAATGCAAATTATGAATTTTATAGTTTATTTTTACATCCATTCAAATCATGATCACAAACCACGTCAAATGTAATAATTAAATTCAATATGCATTGATATTAAAAAAATTAAGTAAAATTTAGATCAATTTGGATCATTCTTATTCAATTTATTCACAACCTCATGAATGGTTGTAGGTCTTAAATTAATTTTTTTCCACCTTCAAATGTTGATAAAAAGTATTCATATTTGTATATATCATTTTTGAATGTATATTATATCACAATACATAAGCTGTATGAGAAATATTGAATTTGAAGTTGAATTAAACATGTTATTTAAGAGTAATTACATATGTAATGGATCATTTTACCCTTTTCAAATTCTACTAATGGATGTAAATGATGATGACATTTCAAGAAAATAAAATATAAAGGTTTCTAATCATATTCTTCAACAATAGCCACACTTCACTTAAGGTCAATATAAAGGATATTAGATGAATGCTTTTAAACCTAAGATTTAACATCAAAAAATGTTATGTTCATTTTTTAATAATACTTCCTTAAGAATGAAATGGAATAATTCCAAACATCAACATAAACTTCTTTTTTATGTTAGAAACAAGTAAGGTCAAATGAATTGCAATTATAATATCATCATCCATCATATTGTCCAAGACTAATGGGATTTCAAAATTTTTTAAAAATTTCAAGCTGATTGTTATGGCAAAGTGCAATGCATCACTAAGCAACCAATGACTGTGAGATTGGTTCAAAGCATAAGTAGTAACAACATGGCAAAGACAATCAACAATTATTTTTGAAAAATATTTCAACTAATCATTCTCACAGCAATATGTTTGTTACAACAAAGGACAATAGCCTCTTGAAGCTATAAAGTTTCTTGAAACATAGAAACTTTGCTAACAAACTTGCATACAAAGTCCAACATTAAACACAAGTATTTCAAATCATAAGTAAAAGAAAATTCAAATTGCAAAAATATTTTCAAGCCCTAAATTTAAAATGTACCTTGTTTCAATTATAGTGTTGAATTTTCTGGGCAAAGACCAGTATTAATTTAGGTTTTATTCCATTAATGTTTATATTTTTCAAAATTTTGCATATTTATTTAAGATTTTTATAAATTTCTCATCTATATTTGTAGGATATTAACATGTTTCAAAATCAAAGTGCCTTATAAGCTTTCTTTTAAACCTACATTTTCACAACTCACAATAGATTTTTGAATAATAGTCATTATATTAAGATTTGACCCTTCATATTTCACATAAGCAAGATTTTTTGATCTAATAATTGAATTAAATTCCTTGCCAAAGCTTGACCTATTGTTCCTATTGCTTCAAATAAACCTATGACAATGTGTTCTGGTTGATAGTCAACCTTCCAAAAATTAATAACAAGAGGAAACAAATCATGTGTTCCTTTACAAATCCATAAGTCAAAATTTACTATTGCATAATTACATCTTGACATTGTTGGTAATACATATAATCATTTACATTTTTCCACCAATTTAGACAACACATATTGTGAAAATAACTTTTTGGAAAGGAACATCACTCAAAAACATGAATGCATGGCAAGATGCTTCAACCAAACACTTTCCACAAATTACAAAGGCAAATGATTTTTCACAATTAATAGGCCAAGGTGTTGTAAAAATTTATTTTGTTGCACATCGTCTTTTTTAAAAAGATCTTTTACACTAAAGAAATTTGATTATGACCTACCAGAAAGGTTAGCCGTTTTCTTTGTCAGTTGCCTTTCAAATTGGTACTTCTTCCATTATAGTTTCATTCATAATAATTTCACAAATTTCATTTTTCATTATATTGTTTTCGTTTTCAAAGGATTGTTCCATTCCAACAATTTAACTAACATATATGTTACCCAAAGAACAAAGTGAAGAAATTTAAACAAGTTTATATCTTACCAAGTTTTGTTTTATTAACTTTCCAATTCATTTGATATCCTAACAAATGAAATCCAAACATTTCCAAAAACTTTACAAATGTTGTGTTGAGAAATGAATAAAAGCATGGTAAAGTAGACCATAAAAATTACCTTGTAGCATAAATGGAAAGTGGCCATCAAGTAGGCCTTGGTATATTGGATTTTAAAATATTATTTATTTCAATGTTTAATTATATGAACTTCTTTGATTTTGCTACAACTACATTTGCAAAATAGATTAAAATTCAAGAACAATATACTATATAGTTGTAGAACAATCTACTAATAGATTAGGTACTACTAATACATGTATAGTAAAACAAGTAAAAATATTTGGTCTAATCTATTTTTAAATCAATGGCATGCTAAATATACTAGTGGAATTTTAAATTTTTCATAGTAGAATCAAAATATATTTAAGGTCTACTATAAAAGTAGGAATTAACAAAATATTAACTTGTTAATTTCATACCTACTTGTTATTTATGTTTATTGTATTAAAGTTTTCCAAATTTTGTATTCAACTCATCAAAAGTCAATAGAAGCATGGAGGCTTTGATAATGAGACTTTTACAAAAAAATTCTTATGTTAATGTTGAGAAACTAACACAGTTAAAATTTGGACTTGGGTGGACATACTTTTTGGTCCACTTTATCATGCTTGGATCCAAATTGAAAATAAAAAACAAAGTTCTATAATTTTTCTTTCCCTTCTTCATTGTGCAAAATCAACGTGCAATTATAATATGAAAATGAATGGAAGGAAAATAATAATTGTGTATTTGGGGGTGGTTGCAAGTAAGGTGGTTCATTGTCAATAAATACACCACTAGACCACACAATAGTTTTAAAATGATAGTCTAATATGACATCATTGGTCATATGGGAAATTGCATTGAAAAGAATCCATATTAAGAGAAAAAAATTGAAATCCACCCAAAATTGATTAGCATATGGACTTATGAAAATATAACCCATTTTAAACCATTCAAAAATTCATAACTTTTTTTGATAAAAGTTTTAGTAACAAATATTTGTATTTATGTTCATTTTTCTTTAATATATCATACATTGAGCTCTTATAAAATATTCAAAAAAAAACCATACACAAAAATAGATGTACATAAAAGTATAGACATAAAATCAATTTTTAACTTCAGAAGTCCATTACTAAAATATTTGGTGTATATATATTTCAATATTTTTATTCATATTACAAATTTTAATTTAATCACAAATTTAACATATTGTTGATTTTATAACATATTAATCACATGTAAATGCCTGACACTTTGCAAAAAACTCACATTGTGACACAAAAGTGAGTTGTCCCACCTTTCAACCACCATTTGATATTAGAAATCTTACACATCACCCACAATCAATTTTATTAATATCAAAACACACATAAACAAAACATACAATCATATAACAAACATCGTGTTACAAAATAAAATGCAAAAATGTAAATATAAACACACAAAACAAATCCAAGAACAAAAACACATATATAAACATATGAAGTACAAACAAACAAACAAGTAAATCAAAGAAACAAAAACAACAAACATAAGGAAGAAGGAAAGAAGACTTACCAAAAACAAACAAAAGGTTGGTGAAGGTTGCCAACACCATATAGCAGCTCCAAGACCTAGATAGAAGGCGATCGTCCCCTACAGAGATTTAACCAAATCTGGCTATAAACTAGATATGAAGCCCCAAAAACATGTCAGTAATGAATATTTCATATATCAAGTTTTATTTGTTGTGTGAAATAAACACTGACCCATACAAACAACATTTCACTCTTGGATTCGAAATGACTATAGTCTATCACTAAATCCATTTGATTGCGCCATGCCTTTAAGGCAATGGCTACACCTTCAATTGGGTCTAGAACACCTTAAAACCAGAAGTAGCTTGCACCTTATGTACAGAAAGAGGTGACTTGTAGCACACCAATGTAAAATACTTAGTAATTTAGAACTAAGTTAACTCCTAGTTTTGGATATTAACTAACATTTACAATTGGTCAAATTGTGCAAATTTCTCAAATGTCCTCACCAAGGCATCAATCAGATAAGCAAATCAGTCGATAGTAAGTGGATCAGCCATAATAAGTGTTGCTCACATGCCCACTCCCAAATACAACTACATCTCATTATTATTATTTTTCATGTACAATTTTGGATTGATGACATTTTTGAATGTTATGTCAAGGAAAAGAAGTTGCTACGTATAATGTAAAAGAAGTAAAATATACTCACTTAAAACTAAGTGAATTTCATATGACCTCCTGTTCTTTGAAGCCACACCAATTCTTTGAATTTTTTCTCAAAAACCCAAAACAAAGATCATAACACAATCAAAAGATCTACCCACCCACCCACCACCAATCATAGCCTTTGCTATGTACTCACACCAATTGTGTGTTCTTTAATCATTTATGTGTAGTCGTTGGTCTATTGTGTCCTATCCGTATTTGGTGAGTGTAAGTCATATACTAATAAGAGGATTATAACTCATCACCAATGTACTCATGCTCCACAAACATTATGCAATCCCATGAGTACTACTACTACTTTACCACATTTCTAATTGTAAATTTTGCATGAATAGAGAGAGAGAAGTAGAAAGTGTAGCAATGTGGTCACTTAAAATGAAGTAGTTTGTCCAAGAAGGGTGGTGGGTTAAGTGTACCATGATGATCCTTGTACATGAGTGTTGTAAAGAACTAACTCTACTAGCATTTAGAAGGATTTTTTGAGTGCTGATTTTTTGCAAATTGGTACTCGTGAATAAATAATTAGAGTGTTCAAATGCCCGAAAATCTTTTCAGTTGGGATTGTTCTAGCTTAATAATTCCTGTCCAATGGTGGTTTCATCTTCTTTACCTTGCAAAGGTGTCTTGAAGGATGTGTTGATGTGGGCTTCCCGAGTGAAAAATTGGGTTGAAGTAGGCATGGGATGTTTGTGGATGTCTTGCTTTGGCTCAATAAAACAACAAGAGAATATCAAGGCAACAACCATAGGGAATGACACACTAATGATCTTAATTGTGGGAGATAATGAGGGACAATGCACTATCACTAGGGAACGACTCAAGGGAAAGGTGGTGAACAATGGGAAAATGGTGGGGAATGATGGGTTAAATTTATCGAGCATAGATGAAGTTAATAATTTCAAAAAATTGAACAATGTCCATTACACATGGACTAGGTCAAGCTTACATGATGTGGTTATATAATGTGACTAAATTTCGTCTTTTCATGGATGATGTGGCTAATTACAAATTATATATGTTACATGTATTAGAAATGTACGTCATCTATGCATGTAGGTGTCATAGAGGTGTTTAGGTCCTTAATCATGTAAGTAAGTAGGTTGTAGATTGATAATATAAATAGATTTGGATTCATAAATCTAAGTGGGTAGGTATTTATAATTATCTATTTGATATAATATGTCACTTGAAATTATATTATGATAATTTTATAACTTGTGAAATTAAAAATGAATGTTGAATGTATATTTATATTTTTTGTTATATAATATTATTTATTATCACTTGAAGTGATGGTTGAATGGGTAATGCCTTGACTTGTCACCATGAAAGTGAGCAATTTTTTATTATAACATTTTATTCATGCTTACATAAGGGAGGGAGACCATCATACAAGCCTAGAAGGGCTTAGCTTAGATTATAAATCCTTAAGAATTTATTATTATTATTATTATTATTATTATTAAATAAATATAAATCATAATTAGCTGATTTATGTTACTTATGATTCATCATCAATTAATATTTACAAGATTTGAATGTTTGTTTTGATTGAAATTTAGTTTTTTAAAAAACAACATTTTTGTAGTGGTGTATTCTCAATTGCACATGTTGTATAGCCAAATTTGGGTTTAGGGTTTAGGGTTTAAGGTTTGCTGGTGAAGCTAAGAGAAATTGCATTGTTGGAAATGCAGCTTCTCTTTGATCACTCTGCAGCTCATGTGGATGATCGACATGCATAAGTATTCATTCTACTTCGAGGAATTAGCCAGTGTTAGGATGAGAGAAAGCCCAGCACAAAGCTTTGTTGGACGCTCAATGCTGTTTAAGCAGCAAAAACCACTCCACACTCACCACAACCACTAATATTAACTGGACCTTGCATTCTTGAATCCTTGAGCAAACATGATGGAGCAACCAAAGCCATTGGGGATGAATGCGAAGTTCTGAGATGAGATGAGATGAGATAGATAGACATATACATAATGGAGTCCCGCATTCCACCATTCTCAATTTCATTGGCTTCCACAGATACCTGCCAAAATTCTTCTGATTGTTGAAGTAGTTGAGTTTGGAGTGTGGTATATATACACTACTAGTCCTGCCAAAAGCCATCAAAGCCCATTTTGATCAGTGCACAAAGTTGATTAAATCGCAAGCTGAAATGACTCCGATATTGATGGCTTTCTGCATCTTTGACACAATTTTTTGCTACCCATTTTATTTCCTCAAAGTCTTGGAACCAAGTTACACTCTCAGCATGGAACTGTCTGGGCTATGATACACTACATCACTGGTTTGATGCATGGAAACCTTCTTGTCCTTACTCTCTAGATTGCACATGTGAAGTCTCACTAACAAAACATCAAAACTCAAGAAGCATTGGGTAGAAGTATACCAAGAGGAAAAAAGCACGCACACAGTAGTCCCTAGAAAGGAACCAATTATAGCTCCAAAACACAAATGAGACCTGTAATGATCCTGGCACTGCCAATATTGTATAGAACCAACAAAATTTAATTCAAGAAAACTCAACTACCTCTTTCCTACGTCCTTGTGCTGGCTGATCTAAATTGCTTGCAACATGTTGCTCATGTCAAATTCAAAAGTCACATTGTCATACCCATTCCAAAAAGCTAAAGCTAAAGAGATGGGTGGAAAGAAGCTAGCCAGGGAGCACGCCTCACCTGGTTTTGAAGAGGCCACATACATGGGAATAATTGGGAAGGGTTTCACAAGGATTTATGCAACAACAGCAACAATAGAGAGAAAGATGGGTGCAATTTTCTTCCTACAGAACCCAGTGACTCCTCCTCCTGTGGATCATGTGTTTGTTGCAGTGGTTCAACTGAAGAAGATCATAGCGTTGATGATGGATCATGCAAAGCTTCTATCACAAATGAACTTTTCATTTCTTTGTATTGTGGTTTCTTTGTATTGTGTTTTGCTGCTGGCTGCTATTGCTGCCTTGTAGTTCTTCCTTGTTATACATCTCTCTGGATTGCAACTCTGCAGCACCACCCTTTTCTCTATTGCTGAAGAAACTGGAAACAAAACTTTGCCTGCCCAGCTTATTCTTGATGATGTTGCTTCATAGAGTATTTTTTGCTTGGATTGTGTAACTTCAGTGTGGAGCTTGCTTGCTTGCTTGCTTGGATTTTCTTGGCATGGAGAATTATACTGTTTTTGGAGTAATCAAACCAGATTAGGGCTTGTGTTAATGGCTTCTTGTTTCTGTTCCTGATTTGCAGCTGAAAGAAAATCATACTACCTCTGGAATTTTTGGCTGGCTTAGATTTCATGGTTTTCGTATCTGTTTTCTTGCAGCTGTCTTTCCTGTGGTGGGCCAACATAGCGAACTGTTGCTAGGTGGGTGATAAACAAGTTCTAGCTTGTCAAGCTATCACAAAGCATGAGAGGACACTACTAGGAAGCAGGGGGGGTTCAGCACCATCACCTGCTGGAGATGGAAGTGGTGGTGCCACTAGAGGAGGCCATCTCAATAATAATTCCCAATGGGGAGGAGGTGGAGGAGCCAGGGGAGGTTACAGTGGTGGTGGTGGTGGTGGTGGTGGGAATGATAGTGGGCGGTCTCAAGGAGGTGGCAGTGGAGATTAGAAGTGGTGGTGGGAATGACACTGAGGTTTACAATGACAAATCGATAGACAATTCAAAACTATGAGCATTCAGGGCAGACCCAAAGGTCAAACAGTGCAATGAAACTCAATGTGGAGATACTTGAAAGAGATCATCAATCTGGATTTCAAATTGATGTCAAAAAGGTTTTTGATGGCTTCGCAAAATCTCACTGTTGACAAAATAAATTCATTTCATAGCTAGACTGAGAAGTTCCATTCCAAGAGGAAGTTGACAAATCATTTCAAACCTTCAAAGCTGATGCTTTATTGCTTGCATAGAAGAAGCATTTCATTGCAGAAGAGTTCTGTACAAAAGCATTGGAGGACCGGAGTTATGTTGCAAAATATGTCACAATTGCTCAGTAATACTATTTGAAAACAAAAGTCCAGTAGACTTGCCTGCTGCAGCTTGATCATTGTGTAGGATGATGGAGATGCAACCACTGCTATACTCACCACACAAAACGATTGTTGCAGCGGCCGGTTCTGGCTGTGTGCTGTGGCCTGGGGTCGTCTGCTGCCTTCCAGGCTCCCTTCTTAGCAGGCGCCTTAAGAGTCTAGAAGGTGCTTGCTGCTGGCGATCCTTTCCTGCAGGTCACCACCAGCTTAGTCCCCGTGCTCTCTAACCTCAATATGTCGACGTTCTTGCCTTCTCCGTGGCTCGATTTTCGGCACTATGACTGTTAGCACACCGTCGGTAACCACTGCTGCGATCCTGTCCACGTCCGCATTCTTTGGAAGCTTGAATCGCCGCACGAAGTGTCCGCGCGGGCGTTCCGCAAGGTGCCAAGTATCGCCTTCGTTCACCACGTCTTTGACGCGATTGCCACTGATTTTGAGCGTTCGGTCTTCAACTGTCACTTCAATCTCGCTACTTCCTACTCCTGAGTTCCAAAGTGCCAAGCAGTCCACACGAACCCAGAGTTCGTTAGTACCATTAGCAAATCGTTGGCATGCACGCTCGCAAAAACACTGCAACATTTTCATGAGACAATCTCGACGCATGCAGTTCCGCGACATGCTGAGATAGACAGAAACGGATTTGGCAGGATTTTACGAATGGATCAAGCAGAGGATCCGTATACTAGTCCTACTCAAGAATGATTGAACGAGACGAAACAGGTGCAAAAGAGCTTGAAACAGACATGCTTTGGCACATAGAGAGCTGCAAGAAACTGGCATGCTTCGGCACACCCAGAGTTTGCACATGAAACAGACATGTTCTGAGATCTTCATCTTCATCTTTTTCTTCTTCAACAAAGTACTGTGGTTCAAGCTGCCATAAAATTCATATACAACACGTGACGCTTATCAAATTAGTTAAACAAGAGTCTCGAAAAGCCTTGAAGAAAGTGTGCACATATTGCCAAAGCCGTCGTGACTCGTACTACGGCGGCATGCAGAATGTAAGAAGATTAAGCGAGTCTGGTATCTTCATGCAATTGTGAACCTTGTAATCTCCTAAAGGCAAGACAGCTTTCTGCAGTAGAAGAACAGGCAAGCAGGTCGCAGTGTACAGTATAGATCTCTAATCTGCAACCATTTGGACTCATCGCGGACACCGACATGCACGAAAAGCTCGACGAACTGCAGCAACGTCGCCAATAAATCTGAACCAGAACATCGGCACTGATGATAATGAGATACCTGGCAGATCGACCTTGAAAATGTGTGCTTCCGGAGTTTCCACCCAGTCCACATTAGTATTGGCTATGGCGCGCCTATCACGAGCCCGCGCACGACGGGGAGCGTCCTCCTCCAGGACCGTGAGTGCAATTTCCAAAGGATCGATCACATCCCACAAGTCGGCGACTCCTCCTCCTCCTCCTCCTCCTCCTCCTCCTCCTCTTCCCTTCTTGCCATGATGATGATGATGATGAACAAAAGGACTCAGCTCCATGATCCTTTTTGGCTACCTGTAATCGACAATCGTACACAGAAAAGCAGCTCCGAAAACAAGATCACAACTTACAAAAAAGCAAATGGAAATCGATCCGCTCTCAATCAATCAAGAACGTCTGCATGCAATTTGATCTAGATCAACAGAGCAAAAAACCAAACAAGAATTGCACCAAGACTTGTTACAAATCTACCAACACTGAAGCCGGTTGAAAAAACCTCCGCAGCAACAACCAGCAAATGCTAATTTATACGGTGAAAATGCCAATTAAGGAAATCGGCAGCTGAAAATCATGACAACAGAAATTACGTCATCGACGGATTCTCAAACCGATCAACCGCTGCAAAAACAACAACAACAACAACAACAAAAACAACACTCGTCATATACATACATCGTCATATACTAGACGACGACAAATTTATCCATCGACCGGCCGGTTTAATTTCCATCACCATCCGCACCCCGATCTCGACGTTTCCATTTTCCTTCACAAGTTAGCGACTCGTAGCACAAGCTGCCGGACGGCCACGTAACTGGGAGAGTGGGAAGCAAACAAAGGAAAGGAGGCTTGTTGTTTTTGCGCAATGGAGTGATCTATCCATACATGCAGCAGCCACGTTGCAGAGGAACAAGAGGAAATGCGTTCGGAAATGTATTCTCCCGTCATGTTCATGTTATGTTATGGGGGCAAGTATGGCGTACGATAACGCCTTTCACGCGTTTGCTTTCACGCGTCACAGCATGCATAGCTCCAAAGCTGGCTTATATAACTTCATTCCTGGGGAGGTCACTTCCATTTTATTTTATTTTTGCATAAGGCTTACAAAAATAATTATAGGGTTAAAGCTAATTCATTATATATATATATATAGTAGTACCTGAATGATTTTGGCATAACTTTAATTATTTGACAATTTGTTGTTGAATATATATATGTGTGTGTGGTGCTTATAATTTACATGTATTTTTTTAAACATTAATATTTTATTATTTTATAGTATATCAAAAGAAAATATTTTTTATATTTCAAGCATTTGTCATGCTTGTATGCATGGCCTTATACATGATGACCGATTACGGGCATGCCAATCATACTTTTAGAATTAATGTACATTTTTAAGTTATTATACGTTATTAGGTGTTTTAGGGTTATGGCTTGTTTAGGGTTTCAGCTTTGTTAACAACTATGTAAAAGGTCAAATTCTTCCCTTCTCTTGTCAAGTTTTTTAAAATTTCTTTGTCAGGGAGAGTTTCCTTCATAATCATACTAAATTTTTAGATGTTCACAACGGTTATTACATAGCCACCGTTTACATACATTACATTTTTTTTCCTTCTTTTCAATTTAAATACATAAGAATTTCATCTCAACCTCTTCTTGTGCATTGCATATATATGTGTGTACATCTCTTTTTGGTTGATTAGTTTCTACCTTTAACTGGTTTTAATATTTTTGTTTAATAGAGTTTTTTTGTTCATTAGAGTTTACTATGGATTTACACCCTTATGACACTGAACGTCATGACACATTTCAATAAACATATAAAGAGTGATCTCTCAAAGTTGACCATTATACTAGTAAAATAAAACATTTATTTAGTTAGCATTTTTTTTATTGCAAAAGGATGTGAAGGATCTATTTGTTTATTTAACATATTGATGATGTGTTGGTTTTTATTAAAATTATTTGTAAAGTTGAACAAACATGACATTGGGAGCCAATGTTTGGTTAATTCATAAATCATAACTCCAAAGTTGGCACCCAAAAAATAAAAGGCCCCAACAAGGTGTAAAATTAGTATTTTTGATAATTTAACATTCTCTTTTGCGAAGTGCATAGAGGAAAATGTCCAAGAAACATGAAAGCAATGAGAGAAATGCAAGTTTCCAAGGGTATGAAGGTGGGGTGAAAACAAAAGCTTGGAAATTCACAAGTTCAACTCCATCTTGGAGAGAGCACAAGAGCTAGAGAATGTTGATCAAAATATATTTAATAGCACAAAACACGATCTAAAGCAAGGCCACCAAAAATCTAACAACAAATATGTTTTTTTTTTTCAATTGAAGTTTAATTCTAGCTGCAAAGACCCATCATCTATAAACCCATCATCTCCAATATCTATGAAGAGGAAGAAGTTTTTTACAATTGTTGTTCTAAAAAACTAACTACTTGGCAAACATTCTTCATCTCATTGTGGTCATTTTCAATGTTTACATAATCACTTTCTATGTTTGTTCAAAAAATTTATGAGATGTTGCAAACCCTAACCATCTCATGGCTTGCTTAATACTTGAAAACGTTCTTAATCGATCCTTGAAGAAAATGGAAAAATCATTTCCAAGATAACACAAATTTCAGCAACCTTCAACCTTAAAACCCATTGACCATAGTTTACATTAAAATCGCATAACTTTATCCAAAATTAAATCACAATAATTGCATTGATTTAGTTAAACTGTAAATCATATGTACTTCATATCAAAACATCACAAATAAAAAAGACACATTAATTATATAAATTGTGACTAAATTCATGCAAACTTTTTAGTGGTTGAATTTTAACAATTTCCTAATGACGACAACATGTGACATTCCAATGACTAATTTCTAACAACCCCTTTGTAGTTGTGACTACTTTTTCAGTGATTTTTTCTTGTGATTAAAATCTAATGATTTATTCCAAAACACTAATTTTCAGTGACTATTTTAGTTTTATTATGAATGGTCTTTTTGTTTTGTGCATATGTTTCCAAGGATGGCAAAATTTTGGGCAAGCACGAAATTGGAAACAAATGTGCAAGAAGTTCAATAATCCAAATATTAGGTTGCATTGCATAAAACCAAAATTCTTCAAAAAGACAAGATACCTAAACAAATTGTGAAATCTCTCCACCTTAACACCATGGCAACTTCTTATCATTTACATTTTGTGAATTACAACATGAATAAAAAATAGGTGGTTCAACTCATTTGTGTAGCTATGTGAACACAAATTTAACATCAATTACCAAGTGGCTTATGCTAATTCAACTTTTGCGGAAGAAACTTTAGAGGATCACCCACACAGCACCTTGAAAAAGTTAAAAACAAGAAATAGCAATGAAGATGGTTCGAAAACGACAACATTACAATGTGATTAAATGTTAGAACACTTAAAAATCACAAATGAGCATGCAACAAGGAATGTCTTAAAGATATATGAAAGTTTGATAGATGGGGCACTTATATTTAAACCATCAACCCCATCATCTAACTTTCATGAACCTATAGCTCTTATATCTAACTCTAATGCTTATTTAAACTCTAGGTCATTTGTAAATGATAAGTCGATGACCAAGGCAAAAATATTGTAAAGCTAATCTAAAAACATGGAAACAATGACATCTTGTTTTTCCACAACCCCCAAGATCTAAAACACCTATCAAGGTTGAATAAGGTTCATAACTTGAAAACTGCTAAAAAGTTAAGTGTCATCACAAAGGATGAGTTTAAAACAATTTTGAACTTGTAACTAAAAATCCCCAACCCAATTATGTGTAACTAACTTAACATTTTCATCACCAATGATCTCATATGTGAAATCAATGCATTTGTTATGCAAGAAATTAATTACAATTCCAAAAAACATTTGAATCTTTTGGTTTTGTTGAATCAAAAATCATCATGAAATGCTTTCACTTTCTCTTCAACCCACTTAAGTTGCACTTTGCTCACACCCTAAAACAATCTTGTAAGCTTGCATTATAACATGATTAACATTTAGTGCCAATTCCCATTGCCCTATCTTGCACCTAATAAACATCTCTTCACCCATATAACCTAAATTTTTCAAAAGGTACTCAAAATATTCATCCCCATGGACAAAGTAATAACTCTAGTCTCTATAAACACTTGAATGTTGTAGAATGTTCAAATGGTAGTAGGAGCTAAGGTAGCCAATGTCTATGTAAATGGACAAACCCATGATGATTCAAAATGACCATGTTGTTCATTGCATAAATATTTTTTCATTCATTAAATTATGTACAATATGACTCATTCCACCAAGGCTTATGGATTTCAACCAAAATGCCATTAATGAACCCAATACACCTTTAAAACCCATGTAAATGCATACCCAAGGTAACCCTTTCCTCATGTGTAAACCATCAAATTTCATTTGCAAATGCATGATTAATGCATGATGCAATGAACAAAGGTACAAATGGGATAACATGAGCCACACCTGCCTACTTAAAGGACTATAAAAAAAAAATTATATTATTATGTTGAAGTTTATGTAAAAGATTTCAAGATATATGTAATTTTCAAAAGTTTTGAAGCCTATTTATAAATCCTTTTAATGTTAAATGCACACATTACAATGTTGAATGAGTGTTTTTGAAAAAAAATTATTCATGTTGGATATTTTTCAAATTAATTCATACGTTCCAATGATATAATATGAACTTTATTATATTAAAAAAATCTTATACTTTCAACACCAAATTAAATTATCATTTCTAAACGTGGAAAACTAAGCATGTGTTACACTTGTGGTTCCAATTAGTGTTATTACACCCACAATGCATCATCACATAATTCAAATTTTGATTAATTTCAGATGAAAGCATCATACATAATGGCATTCTTGTGTTTCATGTAAAAGATGAAATTGAAAAAATAATGTTCAAGCATGAACTTTAACGACCTATTTGATATAACTAAAACTTCAACTATTATATCAACAAGACAAAAAATCAAACTTGAAACCTAACCCTAAATAGACTTTTAAATAATTAAACTTAAACCTTAAATCCTAACCTTAAAAATCAAACCTAAAAATGTGAACCCCAACCCCTAACATAAGACCTTAAAATCAAACTTGAAACTTTTAACTCTAACCCCAAAACCTTACACCATATCCTTGAACTCCAAAAATCCAACTCAAACCTAAAAATTCAAACTTGAAAACCCTAACCTTAACCACTAACACCATCAACCCTACTTTAAAACTTTAAATATCATACTTAAAAGTCTTAAACTAACCCCTAATATTAAACCCTATTCCTTAATTTTAAAAATCAAACATAAAAGCCTTATCTCTAACCCTAAATCCTATTAATAATGAAAACATTGATCTTAAGTTTAAACCCTAAATATCAAACTTCAAAAACTAAAACACAGATTTAAAAACCCTAAAATCTTAAGGCTTGAAATGAAAACAAAAGGAAAGAAAAAAGAAGATTTTTTCCTCATATAGTCCAAGTGGGAATCTTAGTTTACATGCTAGTTCTAACCTACCTTACATCTAAACCCACCCCTTTGGACTGATTTTCAACTTAATCATTTTATATACACCTTACACATGAATCTAAAACATTTTTAATATTGTTTACATCACTAACATTACTCCATGGTTATGTTTTTTAATTTTAATTATAAATCTTGATGTTTTAAATCCAATATTTAACACAAAGTTACAAACCATCACTTTAACCTTAACACCTTAAACAATAACCTTAAATTTGAAAAATCAAACTATACTCTCAAACCTCTAACCTTAAAACTAACCCTTCTAACTGTAAATCAGCCCTTAAAATGCCTAAACATCAACATTGAAAATTAAACCATAAAAAATCAAATCCTAAACTTTAAACCTTAAAATATCAACTCTTAAACCCTATAGCCAAACCTTAAAGGCCCAAACTTAAACCATAACTACAAAACCCAAAAAATTTAACCCTCAAATAAAATCCTAAAAAACCTAAACTTAAACCTTAAAAATTTAAACCCTAATACTTAACCTATGAAAGTTCAACCCTTAAACACTAAAAATTAAATCTTACAAAACCCAACCTTAAAACCTAAAAGTGAACCCTAAAATAACCAATACATAATGGCCACAATTGCTAGCAATAACCATGGTTATAGCCAATAACCAATAGCCCTAGCCATCATAACCTTAATGTAAATATCCATAATCACAAGCACTAGTCATAACCAATAGCCCATATACCTTGCCCCCATAGCATAGGCTTTAGTGGGCAACTGGTGGGTGGTGGTGGGTGGAAAAAAATAAGTTGATGTGCCTAATTTGAAAATCTCATCATGGGTTTTTTTAATTTGGACCATTATCTAATCATTTTATGGATAACATGAAATAAAAGGATGAGGTGACAAAAAGGAAATGAAAATGGGGCCTTTACAAATAATTTGATTAACTAAATTGAATTCCTCCATTTGTTATTATTAACTAGATTTTTCAATGACATTTCAATTGTTAATCATGTAAATTGATGTAGTTAAATTATTGCCTATGTAATTATTTAACGATTAAGTTTGATGATTTACTTGTTAATAAGATTTTCTAATTTAATTATGATTTGTTTATAATGTTTGACTTTCACATGAAAATTTATGTGAAAAGTCATGTGACCCACCTATATAGGTAGAAGCAGGACAACATTTGTCAAAGCATATGGGATAAAAGTGAGGTGCTATGAGGAACATGTTGGGGAACACATTGAAAACTTAAAGAACAAATTGGGAACTTGAAGGGAACCCATTTGGAACTTAAAGGGAACATGGTGGGAACACATTGGTCCGAAGTAAGGGAAGATTTACATATCACGTGTAGACAATGGGCAACCAATCTAGAGAAATATTTCAGGAAAAAAAAAATTATAAATTACTTTTGACATGGAATCTTCAAATTTAATTAACTATTTCACAAACATGTGTTGAAGCTACCCTTGTATAATAGGGGTAATTATTATTATTTTTTGGTTTTTCGAAACCTTTGGGCAGAAGCAAATCCATTTTCACACACCACCGCAACAAAATTGAAAATCATGTTGTCACATTTTCCTATTGGTTTTGGTGGTTTGATAACAAATTTTTTTAAATGTTTAGATTAAGTTTTTGGAGCATGTCATCATTTGATGTGAGAGATCCCTTTTGGCTTTGTCAAGGCTACAACTTAGGGAAGGTAGAGGATGAAGAGCACCTGATCCTTGCTCGTCCAAATACACAAAAATTTAGGGAACACTTTTGTTTAGCCTTGTTTCTCATTCACATGAGCATTCTTGCTGAGCTCATGCAAACTACGAACACGATCGCCCTGGCCAAGTTTGTGACATGCTGCGAATACCAAAGGACAATTTGTCCTCCATGATCTACCTTTCATCTAATGGACTCTCTAATCCCAATACCAAAGGACAATTTGTCCTCCATGATCTACCTTTCGTCTAATGGATTCTCTAATCCCAAATGGACATAAAATTGTAAAGAATAAATAGTAAACATAACTAATATAATGTTAAAAAATGAAGAAAAAATCATGTCAAATTTTAATTTTACAACAACATGATGATAGATTTTTTTTTAAAAAATTACCCTAGTTTTCGACCAATTTATCATACAATTTCAATTTTTGATATTAAATTAATGGCAGGGCCATTGTGTATAACGCACCTTGTTTCTTTTCCTTTGTACGAGAAGCGAGAATTGAGGCTAACCCGGCGTTGTTGCTAGAAGAGCTTCGGGAGGTGGGGATTCGAACTCGTGTGCGCTTTCAGCCATGTCTGCCGTTGTCGCAGTTGCTGCGCTTCTTGTCCCTCTCACTCCGCACAGCAGATCTTCTTCTTCTTCTTGGTCTTCTTCTTGTGTTTTGTCAAGATATTCTTCTTCCTTTTCTCTTGCTTCGTCTTCTTCTTCTTCTTCCTCTTCTTCTTATTGTTGTGTGTTGTTAAGAAGTCTCCCTAGGGTTTCTAGGGTTTGTTGGCAGCTTCCTGTGACCAACAGTCAGCAGCAGGTTGCGACCTCACAAGATGGCCACACAGTTGTAGTAGATGAAGGAGGAGGAGGAGGAAGAGGAGACGAAGAAGCGTACTCTGTGAGCCGGCGAAGAGTACTGTCGAGACTCGGTTTTGGTTTGGCTGCTGCATTGGTAGCTTTAGGTTTGAGTTCTGAGCAGCAGCAGGAAGAAGCTTTTGCAGTGCCGTTGACGCAACTTGCTGGTCGGATACCTGGATTGTCTGCACCTGATGTTAACGGTAAGGGAAAGGAATTGTGTTATCCATATGCGGTTGGTTCAAAAGTTTCCAACATCTGAAAATAGAATTTGTCTGATTCCAACATCTTCTTGTATGCCAAAAGGGGAATGAAGCATTCTATGTGTTGAGGCCACGCTGCTGTATCTGTAAATGGTGCATCCTACAGATGTCCTGTCACATTCATCATCATGCATGTTTGATTTTGTGGCGGTGACTCAAACCTTAACTATGATGGCAGTCACCAGTACAGCTATGACAATTGAAATCATGCACAATGCTGTATATTTCTTGGGCCTCAATAATCTACATACAGATGTTTGTGGTTTTTTTGGGAAGAATGTTCACTGGCTCGAGGATTTCTAGTGCAGGGCTCCGGACATATAGAAGGCCAGATGCAAAGTCAGGTGGGCATGGAGTGGGGTGGAGTCCTATAACTCCTTACACCTTCAAAGTTCCTCGAGACTGGGAAGAGGTGAGCTTCCAGAACTATGTACACACAATCTGAAACACCTTTTAGAATAACTTTGAATTTGACCAGGCAGTATTGTGCACATTAGACTTACTGTGAGTCTTGATCAACAATACCATGATGGTAATTGCAATCAGGTGCCAGTATCAATTGCGGATCTTGGAGGCACGGAAATTGATCTTCGGTTTTCTAGTCCACAAGAAGGCAACATCAGTGTTGTTGTTGCACCTGTCCTTCGATTCTCCAGCAGTAAGGGATTCATCTCCAACCTCAAGGGAGGCAGGCTTCACTGTTTCAAATTTCTTTCAAACACTTGATGGTGTGTCCTTGTAGCTTCCACTTTTTGTTTTAAGGTTTTCCCTTGTTTTAAACCAACAATTCTGACAAGACACCTTTGACAGCTCTTGGAGACAATGCGACAATTGAAGCCATTGGTACACCAGAGAAAGTGATAACTGCATTTGGGCCTGAGATCACTGGCCAAAATGTGGAAGGAAAGGTGAAGGACATGGATGTTAAGACTTATGGAGGCCGGACTTACTATCAGTTTGAGTTGGATGGCCCACATATGTTGATTTCAGCTACAGCTGCTGGCAATCGACTCTACTTGATGAGTGTCTCTGCCAATGGTATGCAACCTGTTGGTTAATCTTCCTTTAGTACACTCTTTTTGGTCTAATCTTGGTCTCTCAGACAAACCAATCTTAAAACAATGAATCCTAAACCCTGAATCAAAACCTTCAAAACAGTAAACTGCACATCTTTAGCCAGACATTCTAAACCACAACAGTTCTTCTTTGAATTGATTTGTATCTACTGCAATTTTCCATAGTATATTTCAATCCCCTGTTTGGTACACTTTTTCTGTACAATCTCATTTTCCAGCCAAGTGAATCTCAAAACATTGAAAGCAAAACCTTATATCCTGATTCAAAGTCATCAATTCCATAGCTATGAACCTTTGGCAGCATCCAACAGAATCATGATAGTGTCTAGAGTTTATGTACAGAATACAGTCTGTTTTCCATACTCCAGGTGTATGCTGATATAGAGATATTTGGTTTAAGCAATGTTGTTTAGGGCAGGTATAATGGCATTGGTTTTATAAGCATTTTGAGGTGAGTTATTGTGATGGATCCTGTGCAGGGCGGCAGTGGAAAAAGTTCTCTCAAGACTTAAAGCAGATTGTTGACTCATTTAGGGTTGGTTGAGTTTGATTTCTGGACTGTTTGGCTTTGTGTGTACCATACATAGGTTACAGTAGGAAGTGTAATAGTCATAGCATGTACAATCAGCTCAACTTGATGGCGCCTTCTGAAGGGTGCAAACTGATTGAAACTTTTGATTCATAGGAAATGTGGAGTTTTGATAATTGTAACATAACCTGGGGTAGTGTGAAAAGTGTTGTATCACTTTTACAAATCAGCTCTTTGTTTGCAGTGAGGATTTCAGTTTCAGGCTTTTGAACAGCTTGTTTCAAACTCAGGTTTATTTTGAGTCCACTTTTGTCCTGTACCTTGTCTAATATATCTTTCTCTAACTCTTCCTTTTTGTGAAGCCATCAATAAGCTGCTCTTGTTGTGTTACTTTATACAGAAGCAGTTAGCTTGCACGTGATCATTGTTTGATGAGCATGGTTTTTGTATTGCAGTTTACAAGAGACAGGAAGTTATTATGTTACCTATTCAAAGGGGTTTAAGGTTGTGATTTTCATTTGTTACAAACAAGAAGTCAATACTTTTGTGAAAAGTTTTCTATAGGTACACAAAATATGAGCAAGGTGACAGATTTGTGTCAGGAAAAAACCTTACATCTCAGAATGGAATTATAGGTCCCTCAGTGAGAGAGGCATTGCATTGCTTGATTGGCTTCACAAGCTTGCTTAGGAATGGTTGGTGTTGGAGCTCCCACCATCAGACATCTGCAGCATCACTGCAGGTGAAGTGAGGTTCTTAATGTCAGGACCTGAAGGCAGGCTTGATTTTTCACTGCAGCGAAGTGAGGTTGCTGGGGCACAGACAGTGAGATGAACAAGGAGAAAAAAGTACAAGAGTCTCTGATATGGGGGGAGAGGGAGCTTGGCAAAACCATTTTCTGTTGTGGTGCAAGCAAAGGGCATAAACCATGGGACTTTAGCTCTCAACAGGGATGCAAACAATATTTGTGTGGTGTGGATCAGGGGGAGACATGAGAGCAATCCATCATCCTGTTGAGCAACCTTGGCTATTCTGACACTGGAGATGTTCTTGACTGCAGGTCAGTGACTCTTGCAAAAAAAGTTGAAAATGCCTTTGACCAGATCATTCAAGATGAAATTGGTTGCAATGAGATGAGGGTGATGTGGTGCTTGACTACTTTTCCTGTTGGCACTGGTCTCTTGCAAGGTCATTTCCAAAGGGGTTTACTGGGTTGTTGTGTCAATGTAGCATGCATGAAATTGCCACAGCATTTGAAACTTCACTAATACACAACTCTTCTTCAGAGACAGTCCAAGGAACTGCAATAGGCAATCACTACTCACTGATGGTTTTATCTCGTCTATTCCCCATTCCTTTCCCTCCTTTTTTTCGCCTTGGTCTGTGTGATAGGGTCCTGTTCTAAGGATGCGGGAGGTTTGAAGTGTGAGCATCAGAGAGAACTGTGTCATTTCGTGCAGCTGAGATTGTTGTTTTGTTTCTTGTCAAAAGTGGGCATTGATGTGCTTTGGCACACTATGTGCAGCCAGATGTATTTATTCAGGGATACAGCTGATACAAAGATGAGCTGGGTTTGGGTTCCTTTGGACAAGGCATTTCCGAAGGCAAAACCCAACATGTTTGTCATTGGTTTCACTAATATTTCGGATTAACATTGGATTAACATCTTATATCAATTTCAAAAAAGAAAAACAATCCATGTAGAAGGTACATTTTATGGTTTTGACTATGATGAAATGCTATGTTCCTTGATCCCAAACTTCACAAAATTTCAGGAGGCAAGCATATTAAGAATCAGAAATGTGACAATGCAAAAGGGTGAGCAAAAATGTGAACAAGGTACTGATGATGGGATATGCTTTTCTTTCAAATGAACTTATGGAATCATGTAGAGACTGGTAGAGGAGACACTATGAAACTAATGACCAGGTTTTCTTGTTGAGTGACTCCCTAGCAAGGGTGACAAAATCAAAAGATCCCATACATGATTAGAAATTTTTTAAAGGTTTAGAAAAGGTTCAAACTCAAGTCTTTCAAGATCATCTTATATTGTTGAACTTGCTTGTAGATGTTGTGTTCAACAAAAAAATGATACACATTACAATCCCAGTTTTGGGCATGGTTGAGTCGAGAAAAAAAGCAAGGCACCTCTTGATTCAAACACATTGTCATAAGTGTGTGAAGCATGTTGAATGAATTTTCACCTTGAGAGTTAAAAGTTTTTAGATTTTGCTCTCCAATTGCAATACAAAATTTGGAGCAGGTCTTTAGTATTAACATGAGCCAAAAGTGAGAGCTTGCCTCAAAACCTGGAACAGGGTAACCCTAAGCCAGACATCCAACAACAATTGGTAGCTGCAATTGAGTTCATCAGCATTAGGAATTGAAAGGTGTAAGAGCGTCTCCAGCAGTTCACTGGAAAATGGCCTGCACACCAGTTTTGGATGAAGCAATACACCAAAGTGGTGTAAAAGTGGGTGTGGGTAACACCATATTGTTGCAGAATACTGGGGTTTCAAGAGACACGGAAACAAAAAAAAGACTGCTGCTAGTTGGGTGTTTGAATTTGCTGCCCACACACTTCCTGCTACTTATTGGCTGGTTGCACTAATTGGCCCACGTGTGAACTTTACATGATTTCTCGGTTTGATATGTGGAGTTCATGGGTGGGGAGGGAAACACTTTTAATACAACATTTGGATGTGAAAACATGGCGTGCAGGCCATTTTCCAGTGAACCGCTCGAGATGCTCTAAGCTGTACTAGTGTTGCCTGCTCATCAAAAATAGGAACATACCCCCAACTGTTATCTGGGTGGTTGCTAGGGTTCATAACCTCAAATGTGGCTCCCAAATAACCACCTTAATAACCAACAGTTCTTTACTGGTTCTTTTGTGAAAATGTGAAGACTACAGATCTTTTGAAATACCCCCAACTGGTGATTTCCTGATTCAAAAATATTCAACATACAAAAAACTGAAACCGATGGTTCTTAAAAAATAACAATTTGTACAAATCAGATCATCACAACAAGATCACCATGAACACCTAATTTTGTAGAAGTGTGAGAGGCCTGATGGATCCACAAGCACACATGTAGGGTAAAGCTGCAGGATGGGACATACTCAAAATTGGGGTTGCTAACAAAGTGGTAGTTTGAGCCCAGCCCCACATTTTACAAACGTCCATCACCAGTGAGCTTTTGCCCCATAGCGAAGCACAAGGTGATTGTTTATCATGAACCTAACATACAAAGATCACAGATCACATGCATACAAAGTGAAGTGTTTTTACACATACTTCTTAAGAGTGCAACGGATCTTACAGCTATATGAAGGCATAGGATCTAGGGTAATCTTAAGGAGTAGGTGTAAGACCCCTCCTATTTTCTAGGAGAGGAATGTGCATAGATTTATAAAGTGCCCTCTCAATAAATTAGGAAATTTCTTGGAGTGCTTTACAGCAAAGTCAAGTGTCTCCATAGTTCATTCACATTAATGAAAATCATAAACATAGTATATCATTGGCATTTGTGCTGTATTCAACTTTTCAGTATGAATAGCACCTTTAACAGTGGAACTGGCAGACCACCATGGATTCAATGTAAGAATACAAATAAAACCCTCAAAAGAGAACCGGAAAAGTGGTTACAAATGTCAAATGCAGTTCTTGCTTTCCATGATTTTCACAAGCAATGTGAAACCTGTGGAAAGCAAGTGAAATGTGAACACTTTCAAGAAAAGACTCAAAACTTCAACATGATCAAACAAGCAGGATCCTTGCATAATAACTCTTCTGCTCAAAACCAGCAACAGTTGAAATAGGAAATAAAACATGAAGTTCACAAGAAGCAAACTCACAGTTTCACAGTGGTTCCATGCAGTTATAATAGGAAATGTCTTGTCCAGTTCCCAGAAAATGAACTCACGGTTTCACATGAACACCTGGTTTAACATTCCTCAAAATGGTAACCTCAAAGCGTTAACATTCCTCAAACAACCTATTAAATTGGCTGCATCAGAGGGAAGTAAATACAGGCCATACCTGAAAATATGAGAGACATCCACCACTCACTCACCAGCCCCACCAGCACCATTGCACCTGTGATGGGATTCATGCAAGTTTCAAAATACTCCAATCTGTATTTCCAAAGTTCCAAAAAAAATCCTGTGTAAATGGATCACAAAAATAGAACTATAGACCTGGTATTTTCAGGTGGCCTGATGTACAAATAGCAACTGTGCACACCCATGCCTATCTGCTGTAGCTCGTACAGAAACAGAATTGGATGAGTTCTTCATAAGTCACAGTTGCAGGTGCCTTGGACAAGTTAGGACCAGCTTGCAGTGTCAAACTCTGCACAGTTTTTGCTTGGCAGTTTCTGCAATCGAGGAAACTGCATCCAACCTGCATACATGGGCAAACCATTGCAAAAGGAACTTTCCTGCACAATATCAGGGTGGAATTGCTAACCAACACCTGAATAAGCCAAACCTCCAAATGAGAACCAAGCAGGTAAGGGTGCAGTAGGCTTCTTGGCATCATCAGCACAAGTGTGCAGTTTTATTCTTGAGCTGCCATTGTGGTCTCAATGGTCTCCACAAGAGAGCCTAACGCTAAATTCTCCCCCAGTGCCTTGACTAGTGCATCAAGTACCTTCCGATGCTTCTTAAGCAGATTAAAAGCCTGCAGAACTGCCCACCGTGCCTGATTTGACATCTGCATCACACACAAAAAATGTTGGTTAGTCAGCAATTATGATAGAAACTGAAAGACCCAATATGCTGCCACTTAAGTGCCGTGCCTCCTAGAAGCATGCCAAGGCTGTAAATTACCAGGTAGCTGTCATAAGGGCAATGATAACAGTCAGGTGGGCTCATTGCAAGCAGAAAGGACTGAAAAATGGCATTAGTCCATTGATGAGCTACTTGATAGTAAAAACTCAGCCTTGACATGTTTTAGAGAACAAATGCCAGCTACAATGCATTAGAAAGATATTTGATTCATCAGAGAGAACCCATTTGTAAGAGGATATCATGCAAAACATCACATGATTGCAGACATCTACACCACAATAATACATAATGTGGTGTGTACTGTGGTTCTTCTGAGTATGTCTGTCGCATAACTCTTTAGACCACAAGGATTGTAAGCCTTGAGTCAACAAAAGCTAGGAACAGGCATCCAGTCATATGGTATGATTCCTGTTTGGTTTGAGAGAATCGTGGGTGTTTCAGACCATATAGTGAAGCATAGTTGCCTCCCACTGGATTAAAGGCCCAGGGCCAAGGCATGCCATCACCTAGCCCATTCACCACTCCTTCATGCTTTCTTTCTGTGCAACTACTGTGTGGCAAATCATAATCATGGATGTACTCACCTTAGAATCCTGTACAGATGGATGCACATTCAAACCAAGACTCAAGGTAAGAGCATTGAGGGCTGTGCCATAAAGAGTTGGATGAAGTTCTGAATTGTCCACAGTTTAAGTTTCTACTTAAGAGATGACATTTCCTACCTTGCCTGGACCCCAAGGAGGGCGGAGCTGAGAGATAAGTGCTTTGTACAGGTTTTCATCATTTTCACCTCCTTCAGCATCTCCATACACCAATGCTTCTGCTGCAATTCCTGCAAACACTACTATACAGTACCTGCACACCCATCACCCAACAAAACACTGAGACAGCCTGAAATCAGATTTGTTTATGTATAGTACCAACTTGAAAGTGTATGATCTGAATTGGACTGTTCAACATGTCCACAAACAAGTAGGTTGGGCCTGCAATGCATGCATCAAAGAGCTCTGGACCAGAAATTGTCAAGTTCAAGAGAAAATGACATGTCAAGAGTGGCCCCGGTTAATCGGTCTTGACGCAGCTCCCGGTCCAAGCTCTCATCCCAAAACTGGGTCCCAGCCTGACCAAATCCCATAAACCAACAGAAGATTCCATCAGAAACACTTCCATGTAAAAGCATCTTTGAAGATACAAGTCACAAAGTATTGCTGGTGCAGCTGTGTACAAACATTACTATGTGGGTTGATTTCTGTGGTTAAATTTTGGTGCACTAGATGTGAGAGGTTCTGAGACTAAAGTAAAATTGCTCTTCTTAGCCTTAAGGTTCATGAGCTTTAGTGCTGCAGTTGGAGAAGATAAGATCCAGATTCTCAAACACTGGAAACACTAGGCAGATAACACTGGAAACATAACCATCACAATCTCCTGTACTACTATCTGCATATTACAATTGGGTACTCAGAGGCATGTGTAGTTATCCCAGACAGTTTTGGTGGTTTTCTATAGTTGTCTGTTTGCTAAGAAAGCCTATCTGCTCTTCAAAAGAGAAGGGCTAAGAAGGTGAAGAACTAGGGGGATCAGACCTGACCCTGAATACCGGATTTGAGGGCCTGCATGGCATCCAACACAACACTTCTCACAGGGCACCCCAACAAATATGCTGTACACATAGCCCACCATCCCCAGTGTGTTAGTTGTGCATCTATGTGTTTGCAAAGTTCTGAACAGAGTCCAACTGCTTACACCAAGAGAATGAGACATTAACTCCTGGCATAGCACTCCTACAATCTGAGGCAAGTCTTCTGAAACTAGGCTCTACTAAAAACTGAAATCACATATACATACAGCTTGGAGAGCAGGTCTACCAACAAGAACATGGCCTGCTTCATGGACAAGGACACGGCGCTTGTATGGAGGCCAGAGGCTAAACAACTGTGCTTGTCCGGTCCCTCCCAAATAGGTTGCATCCAGTAGCCCCAGTGCTACTATTAAAAATGTGAATGGCCTTATATCAATGCTGTTGTTCACCAAGAAAGAGAAAACTGCAATTCCTGCCACTAGCTGGATGGCAGAGTTGCCAGAGAGACCCCATTTCTTTGGTGAAAGATTCTTGTCTGCACTTGTCCTCCAACACATTTATCCCCAACCAAATGAGTTTGCATCAGTCCCACGCAAATGAGATGCATAGCCTGAAGTAATCCCAACTCTGTGAAGAACATCCACAACACCAAAACCAAGGATTGTTGAAGAAGTCATGAAATGAGTGAAGGATACTTGCTGAAAGAATGGTAAGTAATGGCCAAGAAAAATTCACCAGTTAGGCCAGCTGATGCCAGCATATCTGCTGCTGTGACAACCCTCCCCCCTTCTGAAGTTTCAAACACTGCAAAAGCAACTTTTCCTAATGTTAATCAACAACAGAATGCTGTGTACTGTGCATATTCCACCTGCCTCAGGCTTCTGTAGGAATGAGAGAAACAAACTTCTGGCAACCATGATGCCCAAGGGTTTGACTATTTCAATTTCTCAACATGTTTCAGATCTGCTGATTGTGTATGCTATATGCCATGTGACTGAGGGTGGAGGCAAGTGGGCAAAAACCTGAAAATCTTCATTGACCTTGAATTTGGTGGGACAGAGGCTTCTTCTTCTACATTAACCTGAATAGTGATTGTGTAAACTTTGGATCCATGCAGTTCAGATTGAAGGAGCTCAAGCCATCAACATATTGGCCAATTACAAAGAGGACAGGAACCCTAAACCCTAAACCCTTCAAAGGTTCAAAGACACCAATAATAGGGTTTTTGTGAAAGAGCTTACCCTGTGCTCTAAATTTGCCAAAACTTGGTAGCAATCCTCTGAGCTTAAGCCAATTGTAAGCCTGCCCCACCAACTGGAGATCCAAAGCACTCTGGCATGTGTCCAGCATCTTCAAACACTCTCTTTGTGGAATGATGACAGACCTGAATTGAGGAGAAGGTTTTTTTTCCTCCTCTTGCAAAACCTGTTGCAAGAAGAAAGGCTCTCCTATTATGTCTTTTTTTCCAAGAACATCAATTGTGCCATTTTGTTGCACAAAAGTTGTTGAGCTTTCAGCAGTGTCAGATTCGAATCTATTCAGCACTTCTAAAGCTCTGAGTGCCCTTCCCAGATCCTGTCTTTCAACAGCATCCTCAAATTCTTGCCACTTCCTTTGATTCAGATGATTTTCTTCTTGTGGATTGCTCTTTAGTGCTAATGCAGAATCTCCAAAATCTTCCAACTCTCGTTGCTTCCAATCTTCCTCAACAAATTCTCGCCACTCCGTTTGCCGCAGGCCTTGCTCCGGGGTTATCAGCTCAGAAACCGAAGATGTGGATGCTGTTGCTTCGTCAAACTCGCTCCCTTGGCCGCCGCCACCAAGAGAACCACCCCGAACAAGAAATCGTCCCCTAGATGACTCGTTTCCATCGGTTCTAGAACTACGAAAAACACAAAGCTGAGTTTTACAAAATCTTTTTTTACTGCTGTTGCTGCTGCGAAGAAAACTCTGGTTATACGACAACGCCAGTGAAGAAAAAATCGCCGAATCTTGCTGCTTCCGCCTCACATCATCAAAAAAGAAAGCTTCATCATCCCTGTGATTTGCGTCGGAAAAAGAAGAAGAAGAAGAAGAAGAAGAAGAAGAAGAAGGAGAAGACGACGACGACGACGACGAACAAACAAGAAGCAAAAAATCCAAACTCTTACTCCGCTTTGCGGCACCAAGGTTTTGGTATCGACGAGAACACAGAGATGGCTTGATTGCACCAGAATGCGCAACAGGAAAACCGCTGAAGTAGGTCACGCCTTCCATCGCTGGATCGATGGGAGGAAGCTCCGCTCGCTTTGCTTCTGCGTGCGACACAAACTGCAAATTCCTGAAAAGCAAAAAAAAGAAAGGCTTCAAACTCCATAGTAGGTTTGGAAAAAATCATATTTTCAAAAAAATGTTTTTTTCTCAAAGAAAAAAAATAAAAATTGTGAGCAAAAAATGAAGCATCTTGTGAAATATATTTGGGAATATTTTGTTTGTTGAAATGGATTTTTTGGAATTTTAAAAAAAAAATTGGGAGTCTATAGTTAAACATGCTAGAATATTTATAAGCAATTTAATGGGTTTTGAGATTTTTTACCATGAATGATCCCAATGTGGGGGGGTCAATTCGCCTTGGCCATGATGAGCTTTGGCCATTGGCCTAACTATGTATAATAAACAACACAAGATTCAACCTTTCAAGGTTTTGAGTTTTAACCAATGTGCCAAAAGCAACCAAAATCCAAAGTTGTTGAACAAGCATAAATCCAAAATTAAAAAAATATTTCCACCAATGATGTAAAAAAATAAAATTAACCAAATTGTTTAGCAAAAATTCAAATCAAATTTAATTTAATTTAAATTACATCTAAAAAGACAACTTACCAAAAAACAATGTTTGAAAGACATATGCAAGACATGTTTTCTTCTTCATATGGTGTACTTTGAGCCAAAGCATAAGCAAGGGCTTAATTAAGGCAACTTTCTATGTGGGAAGTCAGTAGAATCATCTTTGATTATACCCCCCCCAATTGGTTACAAGCCCCAAGAAATGTCCCATTATGGTGCATTCACACTTGATGTTAAGTCAGTGTTAAATGAAAATCTAGGTGGCATCCTAGGTGGGCACCCAATGTCAAATTGGGCAATAGCTCAATGTTAAGTGAATGTTAGCTTAGCATATAATTTTCATGGCAACTAGGGTTTAAGTCCTAAATTGCTAGCATGGTGTTAGGGTACTTAACCTTAAGAGTCCCTAACACCAAGTGTGAATGCACCTTTAGTATAGTAAAAACAAAAATATTGTACACTTGAACAAAGTACCAGACCTACAACACCCAACAACACCTCAGGACTTAGGACCCTAGAAGTTAAAACTCTAGAACTCAAACCTAGGACTTTAGAACCTAAGAGCCCTAAACTCGCTATCTAAACCTAGGACCTCAGCCCCTACCTAACCCTATGACTCCAAACCCTATAAAAAAAAGCCTTTAATTAAGATCTCTTGGGTTCAATTTCTCAACTAGGTACATGTCAACCCATTGAGTCCAAATCTAAGTGGGTTCAAGTCTAAGCCAGATCAAGGTCCACATAAACCCACCAGATCCAATTGTTAGAAGGTACACACAGACCCATTGAGCCCAGTTCTAAGTGGGTTCGAGTCTAAGCCAGGTCAAGGTCCACATAAACCCACCAGATCCACTTCATAGATGGTGCATTTAGTCAGACCCATTGAGTCCAGTTCTAAGTGGATTCGAGTCTAAGTCAGGCTATTTCTGCCACTGCCATTAGCCCAGGCTAGTTTGTGCAGTTAGGTTTGAAGCTCAGATGTTGTGAATTTGATGATTTGGTGAAAATGGGATCCTTTCAATCCTGTTTAGACCTACACCTTAAATGAACAATCTCACATTCGGATTAAGTAAGGGCTAAGCTCAATTCTAACACCACATGTTGTGTGAAGAAGAGTCTGGAGTTGTGGGTTTACCTGAGTCGATGCAACTACTTTGCTTGGTGTTTAAGATGGTGAAAGACCATTCATTGCCCATGCCAGACATCAGTCCAACCCAGGAAACCTTGGAAACATACCACAACGCACATCATCATCATATTGGCAAATGTTTTCCAGTCAGGCTCTGCAAATGGTTTAGGTCCAGATGCACTTTTGCAGTAGCCCACAACAAATGTTAATTGGCAACCAAAATATATGAAGAACGTGTGAAGCATCTGCATCCGAGGGATGAAGTTGATGAAATAACCATGATGGTATTCTGAAAACAAGGTGGCAGATCCTCAATCGTGCTTGTTGGGTCTGTTGTCAGTTGTGATTGACTGTTATTGACTGGCAACCTGTGAAAAAATTATATCGCAGTGGGCAAATCCCCAGGGAAGTATGAAGACTGAAGACAGTTGACAGTTTGTAAGTGAAGGACATTATGAAACAACTTTGAATGATCATAAAACCCTTTGCTAGTCTACATCCTTGCTTTGATTCCTCCTAAGGCGTATGTTCTGGGATGAGTTTGTCTAAGACGGAAAAGTTGTGAGCATGTACACTTTGCCATGTATCTGTGCATAATTCATTTTCCAGAACTAAAAGGTTTATGGTGTTAATCCCAATGAGAATGTTGACAACAAATGAGGAATTGATTTGAGGTTGGGGATGTCCTAGAATCAGTGATGGTTGGATAGCTCTCTAGGGTGGTATACTGGGATTGTGATTCCTTGACTTTGTAAGTAGAATTTTTTTTGGCCATGTTTCTCACTTCCTGTTTTCTGAAGGAAGCTTAGACAATTTCAAGGAAGGTGGTAAAGGTTAATATGGCCTCAGAATGTTACTTTGAACTGTGAAGGTTGTGATGGGCACCAATTTGTTAGACAATAGATGCAATCTTCATGCAATTCAGACAGTTTTGACTCTGTTTTGTCTGTGGAATATTTGTTGCATGGGATAGCTAGTATTGCAACACCCTTACAACAAGTCCAGTCTCGCCCACAACAGATGTCAGCAAGGTCTCAAGTGCACTTTGAACACATTATCTTCAATACAAAAGTAGTAGTTGATGTGTTTTTCGTTTTAAAAACTATCATAACTGCTTTTATGTTGAACATTTGTATTTGGTGATTCAGGATAACAATGTATTGAGCCAGAGGTCTCTAGCTCCAGATTATGCTATGTTTGGTTTCCCAGGAATAGGCCATTCCAAACGAACTATTCATAGCCCAGGTGTGTATCTTGCTCTCTTTGTCCATCATCTCATCCCTTCTTGCTTGAATTCCTCTTGAACACCATCAACTCATGTTCTTGCTTGAGACTTGTTTTGATGCTTTTGTAAAGCAACATCAAATGATCCCCATTTTAGCACGACCAACATCAGCCCTTTTTGCTTCAATTTTTTGTGAACACCATCAGCACATGTTCTTACTTGAGACTTAATTTGAAGCTTTTGTAAATCAACATCAAATGATGAACATTTAACCATGATGAACGTTAGAATATACTTCACTCAGTTAGCTGATGACCAACTGAAGTTTTTACATGATTGAATCAAGGTGGAAAGGCGTGGCCACTTACAGTGAGTTTCCTTCCATTTATATTATCTTAGTTCTCAATCTACTTATGAAGATGTTATATTCTCATCATTGAAATAAATGTGAGATGCACGAAGAGTTCTATTCATTGATCTGTTGCTCAAGTGCATGGCAAAAGATTTCAGTGTTCTTAATAATGGCATTGTTCTTATAATATTGCACACTGGTCAGTTGTTTAATGGATGTTATAGTGATGAGTTGTTTTTCGCATATTGGGAGGGGCCAGGGCTTGGGGCTTCTACACAGAAACCATTCATTCAGTCTCCCTAGCAGTACCAAGAATTTCAGATGTTGACAATGCAACAACAACAGCAACTTCTGCTCCAAGCTTAGGCTCATGGAAATATGTCTTCATCTAGCTCACCCCTTCTTTTGGATACCCACGTCAATTACGAATGCTTGTGGGTTGACAACTAAGGATGGGCAGTCTACTGCAAGTAGTGATTTGTTTCAAGGTGCAGGCCGCTTCTCCATTAGCTCATGGTACCCCTCAAGACCAGGTTATGACTGCATTCATGGTTGCAGAAATTTCTCTGGAATCTCATTGATATGTTCTATAGGTGTTTCCTTAGGAAAAAAGGATGGAGCAAAGCCAATTTCATGATCCCCTTCTGTGTCTAGATTTATAACACTTGATAACTGAAAGGTCTTCTGCTTCCTTTGGTTGGTTGTAGCAGGCAATTGTATTATGTGCTTGCTTGATATTAATACCAATTTAAGTCTTGTCCTGTTCTCATTTTCTGTTGATACAATTGGCGAATGCCCATCAGTGTATGAGCTGAAGGCTTGGCCTCACTTCAACTGGAGTACACCTCCAGAGCTGAGACTTTGGCGTAAAAGTTTAGAGGAAAATGGTAAGGAAAACATGTTGATGGAAGCATATGGGCCCAAGGACCACATTGAAATAATGTTAACTGCTTTTGAAGAGAATAAGGTAAGATTTATCTCCCAAACTGTCTTCTCAATGAAATGTCTGATACGAAAAGCCCAGCTTGCTCAAGCTAAGATGATAGAATCTCTCGTTGTCTCAAACAAGCCTCAAAAATCCATTGGGGTAATTGCAATGTGTGACCTCTGAAATATGTTCTACAAAGCAAGTTGAGTCCCAAATTTTGTGTCTAGGTTTGCAATTGTAGACCTTTGTTGCACAATACAAGAATGGGTTTAGACTAGAATCTGAGGTGGAGGCATAAGTTAGTGGTGACTGTAGATTTATTCGTGAAGTTTATTTTTGAGCTCTCTGTTTTCTATGGCAGCTCACCTACAATGGCTCAGAAATACCTTCTGCCATTCAATGTGGACATTCTAAACTGGGGCATTGAAACAAAAACAATCCTCCAGACATCAAAACTTCCTAAAGGCATCAAGTTCTACAATCTTTTTGGCACATCATTTGACTCTCCATTTCATGCCTGGATTCAGTTCTCTCCCTCTTTTTGCTGGTAGTTTTTTCCTTTCCCTTTGGTTCCTGGAGATGATTGGGGCTTCTTTGGATGCTAGAATCCTCTAGGGAAATTGTTGATTGGACAGTAGTGGGCATTTGGTAGCCATATGAGTAGTTTGATTTAGTTGGGTTTTCCAGTAATGGAATTTTGATTTTATTTTTCTCTTGCATTTTCTCGGAGATGGAACATGGCATCATACTTTGGAGATGGCTCCTTAGACCCGAACCCAGAACCGGCCCAAAAACCCGGACCCGGCTAACAAGGGTCTCGACCATTCGCTTGCTCGCTGTTGATTACGTTCGATATGGGCTCTCGATGACGTTCCCAGAACAGTGGCGATGTTGTTGTTGCTGGGTCGCAGGAGGAGTGGCGATGCATGCCCATGCATGCTCCTCCTCCGCAATTGCCTTTCCTTGCTCGCGATTTCTTCGTTGCAGCAGCAGCAGCAGCAGGATTTCGTGCTGTACATGTCCAGGGTTTTGCTGCTTGCCGTAGTCTGCAAGCTTTTTTTTGTGTGGGAATTGAAGCCTGGTTGGTTGGTGCAGACAATAATAATAATACCTAAGCGAGAATCGATTGCTGAGTTCAAGTAAGTGACAAGTCCTTCCTGTGAGTGGATCATCCTTGAAAGTAGCGGCAGTAGCAGCAGCAGCTCCTCCTCTCGGATTTTGCTGTCGGCTTTTGTGTGCTTTGAAGATATACCTATGTAATTCTTTTGGTTTTTGGATTTTGTTGCTCGTTTTCTTTTCAGATGGGTGGTGAGCAGTGGGGAGAGGAGAGAAGCTTTACTGGGCTGAGAATCCGCGAGAAAGGAATCCAAGAACAACAACAACAACACCAACAACAAGGGGAGGAGGTAGTAGATGGCGAGAACAGCGACCAATGGAGGAGCTTGTACGACTTGGGTGATGATGCCCTATCTCACATCCTGTCTTTTCTTTCTCCCGCACAGATTTCCACTTGTTCTTGTGTCAGTCACCGCCTCCGCGAGCTTTGCCGGGATGATCACAAAGTAAGGCCTAAGTTTTTTTTCTCTTTTTCTTCTCTTTTTTTGTAGGGTTTTTTTTTTTGGTGATCTGTGATCTGATAAATCTTGGGATCCGGGAAATCAGGTCTGGTTGCCAATGTGTGAGCGGCGATGGGGGAGCAGTACTCAGGTGTGGAGCTGGGTGACAAACGGCAGCGTGCCGTTCAAGTTCCTGCATACATTTCTGACGCGGTTCGAGAACCTGGTGGGGTTTTGGAGAGGGGTGGAGAACGGAGGCCATGGAAACCTCGTCGTCTTCGATTGGGGCCCACACAACATCACAGGTTTCCGAGTCCTGCCTGCAACTCCAGGCACTTTCAAGGTGTGCAAACTTCCTTTTGTGTGGATTGGGTTGTCCAGAGATGGCAACCCTGTTTGCCTCATGCATCTCGACTCTGCACATTTTGTGCATCCAGTGAATGGGAAAACAACCCTAAAAGCTTCAGAAAGCCAACCAAGCTCCAGACCCTTGCAAATCCCTGGCAATCTGGGTTTCTCAGCAGGTGTGTGCATCGATCCCCCTTCAGAAACCGTTGAAACCCTAATGATCTGTAGCACCCTGAACCTAACACTCAAAAGAGAATGGGTGCAAGTTGTGGAATCATTTTTTTGGTGCTAAGAAAATGTGGATGATGAACAAACCAATTCACCTTCTTGATAGCTTTCTCCTTTCATGCAGAACAGCTGCACCATGGTTCTTGAAACATTTGTTGAATTGTTGAACAGCAAAAGCAGCATTGAACGGAAGTAAATGAAGATTCACAAACTCATCTGCAACTTCACTGGGGGTGCTATATCTTTTGCACCTCATTGACAACAAAGGCTGCAAATGATCTGCAAACTCAAACAAAAGAAGAAGAAAGCACTCTTTTGCTTCACTGGAGTGCTATCTGTTGTACCTCATTGACAATGAGGGCTGCAAATGATTTACAAACTCAAAACAAAAGAGGAGGAAGAAGAAACCACTCTTCTGCTTTGCCAGGGTGCATCTTTTGCACCTCATTGACTGGGGAAACCTGCTTATGATTGTGGCAGGGATGAAAAACCCATTTGAGATGCTGGGACCAGACTTGAATTTGGAGCAAGAGCTGCCCGCAGGCGTAGTTGTAGTTGACATGCATTTTGTAGGTAGTCATCACATTGTGGTGGAACAACTTCAGCAGACACAGTATCCATTCATGGGTAAGAAGAAGTCCTTGGTGGAGGCAGCAGCTGTTGCTTCATTTGGTTCCAGTGAGAATTTGGTGAACTTCTTTGGCCACACAGGTGGAGGGAGCCCAGGAGTGAACTCAGAGGCAAGCTCTGGAAGCTCTGATGCAGGATTGAGTCCACCAGGAAGCTTCCCATATGAAATGTACCAGTTTTTGGCAAGGAAAGTTACAAGCCCAGGGGGTGACCGTGCTGCTCGGAAGCAACAGCGCCGGGAACGAGATCGTGCTTTCAGTCAAGGCAGGCACCGATGTGAGCCTGAGCACTTTGTCAAAATTGTGCACTGCTGTCCAACTGCAGCACGTCCTCTCCAAGGCCTTTGGAAGGTACAATTTCAGGATTTTGATTGAAAATTTTGTACCGAAAGTAAAAAACACCAACAAAAAATGGATTCTCTTTAGAGTTTAGCTGAAAGGATGTTAGCCGCTTGAAAGAGTCATCTGTTGAAGTACTGAATTTGTAAAGAGTCCATCTGTTTATGTGACATGAATATGATGATCACATTCTGGGTACAGGCTGTTAGTGGAACAACTGGTTTGGACATTGTAATGCTCTCCTATGATGATCAAGGTGGGGTTATCTGCCGAAAAATGGGCAACAACCCTCCTGGTGCAACAATGGGCACTGGCTCTGTTTACTGGACTGCAAAAGATTCTTGCATGATCCCAGCTCCTCTACCAGAAATAGAGCAGCAGAATTATGAGTGCCGGTTCCATAACCGCCCAACTTGTGGACATGGCATCGAGTGCAGGTGTTTGAATTGTGGTTCCCAGGATTACATTGATGAAGAGGTGGTGGGGATGCTTCGGGCAACCCTCAATTTAGATTATTGCAGGCTGAATAATTTTATGCAGGGAGGACCTGGAAGGCATGATAATGAGGCCCGGGTTTGGCAATACGCAAGCGGCAGATTTGGTTTTGGGTTGATGCCAAGCAGTCAAGTCCTCGACTTCCGACCACTCTGTGCTGGAGATGGCCTAGCAGATGTAGGAGATTATTTTTTCTAGGTGTTTCAGAAGTCCTCTTTCTTTCAGAACTAGCAACCTTGCCTACTAGCAAAAATAAGCACTGCCTTGTACCTTGGCATTCTTTTATACTCCCCATAATGTTCCCCTAGCATTGAAGCGCTAACCTTGCATTCTTTTGAGGCTCCTGATTATATTTTCATCTGTTTGTTACTTACACATTTTACATCACCTTGAAAAACCCCATAAAGGGTTTACAAGCATGAATTGTCCACTATCACTAAGGGCTCAGGATTGAGATTGTTTAGATTAGGTTTCCGGTTTTTACCCAGTGTAGCGAAATTGTTCTGACCATTTGAATCTGATGGCTATAGCTGGAAGTTTCATTCTCAAAATCAGTATTCTAGATGTAGTTTGATTGATGTCTTGGATGGTGTATGTGGCTTCAATTGCATCACACAAGCAGCACAGTGTGTTACCTCTCGATCTCTTGGCTACGACTATCTGAAAGCTCTCTTTCTCTGAGTTAATTGTGCAAGAAGAATGACACCTCTGCAAAAAACACACTCCAAATTTGGGATCTCCCAAATAAAGACAAGTTTGCGCTCATGGTCTGTGTAAGGATTTGTGATTAAACATATTCAAACCCTCCCTTGATTTCACACTACAAAATTTCTGTAGGGTAAGGGCCCCAGGGTAGGGTCCTACGAAAAGGTGATAGCCAAGTTTGGCCCAGCATTCTGCGAATGTCCTCCATGTGCACCTTACCCATCATAAAGCTCTCATGAGCCTAAACAAATGTAGATCACAAGGCAATAGAAGCCAGTGGCACCTTACTGCCTACAAGAGGTCTCTTACAACTCTTTGTGTAGGCATAAGAGGCCTCTTATAGGCATACAATGCCTCTTGTTTTTGAGGAGGCATTCATTAATGTGTTTAAGGTGCCCTAAACCCTAAACCCTAACCCTAACCCCTAAACCCACTACAAATATTTTGAGTTGTTTATGAATCCATAAAAACCTCTGACAAAATTCGTAGTGTACTTGGAGGAATGTGTTAGGAGTTTATGTCAGTTACATGTTTATATCCTAGTTATTATAGGTAAACTAAGGTAAATTATTGTGAAATCGCTTTCAATATGAACATGATTTTAAATATTTAGTGTATGGGATATAATCTCAAGATGTATGATTCGATTCCAAAGCACATAGTGTTTTTATTTTGTTTTGCAATTTTTTTGTGTTATGCTAGTTTTCTTTTCCATATGGTGTTTTGGGTTTTCATCTTGTGTTTTGAACTTGGATTCTTGTGTTGTTGTATGTGAGTCATGTTTTGGTTTGGAGGTTATGCACTTTTTAAGAGGGTTATTATGTTATTAAGTTTGTATGTGTGAACAACGATGGTTGTTGGTGCCAATATGGTAGCACATGATGAGCACCTATCAAACAATAGAACTCATAGGGCATTCAAAAATAAAATGTTTAAACCTACAATTGCTTCAATTTTCAAAATATCTTGTGTTATTTTTTGAACAAATCTTGTGATATAGGGCATGAGTACCTACTAGATATCCACCATGTATCACAAGAAATTGTTTTTAAATATAAAAATCATAGATTTTTATACCATGTTATGCTCTTATCCATAGGCATTATCAAAATCAAATGTTCCTTGGTTCCACCTCACATAAGGTCTTATTCTAGTTATGCCCATGGCCTCAAGCATTACCCTAGATTTAAAACCTTGTCATATTTTGTCAAATGTATATGAAGGACAAGTTGTATTGAGTAAGGTCATTACTTTGGCAATTTAGGACCTTGCATATATTGTAAGGTCCCACCCAACTAGACTGTCACCAAAACGTGATAAATAGGTTTTGAAATAGGAAAAGGGCCTATCTTTCAAACCTTTTGAAATTTTCGATATTTTCCACTTAACCTATTGGCCACATGTGACAAGTACCTCAAATCCCAAAAGGTTGAAAAATAGGCCTTTCTATACTTGTTCAAATTCATGGTTTTCAAAATAAAACTTTGTACTATATTTTTTGTCAGGACAAATCAACTCACACTTGCCAAAACAAAGTTGCAAAAGCTCAAAGAATGTCTTATTTTCTATGCTTATGATTCAAACATTTTCCTCCCCCATCATTTCTTACTCATCCTAATGAGCATGATAGCAATGAAGCCCATAGTCAATTGATTGTAAGGAGTGTATCACTTATGTGGTAGCATGCCATTGGATATTTTTCCTTAATTACATCACATACCATGGTGCCTTCTAACATTTTTTAACTTCCCTAATAAAAAAATTCACATTCAACATTGTCAATTGGCTAAACCCCATAACTTACCTTTTGGTGTGTATAACCAATATGTTCAACATTCTTAGACAATTGATTATGTCTCATATTAAACCTTTTGTCGATTACTTAATCCATAGCTTGTTATAACCATCTTAACAACATATTTAACTGCAAAATGGTTAGGGTGGACTAGCACCCACATTCATAATTGCAATAAAAAAAATTCTATGGATGGGTTTCAAAAAGTCATTTGCCATGTTTTCCTATATGCCTCCTTCTCTTACATTAATAGGTGTTTTTTCCTTTTTTTACTTATGTTTAAGCAATTTGAGCTATTATTTTGCTATCATACTTATAGGTCGTTTAAGGTGAGATAAAAAATGTTGATAAAATTGACCAAGGCATTAAATGAAAGAGACAAAATAAATTAATAATAAGGTGATTGTTCAATTTTCTTTTGAATTTGTTGGAGCAAAATGAAGGTGAATCATAACATTTGAAACTAAATAAAGTATGTATTTAAAATGGATGCCTCCTTTTTTCAAAGATATTTGTATGAAATTGCAAAATGAGCCTCAAAATCTAAAATGAAGATAAGGTGTAATTTTTACAATAAGCAAATCAAGTCTTGCATTAGGTATACCAAGAATAGCAAAAAAATCCATTTGGTGAATGATAAATTTTATGAAAAGTGTATGTATAAGATATAACCACAATAAGAAAATACCCATATTTATAAACCAAAAACGTTACGTTTTTCTTTCAAGGCATTCATTGAACCTAACTTTTTGTATTATCATTCTTTTTTTATTGGGTAGTTTAATGCCATTACCTCAAAGAAGTTAGTACATTTTGAGAATCCTCTTTTGCATGTTAGGCATCCCTAACTCTTGTGCTACTTTTGTTCTTTCTTTTTGGGATCCTTAATGTGCCATATAGATAGCAGGTAGCAAAAATGTTCACAAAAATGTCTCATATGAACATTAATTCACCAATCGCATGAGAAATTTTCAATTTATATTTAATACAAACACATTATTGAAATATTGAAATGTAGAAATCAAACTAGATTTTAGAAGTAACCTAAGTTCAAAACTATGTTATCTGTACATTGGGGATAAAGTCACCTCATGTGAGTTATCTAAAGACCAAACTTAGCTAGGCTAAATTAATTAGGTTAAATCTAGAATAATTTAAGCTAGGCTCACCTAGCCCTATTTAAGTTAGCTTTAATTGCCACATGACATCACATGATTGGGCCAAAAAAAAAATTTCTAGTTATAGTTTGCCACGCGCAACAATTCATAAATGGTCAACAACTTTTTGAATGTATTCTAGACTACCATGTGGTACTAAGGAATCAATCAAAAAACTAAATCTGTATTTTAAAAATTAAATCTCAGCTATTGGATATGTCCTCTATGATTGACTACAATAAATATGAATTTATAATTATGAAGGACATAATCATTTTAATGATGGTTGCAACTAAAACCATGGATAAAACTTTTGACATGTATGACATGGCTTTATGGACTAAACAATCATGCAATCATGTACGGTCACAAATGGCATATAAATGATTGTAAATGTAGTCATTTATGTAGTCCTAAAAGTTATGTTTTGGCATAATGTCAAATAAGCTTGCAATGTGAGTTTAATGAACATTTTGTGGATCAATTTCGAGCATCTATCACACAACAACCATTTATTTAAAAATTATTGTAGCCTTGGAAATAACTAGAAAATTACCACCTAAAATTTGATAAATGGAATTACAAGGACATGTCATCCAAGGCTACCCAAGGCACCAACCAAGGAGATGAAGAAGGAAAAGGAGAAGGTGCAACCAATAAATGGGCTTATCCAAACAACGATCTAGAAAGAAAAACCTTTATGAACAACTTGAGATAACAAGGGGCATGACCAAACCTTAATAGCATATGCAAACAAAATAGGTGTGTTTTAATTTTTATCAGTTTGTAATGGTTATTAATTTCATTTATGAACATATTTGGTGCAACATCCACAATTTATTTACACATCTACATATCCTTTTTGCAAGTCAATCAAACGAATGTTGGACTTTGGATACGCATTCATTTTAAGACCCATATTTCAATTACTTTACACAACATGTCATGGATACATGTTGCAAACTCAATTGTCCTAAATCTTGATATTCACATTCCTCGTGTACATTTGATTGCACCTTGTCCATAATGCATGCATTAAACTTCACTTTGATGTACTTTTTTCATAGACCAAAACTTTGCATGGTTTTATTAACTAGTTTTTACATGAAATCATTCATCACGTTTCAAGATTCATATATATCCATGTTTGAGAATTTTGAATTCTCATGTTTGTGAATCCTTTATTCATGTTTCAAGTTTGAAAACCCTTGTTGTGGTTGTTACTTTTAGCTCCTCCAACCCATGTTTCAAGTTGTTCATATATTTAAGTCTTACAAATCATGCATCTAGATCCATGATTTTAACCTAGGATTTATATATGTTTGGATGCAAGGTGTCATGACATGCATGTTTCCAAACCTATGTTTCTAGTTTTGAAACTTTTTTTTGGTGGAACCATTTTCTTGATTGCATACTCTTGTCTTATCCATGTTTCAATTCCCACATTTAATGGTTTAATTCCCATGTTTTTGTTTTATCAATGTTTTAGTGCACACATTTTAGGTTTCATGGCCTAAATTTGTACAAACATGTTCATTAACAATGATTTGTCTTTCATAATGCAAGGACTTCAAAATCCATTCAATGGAACTATGTGATTATGTCTTTTTTTTATGGTGATTCCAAGCAAGAGATTCAACTTTGGTCCATAGGTGAAGATTGGCTTTCCCTTTTCAAGGAACGTGGTGAAATTAAAGGTCAAATTTTCAATTTCATGTTTATGCATATTTCAATGAACCACCCATCTAGCATACAAATGTGTTACCACATTGTGCACAATTGGGGTGCTTAAACATTTTAATTTAAACATGGGGGAGGAAGGAGACCTTGGAACAATGATTGCAAGTTGGATAATGAAAACTTGTGTAGCACATTATACAAAGGCCTAGAGGAAAAAATAAATCTTCCCCACAATGATACACATTATTATTCATTTTTTGTGTCAAAGAAACATCAAATAATACACTTTGACCCAATTCATAATTACCATTCAAATTCAAATGCCAACCTTTTCCACAAATGTGTTTTGTACTTGGGATGGGCATTCATATGGGGTTTGAAACAAGTTCTGGAGTGGGTGAACATATTGGCAATACTTGCTAAAAAAATGTTTATCACACCTCAATAAGATTCAGGGAGTTTGGGCACTTCATCCTAAATTACATTTCACATTATATATGTAATTGGGGGGATTATGATCACCTAATCAATTGTGAATGATTTTGATGTTTGTTTCATTTAATCCATACAATTTGGTGAATTAATGTCCATGTTTTTTGTCACATATTCACCCCCTTCCCCTTACACTATGTTATGTTTTTACAATAGATTTAGTTCCAAAATGTTGAACTATGATGTGTGTATGCAAGCATGCATATGGTACTACGTTTTTGTAATATCACAATTGAAACACATGGTGTGTTTGATTCATGTACAAAGATGGGACATGCCATAACTAGATTTAATTTGGCTTTGGGTTTTACTTGTGATTGTTACAAAACTTAGAAAAACAACCAATGGGTATGAACCTACTTATTGTCATGTGAAAAGGAATAATGAATCAAATTAAAAGCCAATTGAAATTGCATTTTTTCCCCCTTGGAGTTGCTACAACTATACTTTAATATATGACAAAGTAAATGGAGTGAGAAGGAGAACACAATAGGAAGCAAACAAACAAAAAAATAAGAAAGTGCTTGTCAAAAAAAGTTTCCAAACCTTAACTTCCATGTAAAATACAAAATCTGAAAATTAAGACTACATGTTGTGTGCACCACAAAAGAAATGAAACCTTTATATGGATTAGTATGGCATCATCCACCTTGTAGGTTGAACCATTATGCACCATTTATGCCTTGTAGTTAATTGTTCTTTCAAAACATAATAGTGTAATTTTAATTGCTTGAGTTATTTTCATGGGCACAAATGTTTTTTTGTTTTAGTTTTCAACAAATGTTCGATGTGAATCATGTTTCAAGTTCTATGAACTTCATGTTTGATATTATAATTTCATAATTATTTTCTAATTGAACATAATTATTCACAATCTATAACTTATAACTTTAACTTTGAATTAAAAATTTGGAAAAATATAATGTAGTTAAAATAATTATTGTAATGATTATAATTTCAAGAATTATTATACAATATATGATATATGATATATATATATATATATGTAATTACTTATTTATGATAAATATTTTATAGTTATTATAGTTATTAAAAAAAATGTATGTTCAGCATATTATTGTATTTATAGTTATTAATTACCAATAGAAAAACATCATTTACTTGACCAATAAATTTTTTACAATAATTAATTGAATTTTAATTTTAAAATAAATAATTTGTGTAGGATTTTCTTTTCTATTAATTCATTGTTTTTAATTTGAAAATAAATATTTTTAATAGTTATTTTCTTAGTATGATAATTAATATTATTTTTATGTTAATTATATTATCTATAATTCAACAAATTTTTTTAAAGTAAATAAAATATTAAAATATTTTAGTTATTTATTTTTCTATGAGTTATGTATTAACAAGTTGTGAGTAACTAGATAGTTAATTAGTTAAATATTAAGAAATTATTAATTATTTAAATATTTGATAATGAATATTTAATGTTTGTAGTGTATAATTTATATTTTAAATATATGTTAAATTTAATGATTATTAGTTAATTGATCATGTAATTATCTAATGAGCCATGTACTTGAATTGTTTAAAAATCTAAAAACTAAGAAAAAAAGGCATGAGGAAAATTTTGAAGTTGCAACTTAGTTTATGAGGAAGTTGCAACTTTAAAACTTATCCCATATTGTTTGTTTTCCATTCCTAGTTTGATAATTATATAAACAACGTGTGTGGTCATCCAATTTCACATTAAAAAATGTGTGTACATGAGATGAGCCATTCAAAAAGTTGAACACAAAACAACCAAAAAAATTATGCACAATTTTAAACTATTTACCTCCCCAACCTATTTATTTACCTAGTTAAGTAGGTGCCTAATTTGACCTACCCACCTAGGTTGACCTATGTACCTACCTACTTAGGTACTTACCAACCTAATATTAATATTTTGTATTAAATTCATTTTTTAATGCCATGTGGCATATTTATATTAGGCCACATGTCATAATACAAATCATCCAAGCATGTGAATTAAACATCCCAGATCATTTCAAAATAATAATAATAATAATAATAATAATAATAATAAAATATTGCGACACATGGTTGCACATCATTTGCCTTTAATATTGGCCAAAATAGTTGCATCTTAGTCACATGTGACAATATGTATACAATGGAATCAATGGATGAACTTGTATTTGTTGATTTTTTTTTTCATCTAATACCCCTTGTCATTTGTGATTAATATCGCATGTGACTAAGGGGATTTTAATTACAAATGTTGCTTGCGACTAAAATTTAATTGTAAAAACTAGTTGAAAATAGGTGTTTTTCTTATAATGAAGGTACGTTATCTCATAGTCCTAGATGTCAATGGCTTGCTTTGTCAAGTTGTGCATTTGAAGAATGATAAAGACTAGAAGCCATTGTCACTTCCCATGCAGTGTGGGAATAAGCTAGTGAGCCCACGACCGAATTATAACCAATTCTTAACCTTACATTCTTCAAGATTTGACATTGGGTTCTAATCATCAACAACAACACCCAATTTGCTCCCCATGGTTGAGTTGTTATTAAAATGGTTAAACATTAAACCTTTGTTTGTGTGGGGCAATGAGAAATGTGAACAAACTCACATTTGCCATCCATTAAATCCAAATAAAAAGTTAGTGTTAAAAAACATGAGTAGGATGTTCAATGAGAAAAGCCCAAGGTTTAGGCCATTATCTATTAACAACACTTTGTTAATAGATGATTGCCCATTCAAGTGCATCGGTAATGTAACCTCATCCTATATTATTCCCCAACCATTCAATAGTGAGAAAAATGATCAAAACTACTTATTGGGATGCTTGTGGCCTTATTTGCTAGGACTGTCCAAGGCTCCAACCACCTTAGGTTATGTTGGTTCACACCTCCATGGGCAAAAGAAATGAATCTCAAAAGATAACCCACATTGGAAAGCTGTAAAAGCCTATGCATGGCAACCTCCCCCATAGGTGAATGGTAGTGAACCTCAACCTTCAATATATCATTTGTTTAATGTTATTGTGTTTGTGTCACTAGATGTGATACATTTTATAATATATGTGTTTTTTAATCTTTTTGACATATGCATTTGAACATACATGTAGGTTTCACAAATTGTCAGAGCTAACCATACCACAATGGTTACTTTGACAACAATTTTGTCAAACACTCAAATGGCTTGGGGATGTACCCATGGCCTTCAAGGCACCCACATAGCTTTAAAGTTACAAACAGACCAAGCATATGCTCAAGTAGCTCAAGATGCCCAGCCAAAGGTAAAAGTCCTTACATTTAATTTGTTTCTATTTAACATTGTTAGTTTTCATGAAATTAGCAATGGTTTTTGTTTTTGCATCATTAATTTCCAATGTTGCAATAAATGTTTACTGTGATCAATAAATGATGGGAGAATGAGTACTTCAAGTTCCATAACACCCCAAGTTTAAATTGAATAGTCTAGATTTTTTGTTCAACTTGTTTACTACCATTAACACATTGGTTATTTTTGTATGTTTTGCAATACAAGACAAATGAAACCATCACCCTCATGACCCAAGGCAGGAAGTCGTGTGGATTGGGGACTTTTGTGAAATTTGGAAGCAGAGTTACACTTCATCACAACATGCCAATGCCATTAGAAACTTTATCTATTGCAATAAGTTTTAGCACAATGGTTAGTCCTTCTTTGCCATTTCCAAATGTTGATGGTCAAGATGTTCCATTGCAGACTATTGAAGATGCCATAGGATACATTATACTTTCGCCTTGGAAGCTAACAACTGCATATATATGAAGGTATATGACTTTCACATGTATATTACATGGTATGTACATTTTATACAAGTTTTCAATTTTGAATGAAGACATGGTATTATCCATTGCATTTATACATGTTTATGGTAGATTTAGATTGATTTAGATATCTAGAGAAAAAATGTTATACAATATTTTCATGATATTATATATATGATTTGTTGTGCGTTGGAAGTGAATTGTATGGTGTTTTATTGTGGGTATTGTAATTTGTGAAGTGTTCCAAGAAACTATTGATTAGTAGAACTAGTTGTAATTTATTGATTTAATAACAATTTCAACATTTGGGACATGTTTGAATGTGCATATGTTGTGTGTTTAAGCTACATTACAAGCCAAGAATGTGTATTTCAAACATCACATAACATTTCACCTAACAAAATCCATAGATATGTGGTTGTAGACATACCTTATGGTATGTGCTAAACCCCAATTATAATTTAGCTTTTTAGACATTTGTCAAATGTTATATGGTTAATGTATTCGATATTTGGTAAATGCCACATGTAAAT
>Ga0116227_10001654_pt1 | contig 50312 bp, 39 predicted proteins | sample S1TSphgellanicum_FD_89693 | JGI IMG/M metagenome (GOLD analysis project Ga0116227, IMG submission 89693) | Host-associated microbial communities from peat moss isolated from Minnesota, USA - S1T2_Fb - Sphagnum magellanicum MG | ecosystem: Host-associated > Plants > Peat moss > Unclassified...
ACCGGCACCAATTACGCCACCGGGCAGACCGGCACGCCCACCGATTTCCTCTCCTTCCACGCCAAGGGCAGGCCGAGTTTCGTCGACGGCCATGTCCGCATGGGGATCGCCACCCATCTGCGCGAGGCCGATGGCGGCTTCACCAAGGTGCTGTCGGTCCCGGCTCTGGCAGGCAAGCCGGTGGTGATCGGGGAAAGCGACCCGGAAGGCTGCGCGGCCTGTCCGGGGCCTCAGAACGCCTATCGCAACGGCACCATGTATTCCAGCTACACCGCCGCCAGCGTGGCGCGGCTTTGGGAGCTGGCCCGCAAACGCCACATCAATCTGGAGGGCGCGGTCTCATGGTCTTTCGAGTTCGAGGATCAGCCGTGGTTCGCCGGTTACCGCCAGCTCGCCACCAATGGCGTGGATCTGCCGGTGCTCAACGTCTTTCGCCTGTTTGCGAAGCTGGGCACCACGCAACTGGCCGCCACCAGCGATGCGCAAGTGCCGCTGGACACGGTGATGGCCAAGGGCGTGCAGGGCGAGGCCGATGTCGGCTCCATCGCAACGCGCACCGCCGACGGAAAGCTGGCGCTGCTGCTGTGGCATTATCACGACGATGATGTGGCCGGACCCGATGCGCAGATCAGCATCAGCCTGAAGGGACTGAAGGCGAAGCCGACCGCCGCCACACTATGGCGCGTCGACAAGACCCACGCCAATGCCTTTGCCGCATGGCAGACCATGGGTTCACCCCAGTCGCCCGACCAGAACCAGTATGCCCAACTGGAAAAAGCCTCGCAGCTTCAGGCCGAGACCATCAGTGTCACCTCCGGCAAAAGCATCAGCTTGCGCCTGCCGCGTCAGGGTGTGGCGCTGCTGGTGCTGAACTGATGCAGGACCGGCTTCGATCCGGGCGCTGGGCCATTGCGGCGATGATCGCGGTGGCCATCGCCATCAGCTATCTCGACCGCCAGACCCTGCCCTGGGCCATCAAGCATATCGAGGCCGACATCCCCATCGGCAACCAGACCAAGGCCTTTCTCGACAGCGCCTTTCTGGCCACTTACGGGCTGATGTATCTGGGCGGCGGCTGGCTGCTGGACAGGGTGGGGACGCGGATCGGCTTTCTGGCGATCATGCTGTTCTGGTCGCTGGCCTGCGCCAGCCATGGGCTGGCGGGCGGCATCGCGGCGCTGGCCGCCAGCCGCTTGCTGCTGGGCATGGGCGAGGGCGGCAGCTTTCCCGCCGCCACCCGCGCCATCGCCGAATGGTTCGCCCCCGCGCAACGCGCCGCCGCCATGGGGCTGGTCAATGCCGGAACCGCCGTGGGCGCCGTGCTGGCCCCGCCGCTGATCGCGGGCATTCTGGCTCATGGCGGCTGGCTGGGGCTGGCGGGCTGGCGCTGGGTGTTTTTCGTGACCGGCGGCTTTGGGCTGGCATGGTCGCTGTGGTGGTGGCTTACCTATCGCCAGCCGTCGCCAACGCCCGCTGAACCATCGCAAGATGCCGCCCCCGGCATCGCCCAACTGCTGGCCCATCGCGAGGTGCGCGCCATCGTCCTCGCCAAATTCCTGAGCGATGGAGCGTGGTATTTCTACCTCTTCTGGCTGCCCAAATATCTGTTCGAGGCCCATCATTTCGACCTGAAACAGGCCGCCACCATCGGCTGGATACCCTATGCCGCCTCAGGCGTGGGCAGCCTGTGCGGCGGCTTTTTGTCGAGCCGGCTGCTCGCCTCGGACTATTCGCTCAATGCCGCGCGCAAGATCGCCTTGGGCCTCAGCGCCGCCTGCATGCCATGGGTGATGCTGGCGCCCGCCATGACCTCGGTGGGGGCGGTGATCGCCATCTTCAGCCTCGCCTTCTTCGGGCAGCAGAGCTGGTCCACGCTGGTCATGACCCTGCCCACCGATCTGGCCCCGCGCAGCGCTCTGGGGCGCCTCGCCGGGCTGGTCGGGCTGGGCGGCGCCTTTGGCGGCATCGTCATGGGACAGGCCGCCGGATGGGCGCTGGATGCGGGCTCTGGCTATGGGCCGGTGCTGACCGTGGCCGCGCTGCTCCATCTGATCGCCTTTGCGCTGATCTGCCTGGCCATGCCCCGCATTGCCCCCCTCACCTTCACCCGAAAGGATCTGCCTTGAAGATCACCGAAATCCGCACGCGCGTCGTCCAGTGGGAAGGCGAGACCGTGCCCCTGCCGCCGCATTTCTGCACCAACCCGATGGATCTGGTCTCCCCTCTGCTCACCCCCGAGACGATGGGCACCTTCACCTTCCATGGCTGGCTGATCGTGGAGATCTTCACCGATGAAGGGCTGGTGGGCATCGGCAATGCCGCGCTGGCGCCGCTGGTGACCAAGCAGATGATCGACCTCTATCTCGCCCCGCTGCTGATCGGCCAGAACCCGTGGGACAGCGAGTTCCTGTGGCAGCATATGTACCGCAAGACCATGGCCTTCGGGCGCAAAGGCGTGGCGCTGGTGGCGATCTCCGCGCTGGACATCGCGCTGTGGGATCTGATGGGCAAATCGGCCAAACAGCCGGTGTTCCGCCTGCTGGGCGGACGCACCAAGGCGAAGATTCCGGTATACGCCAGCCGCCTCTATTCGGTGCCGCTCGACCAGCTGGCGCAGGAGGCGGCCAGCTACAAGGCGCAGGGCTACAAGGCGATGAAGCTGCGCTTCGGCTGGGGGCCGATCGATGGCGCCGAGGGCATGGCGCGCAATGTCGAGCTGATCCGCACCGTGCGCGAAACCGTGGGCGACGAGATCGACATCATGGCCGACGCCTATATGGGCTGGAGCCTCGATTACGCCAAGCGCATGATGCGCCTGATCGAGCCCTTCAACCTGCGCTGGCTGGAGGAAGCGATCATCCCCGACGACATCAACGGCTATCACGAATTGCGCCGTTTCGGCTCCACCCCCATCGCGGCGGGCGAGCATGAGTTCACCAGCTATGGCTTCCGCCAGATGATCGAGGCGCGCGCTCTGGATTACTTCCAGTTCGACACCAACCGCGTGGGCGGCATCACCGCCGCGCGCAAGATCCAGGCGCTGGCCGAAGCCTATTCCATCCCCGTGGTGCCGCATGCCGGGCAGATGCACAATTACCATGTGGTGATGGCCAGCCTGAACAGCCCGATCGCCGAATATTTCCCGATGGTCGATGTCGAGGTCGGCAACGAACTCTTCTGGTATATTTTCAAGGGCGAGCCGCAGGCGGTGGACGGCTATATCGATCTGGACGACAACCTCCCCGGCCTCGGTCTGGAGATCGACGAGGCGGCCCTCTCGCGTTTCAAGGTGATCGGATGATGAAGACAGCATTTCTGGGCCTTGGCATCATGGGTGCCGGGATGGCCGCGCGGCTGATCGGAGCCGGTTTAGAGGTCGCCGTATGGAACCGCAGCGTGGAGAAGGCCGAACCCTTGCGCGCGCTGGGTGGCCATGTTGCCGCCAGCCCGGCAGAGGCGGCACGGGGCGCGCAGATCGTCGTCTCGATGCTGGCCGACGACACCGTGTCCCGGCAGGTCTGGACCGGTCCCGAGGGCGCCCTGCCCGCCATGGCACCCGGCGCGGTGGCCGTGGAATCGAGCACGCTGACCGGCCCATGGGTGCGCGAACTGGCTGGGCTGGCATCGGCGCGCGGCGTGGAATTCCTCGAAGCCCCGGTCACCGGCAGCCGCGATCAGGCCGTGCAAGGCACGCTGCGCTTCCTGCTGGGCGGTGAGGCATCGGCCATCGCGGCGGCGCGCCCGGCGCTGGAGGCCATGGGCAGCGCATCGGTGTATCTGGGCCCGGCGGGCAGCGCGGCCACGGTCAAGCTGGCCAACAATTTCCTCTGCGGCCTTCAGGCGGCGGGGCTGGCCGAAGCCCTCGCCCTGTTCGAAAAAAGTGGCCTCGATGTCGAGCAGGCCTTCTCCATTCTGGCCGAGGGCGCGCCGGGCAGTCCGCTGGTGAGAGCCGTCGGGCGCCGCATGCTGGACCGCGCCTATACGCCGCATTTCCTCGTGCCGCTGATGGCCAAGGATCTGGCCTATGCGCGGGCGGCACTGGGCGACGCAGGCATCTCCTCGGCGGTCGCGGAGGCGGCGCGGCAGCGGTTCATCGCCGCCGATGAGGCCGGGGAAGGCCAACACGACATCGCCGCGATCATCGAACCCTTGCGGAAAAGATGAAAGTCAGGCGCGGTACCGGAAGGTGATCGCCTCGGACACGCTGTTGGTGGCAGCGTGGATCGAGGCTTCGCCCTAGCGCGAGACAACTGCCTCGGCGTGAGATCCGGATCGCATGCTGCCACCGATGCCCCCGGCCAGGATCAGCACGCCGACAAGCCCCGCCAGCGCCGAGGGCAGGCTGTACACCAGTCTCAGCGCCAGCAAGGCATGGCCGTCCGGCGTCACCCCGGGGGTGAAACCGGCCCGCTCCAGACTCCACAGCGCCATGCCGATGCCGATCCCCATGGCCAGCTTGATCGTGACGTTGAACAGAGCGTAGTAGCTGCCCGAGCGGCGCAGGCCCTGCCCGGCCTCCTGCCCGCAGACATCGGCGACCATCGCGCGCAGCAGCATGTAATCCGCGCCCCAGCCGAGGTTGCGCAGCACCAGAAACAGCACGAGCGGCGCCATCTGCCCGGCTGGCAAAACCAGCGCCAGCGGTGCCATCAAGGCCTGCCAGCCATAGACGCAGAGCAGCGTGCCCCTTTTGCCGATGCGGCGGCTGATCGCCGCCCACAAAGGCAGGGTGACGATCACCACCAGCCCCTGCACCAGCACCAGCGTGCTGCCCCAGCCCTTGAAATCGAGCCCCTGCTCGACAAAGAACACAAAGCTGCCCGCGCTGGAGGCATCGGCCACCCCGACCAGCGCGTAGAGCCCGAGGATCTGCACCAGCGTCCGGTCGCGCAGAATGGTGCCAAGCAGCCGCAGCGGGTTGACCACGCGGCGCGCCATGACCCGGTCGACTGGCGGCTCGGGGATAAAACGCAGCACCAGCACCGCCGACACTGGCGCCAGCACCATCAGCAGCGCGCCCATTGCGGCCACCTGCTGCGCCCGGCCGGCGCCCGTCAGGCGCTCCATCAGACTGGGTAGGGCGACGATCAAAGGCATACCCGCCGCCGCGACCCACACTTTGGCGCCCATGATCCGCGTGCGCTGATGCTCGTCCGCCGCGATCTCCAGCCCCCAGCCACCATGCGGGGTCAGCATCAGCGTATAGCCGAGATGCATCACCAGACACCATGCGGTTAGTGCAGGCATGCCGATCCCGCTATGGGCGAAAAACACCTGCCATGTGCCCAGCATCACCAGCGGCACGCCCGCCGTCATCCAGGGGCGGCGCAGGCCAAAGCGGGTGGGAAAGCGGTCACTGGCCCAACCGATGAAAGGGTCCAGCGCCATATCGAACAGGCGGATCGCCATCAGCAGCGCGCCGACCGTCGCCAGCGGCAGGCCCAGCACCTGCGCGAAAAACCCCGGCAGATAAATCCGCCAGGGCAGTTCGATGGCCTGAAAGGTCAAAACCGGCAGGGAAAAGACGCCGAGTTGGAACAGGGACAGGCGAGTCTCGCGCATCTTTAGCTCCATCGCCGTTCAACCCATCCTGATCCGTTCCTTGGCAGCCTATTGGCCTCTTTCATGACATTTTGGGGAAACCCCGGAGCCTTTGCCCCGGGGTTCTGCCGTTTCACTGCGTGTAAAGCCCGCGCAGGCGGATCAGATCGGCATGGGACAGGCCCAGCTCATCCTTGAGATAACCCTCCGCGCCGCCGGGATGCTGGTCGATGACCTTGAACACCGCCTCGATATAGCTACGGTCGGCGGCCATCATGGGCTTGAGCACCTCGGGCGGCAGCTTCATCCAGGGGGCGCTGGCGGTGGCCTTGCTGTCCTTGCTCATCAGCTTGGCGGCATCGAGATAGCGGTTGGTGAGCAGGTAATCCTCGATCACCGTCTCACGCGGCACGCCCAGCGCGGTGAGGGTCAGCGCGGCGGCGATGCCGGTGCGGTCCTTGCCCGCGGTGCAGTTGAAGGCCAGCGGCACGCGATGGGCCAGCAGCTCGCCGAACATGCGGCGGAACTGGCCGTTGAACTGGGTCAGCAGCCTGGGATAGCTGGCGGCCAGCGCGGCGCGCGACTGCTCGGCGGTCCAATGCGCCATGTCGCCGGTGGGCATCGCCATGGCCATGTCCATATGATAGTCGTCGCTCAGCACCTTGGGCGCATGGGCGGCGGGCCAGTTGGCGGGTTCCGCGCTGCGTTCGTTGACGTCGCGGAAATCGCAGACGGTACGGATGCCCAGTCTTTCCAGATAGGTGTAATCGGCAGGCGTCAGCCCATGCATCGAGCCCGAGCGGAACAGCACGCCCCATTTCACCGTATGGCCGTCCTGCGTGCGATAGCCGCCCAGATCGCGGAAATTGCGTCCGCCCTGCAGCGGCAGCAGGCGCTGATGCCCGGCGCTTTCGGCCTGAGGCGCCTGTGCCGCAACATGCGGAACCAGAGCAGGCGAAACAGCGAAAGTCAGTGCGCCCAGCAGCGCCAGAATGTTACGATTGGTCATGAAATCTCTCCCGATCAGAATTTGACGTTGGTTTCCAGGCCATAGGTGCGCGCTTCGTTGAACATGCCGTAGGTGCCCAGATACTGGCTGAAGGCCTTGTAGAAGATGTGTTGCTCATTCAGCAGGTTACGCGCCCAGGCCGAGACGGTCAGCTTGCTGCCGCCCATATCGATGTCGGCCAGCGCGAGGCGGCCGTTGACGATAAAGCTGGGGTCGCCCTTGGGCTGGATGTTGGGCGTGGGATCGTTGGCGCTGACATAGAAGCCATTGTCGTAATTGGCATCGAGATGCAGGCGCAGCTTGGCACCCCGCAACGGCATCTCGTAATCCAGCGATCCGCTGGCCGATTGCGTGGGCGTGTAGACCGGATAGATCTTCACCGGCGTGTTGCTGATGACCGCCACACCGCCCGACACCACCGGATAGGGGTTGGCGGTGTTGGGGATGGTGACGCTGTTGTAGGCATAGCTGGCGTTCAGCGTCAGACCCGCGACAGGGTTCAGCGTCAGCTCCGCTTCGATGCCTTTCAGATGGCCGGTGCCCGGCGCATTGGTGGTTTCCAGCGTGGTGCGGTTGCTGTTCTGAAGCACACCATTCACATATTGCAGATAGCTGGCCGAGAAATCGACCTGCACATTCTTGTATGTGCCGACATAGCCAGCCAGATTGAAGCGCGCGCGGTGGTTCCAGAACTCGGTCTTGGCGCCGACTTCGAACATCGACACGGTTTCGGGCGCGAAGGGCTGATAGGTCAGCGAGCGCGAATTGGCGCCGCCGGACTTATAGCCGGTGCTCCACTTGCCATAGAGATGCACATCGCGTGAGGCATCCACCGCCAGATTGATCATCGGATCGACCCGCGACCATGAGGCGTTGAGATTGATCGGTCCGGACACGCCCGTCAGGCTGACCGGTGTCGCGCCATTGATGGTGAAAAGCTGGCCGACCTTCTTGTCATTGCTGTAACGCAGGCCCCCGGTGACATGCAGAATATCGCCCGCCAGATCCGGCGTGTAGGTCGCCTGGGCATAGGCGCCATAGCTGTCGGTTTTCACATGGCTGGCGCGGTCGATGGTGACGGTGTTGTAGTCGATCGACAGCACGGTGGCCGCGGTGCCGGTGGCATTCCACTGCATGGTGTTGGGCGCCTGAGCATTGTCCTGCACGCGCTCCTCATAGAACAGGGCTCCGGCGGCGAATTTCAGGCGGGGCGTCTCGCCGATGATCTGCAGTTCCTGGCTTGCCTGATTCTGGCGGAACTGGGCGAGGCTGGCGCGGCTGAAGGTGCCGCCCGGCGCATAGACCGACAGATTGGCCGAGCCATTGTCATATTGCGACTGGGTCAGTTCGCGGTAGGCGCTGATCGATTTCACCGTCAGATGCGGTTGCACCTCCCAGTCCAGCGTCAGGCGGTGGCCATGCGTGCGGCCCACGCTGGGCATCTGCGGCACGCCGACCGTGGCGACCGAGGCACGGTTGGGCTGCAAGGGCTGGGCAGGCGCGCGGGCCAGCGAACCCGCCGTGATCGCCTGCACATAGGCCGAGGTGGCCGCATCATAGGAAATGTCGAAGGCATAATCGGCGGAGAAGTTCGGCGCCGCCTTCCACAAGGCCTCGGCATGCAGGCCGCGCTTGTCATAGGCGTTGAAGTCCGAGGCGCCGGCCAGCGGGTTCTTCACCAGTCCGTCGCGATGGCTGATGATGCCGTCGAACTTCACGCTGACATCGTGGAATTCGGGCAGGTCGACATGGGTTTCGGCCTTGTAGCTGCCGTAATTGCCGAGCCCGAAGGTGGTGCTCATCTTGAACTTGCCGCTGGGCTTTTTGGTGGTGATGTTCACCGCCCCGCCCTCGGTGTTGCGGCCGAACAGCGTGCCTTGCGGGCCTTTGAGCACTTCGATGCTGTCCACATCGAACATGGCGGTGCCCAGACCCTGAGCGCGGCCCATATAGACGCCGTCGATGTAGACGCCCACGCCCTGATCGCGCGCGGGCTGGTTGCTGTCGCTCAACACGCCAATGCCGCGAATGTTCAGGATGAGCGCCGAGGGGCGCGCGAAGAAAGGCGCCACGCGCAGCGAAGGGATGGCGCCATCGCCCAGATCCAGCAGCGAGGTGACATGGCGGTTGGCCAGATCGTCAGCCTTCATCACCGAGATCGAGATCGGGGTCTTCTGCAGACTTTCGGGACGCTTTTCGGCGGTGACGACAATGTCGGTCAGGCCCTGATCGGCAGCGTCCGCCGCGACCGGAGCAGCGGCAGCGGCGGCATCGACCTCATGCGCGGCGGCAGGCAGCGCCCAGAGCGCAAGGCCCAGAACGGAGGATGACAGCAACAGGCGACAGGCGAAGCGATGATCGAGCATATGTATCCCCATGAAAACCGGCATCGCGGTGATGTTCCCTCCGCGATTCGCAGCCTCAAATGGAACGTTTGTATTGCAGTCCCGTGACGCATCGCCATTTTCTGGAACGTTTGTATCCGGCGCCGCAAATGGCTATGACGGCTCGATCAGCTGCGGGCATGCCCGGAGCAGGGCAATGCGGATCACACGGCGAGACATACGCGGCATGGTGGCAAAGACAATGGAAAATTCGGCGGATCTCCGCGCCTCACACCCCTTGGGGCAGCGGCTTGTGGAATCGGTGTGGCACCTCTGGGAAACCGAGGGACATGCAGGCATTTCAGCCCGTTCGCTGGCCCAGCACGCCGGTGTGCCGATGTCCACGCTGTACAATCGCTTTCCTTCGATGGAACATATGTTCCTGACAGCTCAAGAGGAGGCTTTGACACAGACCCGGCAATGGTGCGCAACACAGTTGGAACATTTGTCGCAGCCGAGCAGCGCCTCTCGCCCGGTCGGCGGGTTGGGCCCGATCATGGCCGCGCTGATCGATGAATGGGCTCAGGAACAACGCCACCTCCCCTTCGCCTGGCGCGAGGGTTTTCTGCTGGCCAGTCGCGATCCGGAACAGCCGCATCCGGGCCGGGCATGGCATGGCCTGTGGCGCGACTTCTGGCAGGCGGTCTGCGACTTGTGCGGAATGGGCGATTATGGCGAATGGACCAGCTTCGTCTTCGAGGCGGAGGCGGCGCTGCACATGCTGCGCTGGCGCCGCACGCTGGACCGCGCCTGTCTGGAGGAGCTGTGCCATAACTGGGAGCAATGGCTGCAAGGGCGGCTGGTGCCTGCCAGCCCATGGCGCAGCATCGCGCGCGAACAGGCGCTGGCCTCCCTGCCCGATCTGCCCAGCCATGACGAGATGACCCAGCGCATCGCCGCCGCCGCCGCCGATGTGGTGGAGCATCAGGGCATGGCGCGGCTGACGCATCGCTCGGTGGCGAGTGCGGCGGGCGTGTCGCTGGGCATGGTCTCCAGCCGGTTTCGCACCAGCGTCGATCTGGTGAAGGGCGCGTTCGAGGCGATCTATCAACGCGCCGCCAGCCCCTATCACGAGGCCGCCGAAACCCCCATGGTCGACGGCAGTGCGGAGCAGGTCGAGCAGCTGATGCCCAAATTGACGGGCGAATACATCAGCATCTCCAACCGCCTGGCCTTCGAGGAACTGACGCTGGCGGTGGCGCGCGACCCCAATTTCCAGGCCTTCGCGCCCCAGTTACGCTATTTGCGCGGACGCACCAGCGGTCAGGTGCTGCATAAGACGCTGGGGGCGAAGGCCGCCATCTCGCCCGACGATGCCGCGCTGTTTTCCAACCTGCTGTCCGGCATGCAGCGCGCCGGGATCAGCCTTTCGCCCGCGCAAAGAGCTCAATCGGGCCGCGCCCATATCGAGCGCCTGCTGCATCTGCTGGGGGGATAGGCGGCCCCTATTCGGGCTCAACCACCTCCAGCGGCAAAGCGGTGGTCGATTTGATTTCGGACAGGGCCACCATCGAGGTCACCTCCTGCACGCCGGACACTTTCGACAATTTGTCGAAGAAGAAGCGCTCATAGGTCTCGATGTCGCGGGTGACGATGCGCAGCATGAAATCGGTCGATCCCATCAGCACGAAGCAGTCCAGCACCTCCGAGAAGCCCCGAATGGCATCGGAAAATTCCGCAAGATGCGCGCGCCCATGCGCGTTCAGCTTCACCTGAGCGAAAATCTGCGCCCGCAGCCCCAGCTTGCGCCGATCCAGCACGCAGACCTGCGCGCGAATATAGCCTTCATCCTTCAGCCGCTGGATGCGGCGCCAGCACGGCGCCTGCGACAGGCCGATCTCCTGAGCGATGTCCGTGGTGGAGCGTGAGGCATCCACCTGCAGAATCGCCAGAATGCGCCTTTCATACTCATCGAGGTCATTCAGCATAAATCGATCCATAAATGATAATTCTGAGAATATCTCATTCTCATATGATCCAGACAAGGCCGATATAAGAAATTTTTATCACGGCCCATCGTGATACCTATGCCCTTCAAAGGAGCAAGGAACCATGGTGCCATCCACCCGTCTCGATACGCCCGCCGACCATCTGCCCGAGCATCTGCAGATGATCGACGATCCTGCCAGCGGCGCGCGCGGGGTGATCGCGCTTCATTCGACGGCGCTTGGCCCGGCGGCGGGCGGTTGCCGCTTCTGGCATTACGCCTCCGATCAGGATGCCATGAATGACGCCATCCGGCTGGCACGCGGCATGAGCTACAAGAATGCTCTGGCCGGTCTGCCCCTCGGCGGCGGCAAGGCCGTGCTGCAGCGCCCTGCCGGGGCGTTCGATCGCGAAGCCCTGTTCACCGCCTTTGCCGAGGCCGTCGAGGCGCTGGGCGGCCAGTATGTCACCGCCGAGGATGTGGGCACCAGCGTCGGGGATATGGAGGTGGTCGCCCGCCACACGCGCCATGTCGCCGGGCTTACCCGCCGCGAAGGCCGCGCTGGCGGAGACCCCTCGCCCTGGACCGCGCTGGGCATCTTCAAGGCGATGCGGGCCGCCGCCCGCCACACGCTGGGCCGCGATCTCGATCAACTGACGGTGGCGGTGCAGGGTGTCGGCAATGTCGGCGCGCATCTGTGCTCGCTGCTGGGTGAAGCCGGGGCGAAGCTGATCGTCGCCGATATCGATCCGGCGCGCGCGCGCACGGTCGCCGATGCGCATGGCGGGAGCGTGGTCTCGGTCGATGAGATCCTTGGCGTGGAGGCCGATGTCTTCTCGCCCAACGCGCTGGGCGCGGTGCTGAACCCGCAGACCATTCCCGCACTCAAGGTCGCGCTGGTCTGCGGCGGCGCCAACAACCAGCTGGCCACGCATGAGGACGGGTATGCCCTGTTCCAGCGCGGCATCGCCTATGCGCCCGATTATGTGGTGAATGCTGGCGGCATCATCAATGTGTCGGCCGAATATCTGGGCGAGACCGTCGAGGAGGTGGAGGCCCGCATCGCGGCGATCCCCGGCCGGGTCGAGCAGATCCTCCAGCAGGCCGCGCAAGACAATCGCCCCAGCCATGCGATTGCCGACAGCATGGCCCGCGCCCTCATCGCCTCGGCCCAGCGCGTGCCTGCCTGACCGTGCGATGCTCTCCCGCTTCACCATAAGGGCGGAGGCCGAGGCGGCGGCGCTGGTGCGTGTGCTGGATCTTTTCGCCCAGCGCAGCCTCGTGCCTTGCGCCGTTCACGCCACCCATGTCGATGATGTTCTGGAGATTGTCATCGACATGCCCCTGCTCGGCGAGACGCTCGCCGCGCAGATCGGGGCGCGGATCGGCAATATGATCGCGGTGCTTTCAGTCAGCATCATCGCTTTGGCCGCGCGGATGCCGGAACCCTGTCTGGAAGCGGCAGCCTGACAGCATCGAGAACGCTGGCGCCATCGCGCCGGCGTTCCAACCGCAATGATCAATCATCGTCGAGGTAAAGCAAAGACCACATAGGCCGAACCCTGCGGCCCCTTCGGGTCGCGCTGGCCGCTGGTGGCAATCGCCACATATTGGCGGCCATCGACCATATAGGTGATGGGCGTCGCCGTCCCCGCGTAAGGCAAGGCGCCCTCCCACAGCACGGCCCCGCTCTGGCTGTCGAAGGCGCGGAACTTGCGGTCGTAGATGGTCGCGCCGATAAACAGCAGCCCGCTTCCGGTCACCACCGGGCCACCATAATTTTCCGATCCGGTGTTGCGCATGCCCGCCGCCGCCAGCGCGGGATATTCGCCAAGCGGCACCTTCCAGAGATAGCGCCCCGTGTTGAGATCGACCGCGTTCAAAGTCCCCCATGGCGGCACCACCGCCGGATAGCCGTCGATATCGCGGAACTTGTTGTAGCCGGTCATCATATAGTCGGGCCGCTTGGCGGGCTGCCCGGTGGGCTCCAACTCGCGTTTGACCGAGGGTGGAGCGCTTTTCCCGGTCTGCAAAAATTCGACCAGCGCCGCGCGATCGCCTTCCGAAAGCTGCGGAAAACCGGGCATGCGTCCGCGCCCGCCCGCAATGGTCGAGGCGATGGCCCCGGCAGGCATGCGAGCGGCAACATCGATCAGGCTTGGAATATCGGGAGGCGAACCTTGCCGCCCCGGCCCGTGGCATACGGCGCATTGATCCTGATAGAGCGTCTCCCCCTTACCCGCATCGGCGGCCGGAGCATTCTTGGCCAGCTGCGTGTACCAAGGCACATCATTGGCGTTGATGTAGAGGATGCCGCGCGCCGGATCGACAGCCGATCCGCCCCATTCCGCGCCCCCATCAAAGCCGGGGAAGACCACCGTGGGCTTGTCGAGACCGATGGGGGTGAACTGCCCGCCGCTGCGCATGTTCCTGAATTGCGCCAGCGCCGCCTCATGCGCTGCGGGGGTGCGGCGGGTGATCAGATCCTCGGTCAGTTGCTGGCGAGCGAAGGGCGCGGGCAGCGAGGGAAAGGGCTGCGTCGGCGCGGATCGTTCGCCCGGCACCACGCTGGCGGGCACGGGGCGCTCCTCGATGGGGAAGACCGGTTTGCCGGTGGCGCGGTCGAAGACGAAGATAAAGCCCTGCTTGGTGGTCTGCGCCACCACATCGAGCTTCTTGCCCTCATGGTCGATGGTAAGCAGCACCGGCGGCGAGGGAAAATCGCGGTCCCACAGATCGTGGTGCACCGCCTGAAAATGCCAGACCCTTTTGCCCGTCCGCGCATCGAGCGCGACAAGGCTGTTGGCATAGAGATTGTCGCCCAGACGGTCCGCGCCGTAGAAATCGGGCACCGCCGAGCCGGTCGGCACGAAGACCAGACCCCGTTTCTCATCGGCGACCATGCCCGCCCAATTGTTGGCCGCGCCTGCCGTCTTCCACGCTCCGGCAGGCCATGTCTCGGCCCCCGCCTCGCCATCATGGGGAATGGTGTTGAAGCGCCAGACCAGACGCCCCGTCTTCACATCGTAAGCGCGAATCGTACCGGGCGCGGCAGGCGGCGTTTCTGAGGTGCGGAAGCCCACGATCAGCAGGCCGTTGCACAGCACCGGCGGCGTGGTGGAGAACACCGCATAGCCATCCCTATCGCCGCCCAGATCCTTGCGCAGGTCGATCCGCCCCTGATCGCCGAAGCCGGGAACAACCTTGCCGGTCGCGGGGTCGAGCGCGTAAAGATAGCTGGCGTTGGAGACGATCAGCCGCTCCTGCGCGCCCTCCTGCCAATGCACCAGCCCGCGAACGGGCTGCCCGCTGCCATTACCCGGGCTGAAACGCCACAGCAGCGCGCCGGTGACGGCATCCAGCGCAATCGCATCCTGATTCGAGGTGTAGGCGAACAACCGGCGACCGATCACCAGAGGCGTGGTCTGCAATCCGCCCTGCCCCGCATCGAAGCGCCAGACCTCACGCAGTTGCGCCACATTGCCCCGGTCGATCTGGGTCAGCGGCGAGAAGCGCTGGCCCGCCGCATTGCCGCCATAGGCTCCCCATCCGCCATCTTCCCCGGCCTTGAGCACGGTGGCGGCCAGGTCCGAGAGAGCGAGCGCGCCCATCAGGACAGTCTTGTGCTTCACCGGGGGTCTCCCGGCTGGGGTGTCGTGGGGTGCAAGGCAGTCTCTCCCGGTTCGTGGCGTTGATATCCATCTATGGGGAAACGATAAGGCACATCGATCAGGAAAGCGATGGGGCGTCTAGGTCAGAACCATGCCGGAGAGCGAGCGCCATGGTTTTGCACCAAATCGCGGCGGCAGGCGAAACATCCTCGGCTGCGGACCGTATCTTTCAGGCTGCTGCCGAGGATGTGTCATGCGAAAATCGACGTTTGCCGCTGGAATGCTGGGTGCCTCGATGGTTCTGGGAGCATGGGCCGCCATCGCCCGGCGTGGACCGGTGGGCAACAAGGCCGTTCCCGAACCGGCCAAGGCGGTGGAACTCTACCGCTATATGGGCCGCTGGTACGAGCAGTTCCGCTACGAAGCCTCCTTCGAGCGGGATATGGACGAGGTGACCGCCCATTATGACCTCAACGAGGATGGCACCGTCGATGTCGTCAACCAGGGGCGGCGCGGCGGTGAGGCCGGTCGCTGGAAGGAAAGCGTCGGGACCGCCAAAAGCGTCGACCCCACCGGCCATGCCAAATTGAAGGTCTCTTTCTTCGGCCCGTTCTATGGCGATTACTGGATTCTCGATCACGGCGAGGATTACGACTGGTCGATCGTGGGGGAGCCTTCCGGGCGCTATCTCTGGGTGTTGACCCGGGTCGTCAGCCCATCGGAGGAGACCTTGGCCTTTCTCGAAGCGCGGGTGAAGGCGCTGGGCTATGACTGGTCGCTGGTCAGGAAAACCCGGCATTGAGCGAGGCCGGGTCCAGCATGCGCTGACGGCGCCTCACGCCAGCTAACGGGCTTTTCACCGGCCTGTGCCGCATAGCTGTTGGCGGAAAGCAAGCCCTCGCGGCAGGGATCACCTTCACACCCGGAGCGTACCCATGCCCCGTCGGCCCGCAGCACGCTGCGGATGAGACGACGATGCCGACAGTTGCCGATCAGATGGTGGAAGCCCTTGCCATAGCAGGCGTACGCCGGATCTATGGGATCGTGGGCGACAGCCTGAATGGCCTCACCGAAGCGCTGCGCCGCAAGGGCGGGATCGAATGGATGCATGTCCGCCATGAGGAGACCGCCGCTTTTGCCGCCGCTGGTGAGGCCCATGCCACCGAAAGGCTGGCGGTCTGCGCAGGGTCTTGCGGGCCGGGCAATCTGCATCTGATCAACGGGCTGTTCGATGCCCATCGCTCGCGCCTGCCGGTGGTGGCGATTGCGGCGCATATCCCCTCGGCGGAAATCGGGTCGGGCTATTTTCAGGAAACAAGGCCCGAGGAGCTGTTCCGCGCCTGCTCATCCTATTGCGAGCTGGTCTCCAGCCCGGCGCAGATGCCGCGCGCCATCGCAAGCGCCATCCGCCGCGCCGTGGCCGAACGTTGCGTCGCAGTGCTGGTCGTGCCCGGGGATGTCTTCCTGCAAGCGGCTGTGGCGGCGCCTGCGCCTCAGCCGGTGTCGCTCAACCTGCCCCGGCCCATCGTGCTACCGCCCGAAGAGGCACTCGATCAGCTGGCCACCATGCTCAACGATGCCGAGCGGGTGACTCTGCTGTGCGGCGGCGGCGTGGTGGGTGCGCATCGCGAGGTGGTGGCGCTGGCCGAAAGGCTGAAGGCGCCCATCGTCCACACCTTGCGCGGCAAGGAGCATATCGAATGGGCCAACCCTTACGATGTGGGGATGACCGGGCTGATCGGCTTTGCCTCGGGCTATCACGCCATGGGCAGCTGCGATGCGTTGCTGATGCTGGGCACGGATTTCCCCTATCGCCAGTTCTATCCGCAGGATGCGCGCATCGCCCAGATCGATCTGCGGCCCGAAGCGATCGGGCGCCGCGCCCCGGTCGAGCTGGGGCTGGTGGGCGATGTGAAGCATACGGTGGGGGCGCTGCTGCCCAAGCTGAACCGGGGCCGCCGCGAGGATCACCTGCGCGCAGCCCTCAGCCATTACCAGGCCAGTCGGACCGCGCTAGACCGGCAGGCGACTGGCAAGGCCGGCGGGCGGCTGCACCCCCAGCATGTGGTGGACGAACTGAGCCGTCAGGCCTCCGGCGACGCGATCTTCACCGCCGATGTCGGCCTGCCCACGGTGTGGAGCGCGCGCCATCTGGCGATGAACGGCCAGCGCCGCCTGATCGGCTCCTTCTGGCATGGCTCGATGGCCAATGCGATGCCTCAGGCCATTGGCGCTCAGGCGGCCTTTCCCGAGCGGCAGGTCATCTCGCTGTCGGGTGACGGCGGTTTCACCATGCTGATGGGCGATCTACTGACGCTCAAGCAGTTGAATTTGCCGGTCAAGGTGCTGATTTTCAACAATGGTTCACTGGGCTTTATCGAGCTGGAGCAGAAATCATCGGGCTATCTGGAATTTGGCACCACGCTCGACAATCCGGACTTTGCCGCGCTGGCGCGGGCGGTGGGGATCAAGGGCATCCACATCACTGACCCCGCCGCGCTGGAGCAGGGCATTGCCGAGGCGCTGGCGCATGACGGGCCGGTGGTGATCGATGCGCAGGTCGAGCGGATGGAGCTGGCCATGCCGCCGCGCATCACCGCGCAGATGACCAAGGGCTTCACCGCCTATATGCTCAAGGCGGTGCTGAACGGCAGGGGCGACGAGCTGGTCGAACTGGCCGCCGCCAATCTGCTGCGCTAGTCGAGCCTGAATTTCAGGAGCAGGGAGCGCTGCTTCTTCTCGAAATTGTCGTCCGCGATGATGTAGAGCATCACACGCCCGCCCTCTTTGCGGACGGCCATGCCTTCGAAATTGTCCGTCACGATGGGGGGCTTGAACGCGGCAATCTGGTGGATCGAGGCGCGATCCGTTGTCAGATCGAGCGCATCGAGTTCGACCTGAAAGCCCTTTGCCTCGCTCCAGCTCCGCCGCAGCATCAGGAAGTGATGCGGGTCGATCATTGCCAGCTCGCTGGGGCGGCGCTCACCGGGAGCGGGAATGCCGATTTCGAGCGGTTCGGCAGGATGCGCGCGGCCGGCGATCCCCGGGCGGAACAGCAGGGCGCTGGCCTGCCCGTCCGGCGTCTTCAGCCCTTCCGAGATCAACAGGCTCACCTGACGATTGCCCGCCATGGCCTCGACGCCCAGATTGTTGGGCTGCCGGGCAAACCATCCCGGTGCCGCCGCCAGAGCAACCGGCCTGCCGACCGGCAAGACCCCGTGCAGGCGATAGGTCCAGATCCGTTCATGGCGCTCGAAGCCGAAGCTGATGGTGGCCTGCCCGCCGCGATGACGCGGCAGGTTCAGCTCCATGGATTCCGTATCGGTTTCCTGCTTGCCGGTCAGCACCTTGCCGTCAGGGCCGCGCAGAAAGGTCCGGCTCACCGCGCCGATGCCGATCAGCCGCCCATGCCTTTCGCGCGGCTGCATCGCATAGAAGGCGGCCCCCTCATCGCTCATCGCCAACAGATGCCCCCGATACCAGCGCAGCGAGGACAGGCCCCCGAAATGCGGGTCGGATGACCGCAACGCCACCCCGCCCAGGAAGCGCAGACGCCCCAAGTGCTGTTGACCGGCATCCGCTTCATTGAGCCTGACCGGCGTTGCATGAACATGGATCGGGGGCGACCCGGCCTCGACATGCCCGGCAGGCAGCAAGGCAGCCGCCGCGACCAGTCCGATCATTCCTCGCTTCACAATCAACCTCACCTTGGGGGTGCTATCTGTCGCCCCTTTAGCGGGTTCAGTGCGAAGGTAAAACGTTTTACAACCAGTCCGTCACGCCGGGCGCTGATCCCCCGGAAAGCTCGACCCCCGCACGATCAGCTCGACATCGATGGCGGTGCTGCGGTTGGCGCGCCGGGGCTCCTCGATGCGCTCGATCATCATGCGCACGGCCTCGCTGCCGATGGCGTCCAGCGGCTGCCGCACGGTGGTCAGCCTGGGGCGGATCATGGTCGCAATCGGCATATCATCATGGCCGATCACCGCCATATCCCCCGGCACGGACAGCCCATGGTCCAGCGCCAATTGGATGCAGGCCGCGGCCATCACATCGTCGCAGCAGACGATCACATCGACCTCATTGCGCAAAACCGCCTCGCGCGCGGCATCGTTGAGATCCTGATGGAAGGGATGGAACACCTCCCACACCACCTGCTCGTCCGGCCCCAGCCTGGCGATGAATTCGTCGCGGCGCAGCTTGGCGGCAAAGATCGACTGCGGCCCCGACAGCATGCCGATCCGCCGATAGCCGCAAGCCGCGACATGGTGCGCCACCAGAGTGCTGCTCATGCGGTAATTGGCCGCGATGCTGTCGCGCCCGATATGGTTCTCGTCGATCACGACGACCGGCGCGCCGAGCAGGTTGCGCGCCAGCACATCCTCGCCAGTGGCCGGGCACCATAGAATGCCATCGACATCATGGCGGGCGATCTGCTCGATGCATGCCAGCTCGGCCTCGCCATCCTGCGTGTCGACCAGCAGCAACGCATAGCCTGCCGCCCGCGCGGCATTGGCGACGGCGCGGGCCAGACGGGGATAGAAAGGATTGGTGAGATCGGGCGTGATAAAAGCCATCTGCCGCGTGCGGCCGGTGCGCGTGGCCTGCGCCGCAACATTGGGGCGATAGCCCAGCTCCTTGGCAGCGGCCAGCACCCGCTCGCGCACATCGGCGCCCACGCCGCGCACATCATTGAGGGCATTGGAGACTGTCGCGGTGGAAACACCCGCCTTTTTGGCCACGTCCCTGATCGTCAAACGCCGCGGTAGTTCCACGCTCACCTCAATTTATCGCGCCCTGTCGTCGGGCGGCAGGACTGGGTACACGGATTCGGTGCTTGACGATATGCTCGCGACATTGTGTTGAGGTCCAGACGGCAGGGACACCATGAGCACATCCATCGACAAGGCCTTCCCGACCGCCCCCTCGCCGGAACAGGGTCTCGGCCCGGCGCTGGGGATTGCCTTCGCGTCCTTTGCCTATTTCTTTTTCCTCGGCACGGCCACGCCTTATTTTTCGCTGTGGCTGGCGCAAAAAGGGCTGGAAAGCCACTGGATCGCGGCCATCGCCACCGCCCTGCTGATCGGGGCGACGATGGGACAGGCGCTGCTGCCCATTGCGGCACTCAGGATCGGCAGAGCGCCCGCCTTGCTGGTCACCGCGCTTGGCGGGCTGGGCTGCACGGCGGCGCTGATGCTCGCGCCCTCGCCCGCTGCATTGCTCGGCATCGCGCTGATCGGCGCGCTGTTCACCGGCGCGGCGATTCCCCTGATCGACGCCATCGCGCTGGAAAGGGCCAGCCCATGGTATGGCGGGATCAGGGCCACCGGCTCGGTGGGCTTTGCCATGGCGACGCTTGGCGTGGGCTGGCTGATCGACAGGGTCGGCGTGGCCTGCGTGGTGCCGGTGGAACTGGCCGCCTTGCTGGGCCTGTTGGCAGGCGCGCTGATGATCGCCCTGCCCTTTTCGCTTTTGCCCGCCCAGCCAGCGCCACGCACCAGCACCGGCGGCGCAAGTCCCCTAGGTAACGCCAACCTGTGGGCGGTGATGCTGTCGGTGGCACTGATCAATGCGGGCCATGCCTATTACTACACCTTCAGCAATCTGCACTGGTCGCGGGATCTGGGCTATTCCTCGGCCACGCTGGGCCTGCTGTGGGCGACCGGCGTGGCGGCAGAGATCAGCATCTTTTCCGGCTTCGGCCAATCCGGTGACGCCCGCGGTGCCCGTCGCCTGATCCTGCTCGGCGCGGGCGGAGGGCTGATCCGCTGGAGCATCACCGCCTTCGATCCACCGCTGGCGCTGCTCTTTGCGCTGCAATTGCTTCACGGCCTGAGCTTTGCCGCCACCTTGCTGGGTGGCTTGCGCATGGTGAAGGCGATGGTGCCCGATACGGTCGCCCCGCTGGCCATCGGTGTCTTTGCCGCTCTGGTGCATGGGGTGGTGATCGGGCTGGTCACCGCCTTGCTGGGCCTGCCCTTTGCCCGCGATCCGGCGCTCGCCTATTTCCTGATGGCAGGCCTGTGCGGCGCCGGCGGCGTGGGAGCGCTGATGCTGCCTTTGTTCAAGGCACCAACGCCGCTGCCCGCATAGACCGGTCGCACCGGAGCGGCCAGAGACGCCAGATAGATGCGCAGGAAACGCTCCTGATCGATGCCGGTCACGATCCTTGCCGTGCCCAGCCCCGGCTCCGGCCCCGGCTCCGGCAATCGGTCCGAACCGACCGGCCATGTGCGCGTGCGGCCATAGGTCCGGCCATGATCGAGGTCGACCTGAACCACCGCCTGAACCGAGCTGGTCACAATCGCCGGGTCCACCAGAATGGCCGCGCCCAGTTCGGACCACAGTGGCATATCCATGCCCGCATTGGCCGCGGCATAGCGCGCGGCAGGCGTGTCGATGGCCTTGATCCGCGCCAGCAGAGCGGGCGTCATCATCGTGTGATTGGCCGCATCGCCGATCAGCAAAAGCTGCGCCCAGCCCGCGCGCAGCACGATATCCGCCGCTTCGGGATCGTAAAGAAAATTGAACTCCGCCGGGCGCGTCCCATCGTCAAGATCGCCTTGCGCATTGCTGCCCTGAATGACGATGCCCTTGGCAAGTTTCGCGAAATCCGGATCGAGCCGGATCGCCAGCGCAATGTTGGTGAGCGGCCCTTCGGCATAGATCGTCACGCGATGCGGCTGCGCATGGACCGCCGCGATCAGCGCAGCGGAGGCGGTCATCGTGCTGGCCGTCAGGCGGGGCAGCCCCTCTCCGGGAGGGATGATCGCCCATGGGTCGTCCGGATGGGCATCGGCCTGAACGCTCGCGGCGTTCCATGAGCCGCTCCACGGGATCGCGCCAAAACGCTGTTGCCACAGGCGATGACGCTCGGCGCTGTTGACCAGCGGAAGGGCCGCGCCCTTGGCCACGGGCAGCGCTTTCGCGTTCACGATCTCCAGAAAGCGCAGCAGCGCGATGGTGCCTTCGTCACGCCAGAAATCGCCGCTGACCGTGGTCAGCGCCAGCAACCGGTGCGCGGGGCTGGTCAGCAGCGGCATCAGCGAGGGCTGGGCGACATAGCCGCCATCGGTGACGCTCCAGTCATTGTCGTAGATGATCGGCTGCTCGGCCACGGCTTTGGCCGGCGCGGTTCCGGCGGAAAGGGCCAGCAGCAGGATCGGCACCAAAAGTCCGCGCACCATGTGTCCTCTCTTCCATGCCGGAGCTGTTCGCCGGATCTGTCATGAGGGCGCATCAGGGCGGGGACGAAGCCTTCCCCGGCATGCATGCCCCGAAAGAGCCATCTATGGTCATCGCGACTGGGCATTGTAAAACGTTTTTTCAAAAAATTTGCTGCTTTGAAAAAAATTTTCGCCGGAATTTGGCGCCATGCGCCAAAAGCCGCGCAAAGCTCACAGCGACTGTCATCACTATGAAACCTTATTGACTAAAACGTTTTATCAAGTCACCGTGCTGAGCAACCAACCGGGGAAGCCATGCTTGCCCGGACGGTCTCAGGCTGCATCGAGGCAAAGACCCCGGGCGGCGGCAGGTGGTTCGATCAAATTCGATCAAATATGTGGGGTTATCGGATGAACTATCGTGTCGTTTTAACGGCCTCGGCTGCGGCCTTGGCCATCGCTCTTTGCGGCCACGCCTCGGCCCAGACCGCGCCTGCCGCAACGCAGGCCGAGCCCGAGATTCTGGTGACAGGGTCGCGGATCAAGGCACCCAATCTCACCAGCACCAGCCCGCTGCTCTCGCTTTCCGACAAGGATGTGGCGGTGCGCGGCACCACCAATGTCGAAAATCTGCTCAACACGCTGCCTCAGGTTTCGGCCAGCAACAGCAGCGCGCAGTCCACCTTCGGCACGCCGGGCATCGCCACGGTCAATCTGCGCAATCTGGGCCCCGCCCGCACGCAGGTGATGATCGACGGGCGCCGCCTGATGCCGGGCGATCCGGTCGCGCCCTATGCCGATCTCAACTTCATCCCCGCCGCGCTCATTTCCTCGGTCGAGGTGCTGACCGGCGGCGCCTCAACGGCCTATGGCTCGGACGCGGTGGCGGGCGTTGTGAACTTCAAGATGAAGCGGAATCTGAAGGGCTTGCTGGTCGATTACCAGTTCTCCGCCGATCAGCATGACAACAACAATGCCGCCGCCCAGCAGAAATTGCGCGATTTCGGCGTGAAGGTTCCGGGCAATAAATTCGACGGCTTCACCCATAACGCCACCATCGCCTATGGCGCCAACACGGCGGATGGGCGCGGCAACATCACCGCCTATGTCGGCTATCGGCACACCGACCCGGTTGGGGATGCCGACCGCGACTTTGCCGCCTGCAACTATGGCACCACCACCGTCTCGCAGCCTTTCGACACGCATGCCTGCTCGGGCTCCAGCACCAGCGCCTATGGCCGTTTCCGCACGGGTGGCACGGGCAGCGGTCTGGCCGCCAATCCCAATGGCACGGCCAGCTTTGTGCCCTACACCGGATCGCTGGCCTACAATTCGGCCGAGACGGTCTATCTCCAGCGCGCCGACGAGCGTTACACCGCAGGCGCATTCGCCCATTACGCCTTCAGCCCGGCGTTCGAGGCCTATGCCGATGTGATGTTCATGGATGACACCAACCGCGCGCAACTGGCGCCCGGCGGCATCGTCTCGAGCAGCACCTACACCATCAATTGCGACAATCCGCTGCTGACCGCCGCTCAGGCCGGGCAATTGTGCGGCGCCAATGCCGGGCGCGCCGGGTCCTCGTGGAGCGGCACCATCGGCAAGCGCGTCGTGGTGCCGGGGCGCGAGCGTTACTACAGCATCCGCCACACCGACTATCGCCTGCTCGGCGGCGCCAAGGGCCAGCTTGGCGGCGGCTGGAGCTATGATGCCTATGTGCAATATGGCATCGTCGATTATCACAACACCGCAACCAACGACATTTCGGTCTCGCGCGTGCAGGATGCGCTGCAGGTCCGCAATGTGAATGGCACGGCGAGCTGCATTTCCGGGAATGCCGGATGCGCGCCGCTCAACATCTTCCAGCTGCGCCAGATCAGTTCGGCAGCGGCGGATTACATCTTTGCCAGCGGTAGCCAGAACGGCACGGTGACGCAGACCGTGCTGAGCGGCACGATCAACGGCGATCTGGGCCGCATGGGCCTGCAAAGCCCGCTGGCCCAGCATCCGATCTCGCTGGCGATCGGCGGGGAATACCGGCGCGACAGCGTCTCGCTTCAGGTCAGCCCTATTTCCTGAGCGGCGATCTCGCCGGTTTCGGCATCGTCTCGCCCACCGCGGGCAGCACCCATGTCGCCGAGGCCTTTGTCGAGACGCTGATCCCGCTCGCCAGCGACCGGCCGCTGCTGCATGATCTCTCACTCGATATCGCCTATCGCTATTCGCATTACAATTTCGCGGGCGGGGCCAGCACCTATAAGGCGACGCTCTCCTACGCCCCCTCACGCGATGTGATGTTCCGGGGCGGCTACAACCGCGCGGTGCGCGCCCCCAATGTGCAGGAGCTGTTCGCCGCGACCAGCCGCTCGACGGTCTCGGTCACCGACAGCTGCGCGGGCAATGCGCCCACCGCCCCGCTGACGCAATGCGCCAACACCGGGGTGACGGCAGCGCAATATGGCCGGATCGCCGATTGCACCTCTAACTTCTGCAGCGCGCTGGTCGGCGGCAATCTGGCGCTCAAGCCCGAGACCGCCGACACTTTCACCGCCGGCATGGTGCTGACCCCCCGCAACATTCCGGGCCTGTCGCTCTCGCTCGACTATTACGACATCAAGGTCAGCAATCTGATCGGCACGGTTCCTGCCGCGCTGGCCTTCTCGCAATGCCTGACGAATGGCTCGCCCTTCTATTGCAGCTTCATCAAGCGCGATGCCACCGGCAGTCTGGCCACGACAGGCGGCTATATCGTCAACACCAATGTCAACACCGGCTTCCTGCATACGGCGGGGCTGGATGTTGCGGCGGCCTATCGCCTCGATCTGGACCGCCTTGGCGCCCGCCATCTGGGCGCGCTGGCCCTGAGCATGAACGGCACCTGGAACCGCAAGCAGCAGGTCTCTCCCCTGCCCGGCCAGCCTTCCTACGATTGCTCTGGCCTCTATGGGCCGACCTGCGGCGTGCCCACCCCGACATGGCGCCACAATGCCCGCCTGAGCTGGGAAACGCCGTGGCAGGCCACGCTGTCGCTGAGCTGGCGCTACATCGGCTCCAGCACGGTCGACATCAATTCCGGCAATCCGGCTTTCAGCGGGGTGACGGCGGGCGCGAAGGATCTGGCCGATGCCCGTATCGCGGCCTACAGCTATTTCGATCTGGCAGCCTCCGTGCCGGTGATGCATCGCTTCACCCTGCGCATGGGCGTGACCAATCTGTTCGACAAGGACCCGCCGCTGCTTGACTCCAACAACCTTGGCGTGGCCTCGCAATATGGCAATGCCAACACCTTCCCGGGCCTGTATGACGTGCTGGGGCGCACGCTGTTCGCGGGCCTGACCGCCAAGTTCTAAGCGAGCACATTCCAACCTGCCTCCATGAGCCACCGATCATTGTCCCAAATCCTGCATCTCTTCATGCGGCCTTTACCGGCTTATCGCGACCGTGGCGGAGGGCCTATCCGCCGCCACGGGGTCAGATCGGCACCAAACGGAGAAGGTCGCATGCGGAAACACAGGATCACCATGGCGGGGGCATCATGATGGCTCTTTCATCGCATCGCCTGCTGGACAAGGACGGGCGCGCGGCGTTCCGCAGCACCTACTCCGGCTTCGTCATCGATGCGATGAATGTGCAGCTTTATGCCTTTGTGCTGCCCACGCTGCTGGCGCTGTGGCGGCTGACCCCGTCGCGCGCCGGGCTGCTGGCCTCGGTGGCGCTGCTGGCGGGGTCGGTCGGGGGCTGGCTGGCCGGAGCACTGTCCGACCGGATCGGGCGTATCCGCATCCTGCGCGTCTCGATCCTGTGGCTGGCGATCTCCACCTTGCTGTGCGGGCTGGCCCAGAACTATCAGCACATGCTGGCGGCGAGGCTGGTGCAGGGCTTCGGCTTCGGGGCGGAATGGGCCGTGGGCATCGTCTACATGAGCGAGATCGCCCCTTCCGCCGCCCGAGGCCGCATTCTGGGCACGCTGCAAAGCGCATGGGGCGTGGGCTGGGCGCTGGCCGCCGGGGCAACCGCTCTGACGCTGACATGGCTGCCGCCCGAGCCGGGCTGGCGCATCAGCTTTGGCCTGACGCTGGTGCCGGCGCTGCTGATCTTCCCCCTGCGCCTGCGCCTGTCCGACGCACCGATCTTCCACCAGAGCGCTGCGCGGCAAAGCTGGCACGGCATCTTCGCGCGTGGCCTGCGTTTCGATACGCTCAAGGGCAGCCTGCTCGCGACCGGCGCGCATGGCGGCTATTGGGCGATCGCGACATGGTGGCCCACAATGCTCCGGCTGGAACGCGGCCTCTCCCCCGCGCAGACCGGGCTGTATATGGCCGCGCTGGTCGGCGGCTCGCTGGGCGGCTATGGGCTTGGCGCCTGGCTCAATGACCGGGCCGGGCGGCGCGCCACGCTGGCCACCTTCACGCTGGGTGGGTTGGTCACCGTGCTGGCGATCACGCAACTGCCGCTTTCCGACCTGCAACTGCTGGCGCTGACCCCTTTGCTGGGCCTGTTCACGCTGGGAATTTTCAGCACGGTGGGCCCTGTGCTGACCGAGATCTATCCCACCCCTCTGCGCGGTTCGGGGCTGGGCTTTTGCTACAATATGGGGCGCGCGCTGGCGGGCATGACCCCGCTGGCGATCGGCAGCAGCATGGCCACGCTGGGCTTTCGCCATGCCATCGGGCTCTATGTCGCGGGCTCTTACCTGATCGTGCTGCTGGCGGTTGCCCTGCTTCGGGAAACAAAGGGTATCGATTTCACCGCCCGCCAGACGGCAACCCTCACACCACATCACACCGACTAACACCCGCCTCACCGCGAAAAGCCTATCAGGGTGAGAACGCTAACACCCTTCCAAGGGAAGACCGCCATGCCGTCCCCCATCATGCGGCGCGGTCTGCTTCCTTTCGGTTGATATCAGGGGCCTGACCGTGACATGAAGCTGGAATGTCGTGCAAGGGATGTGGTCGACCGACCGGAGGCAGAAAGCGCCGGGCACGGGCAGCCCTGTCACAAGGAAAGCGGCGTCATCATGAAGGACATCGAGATGTTGTCCCCTCAATGCCAGCCTCAGGGCCAGCCCCATGACCGCCCCCGCGACCGGATCACCTTCGGTCCTTTTGCCCTGTCGCCCGGCGAGCGCCTGCTTACGATGCACGGCGCTCCGGTGGAGATCGGCGGACGCTCGCTCGACCTGCTGATCGTGCTGACAGAGCAGCCGGGCCGCGTCTGGTCCAAGCGCGAACTCCTCAAGCGCGTGTGGAGCGACGTGGTGGTGGAGGACGGCAGCCTGCGCTTCCATATGGCTGGCCTGCGCAAGCTGCTGGGCGAAGGCAAGGGCGGCGCGCGCTATATCGCTACGCAGGTCGGCGTGGGCTATGCCTTCGTCGCCACCATCGAGCGGCAGACCATGGCCCGCATGCTGCCTCACCTGTCGACTGGCGCCGAAGCCCCCGCCACCGCGCCGCTCAACCTGCCGCCGCGCATGCCGCTGCTGATCGGGCGCGAGCATGACGTCCAGCTGCTGGGCGAAAGGGTGATCGACACGCCGCTGTTCACCATCGTGGGGCCGGGCGGCGTGGGCAAGACCTCGCTGGGCATCGAGATGGGCCACGTGCTGGGCGAGGCCTTTGGCGGCCATGTCGCCTTTGTGGATCTCAGCATGCTGGAATATTCCGCGCTGGTGCCCGGCATGATCGCCAGCGCCATGGGCGTCACCGTGCAGAGCGACGACCCGCTGGCGGTGATCCTGGGCCATATGCGCGAACATCCCGTGCTGCTGTTGCTCGACAATTGCGAGCATCTGATCGAACCCGTCGCCCATCTGGTCGAGCGGCTGATCGAGGCGGCGCCCCATGTCCGCATTCTGGCCACCTCGCGCGAGCCGCTGCGGGTGCGCGGCGAGCATATCCACCGCCTCAATGCGCTGGCCTGCCCGGAAGAGAGCGCGGCGCTCTCCGCGCAGGACATCCTCGCCTATCCTGCCGTGCAATTGTTTCGCGACCGCGCCTGCGCCGCCGACACCGCCCTGACCATCGATGAGGGCGCCGCCCGGCTGATCGCGGGCATCTGCCGCCGCCTCGACGGCATGGCGCTGCCCATCGAGCTGGCGGCGGTGCGCGTGGCCACCCATGGCATTCACGCCACGGCGCGCGAACTGGGCGAGCGTTTCAGTCTGGGCTGGGCCGGGCGCCGCACCGCTTTGCCGCGCCAACAGACGCTTCAGGCCATGCTCGACTGGAGCTACGATCTGCTCAGCGAGGTCGAACGCGTGGTGCTGGAACGGCTTTCGGTCTTCGTTGGCCCCTTTTCCATCGATGCCGCGCTGGCCGTGGCCGCCGATGATGAATGGGGCAGCGAGGCCGTGGTCTGCGCCCTGTTCGACCTGACCGCCAAATCGCTGATCGCCCCCAACCGCGCGCAGGACGGCAGCATCTATCGCCTGCTGGAAATGACCCGCGCCTATGCCCGCGAAAAGCTGCGTCTCCGGGGTGCGGAGGCCTTCAACCAGCCCGCCGCCCGCCATGCCGGTTTCTTTCTGGCCGAACTGATGGCGGTCTGCGACGACGACGAAAGCCTGATGCAGGATACCCGCCCGCTGCGCCAGCAATTGGGCAACATCCGCAGCGCGCTGGAATGGTGCTTCGGGCCAGATGGAGATCGCGACATCGGCGTGCGCCTTGCCGCCGCCAGTACGCCGGTGTTCCTCAACCTGTCGCATCTGGTCGAATGCCAGAACTGGTGCGCCCGCGCGCTGGAGGACATGGCCGAGGCCCGGTATGGCACGGCCATCGAGCTGGAGCTGCAGGGCGCGCTGGGCATCGCGCTGATGTTCACCCGGGGCAACAGCCGCGCCGCCGGGCAAGCGCTGTCACGCGCTTTGGAGGTGGCCACGGCGCTCGACGATCGCTGGAACCAGCTGCGCATGCTGGGCCGCCTGCATATCTATCATGAGCGGATCGGCGATTATGCCATCGCCATGGAACTGGCCGGGCGCGCGGTGACGGTCGCCGGGCGGATCGACGATCCCGAAGCGATCGGCATCGCCTATTCGCTGTCGGGGATTTCGCAGCATCTGGCCGGAAACCAGCGCCGGGCACGTGCGGAACTGGAAACCTCGCTGGCCAATTGTCCTGTCTCCAGCCGCAACCGCACGATCCATTACGGCTTCGATCATCGCAACCGGTCCGGCATCGCGCTGGCCCGCACCCTCTGGCTGTCCGGCCATGCGGAGCAGGCAGCCGGTCTGGCGCGGCAGACGGTCAACCTCGCCTCACGGCTCGATCATCCGGTGACGCATTGCATCGCGCTGATCTGGTCGCTGACGCTGCACATCTGGATGGAGGATTATGCGGCGGCGCAGGAGACGCTGGAGGCCTTCACCGAATGCGCGCAGCTCAATGCGCTGGGCCCCTATATGATCGCCGCCGCCGGATTTCGCGGCGAGATCGCCATCCGCTGCGGCAAAAGCGGCGATGCGTTGACCGCCGTGGAGGACAGTCTGGCGCGTCTGCGGGCCGCCCGCTACGAATTGCTGACGACGCCTTTTTCGATCACGCTGGCCCATGGCCTGCTGCTGGAGGACCGGCGACAGGAAGCGCGCGAGGTGATCGCATCGGCCATCCTCCGTTGCGAGGCCATCGGCGAGAACCATGCGCTGGCCGAACTGCTGGGATTGAAGGCCGAGATCGTGCAGCTTGAGCGGGAGGACCCCGAAGCCGCTTCCGAAGTGGCTCTCGCCCTGCTGCGCGAAGCGCTCGACATCGCCTTGCGGCAGGGTGCCCGGGCTTTTGCGGCCAAGGCGGCCATCGCCCTTGCCACTCAGCTTGTTGCGCTGGGCCGCAAGGATGAGGCCGTGCGATAGCTGGCGCTGGTGTTGCAGGATGCCGCGCACGGTTCGGACACGCCCGATCTGCGCGCCGTCAGGCAGATGTGGGCCGGTCTGAAGGCCTGACCGCCTTAACAGCCCAGCTCACTGAGCGTCGGAAAGGCCGAGGGGCGGCGCCCCTTGGGCCACAGCAGCATGCGCTCATGCTCCTGAATGGGGTGCTCATTGGCCGCGGTCAGGCGGCGGATCACCAGCCCCGCGCGGTCGAACTCCATCTCCTCGCTGCCATAGGCGCGGAACCAGGTACCGCTGTCATCGCGGTATTCGGAGGCGAAGCGCATCGAAAGCCGCCCCTCGCTTTCCGCCCATGGCTCGAAGATGGTGTGGAAGTCGATCTCCCGCCGCGACTGCCGCTCCACATGGGTGCGGATCTGTTCGCGCCCCCACAGAAAATTGACGCGGGCGCGCCAGAAACAGTCGATCGAATTGCTCATGACGATCGCGCTCACATCGCCGAGGTTCCACGCATTCTCCGCGTCACGGATACGCTTCTGGGCAGGCTGACTGATGCTGAACATTCTCAATCCCAAACTGGCCGGGACCAGGCGAAGGCCTCGCGCCCGATCATCTCCATCATGGCTCTAACGCGAGGACCGGCCTCCCGGCCAGTTAGGCGTTGTTAGCTGCTCACAGGTCGATCGCTTCGTCGCCATGGCGATAGCGGACCTGCAGGAACCGCCGGTTGATGCGCCAGCCCGGCAAGCCCCGCTCAAACCCCAGCGCATAGCGCCCGCCGCAGGTAAGGCGGCGATGCTGGTCCTGCCCCTCGCCAACACAGGCCGTAACCACCACATCAATGGCGGCTGTGGCGCTGCGCCCGTCTTCACTCACGGCAACCACCGGATTGGCCAGCAAATGATGGGTCCAAAGGGTGCGCGACAGGCGTCCCATCGCGTCGCGCGCATAGGTCCTGGCCGGAACATAGCTGCCCTGATGCACCGGCCCGGCCCACACCGCATCGGCCAGACAGGCGCGATAGGCGGCCTCATCCCGGTCGTCGCCGGCCTGGGCGAGGCGGGCCGCAAGGCGATAGATAGCCCATTCTTCTGCCCCGTCCATCACCGGCGCCGGGTCAAAAATCGACCAAGCGGCTGACCGGCAGCCAGCCTTCGGCCTGCTCCCGCCGCTCCCTTTCGGCAGCATCGAAGGCCGCCAGCGCGTCGCTGCCGAAGGTCAGGTGGTAAGGCAGCGCGATGCGGCGCGTTAGTTCGACGATGACCCGCGCGATCTTTGCCGGATGGCCCACTTCCAGTCCGGCACAGGCCCGCAACATCCGCCGCATCCCGCCCACCGAACTGTCGTAATCGGGCAGGATCGCGCCCTGCCCTCGCGCCGCGCCCGATCCCCAGCCTGTGCGCATGCCGCCCGCCTCCAGTGCCGCCTGCACCGTGGCCATGCCGAGACCGCGGTTCGAGCCGGTGACCAGCCATGTCTTTCGCATTCCCAAGTCCTCCAGAAGGGGGCGCGATCGTGCTTGCAGGGCCTTCCCCAGCCTCGGTAGTCCGGCTCGGGCCGCTCCACCCGTTAGTTGCTGTGAGGGCGCGTTAGGTCTGGCCTGCCCCTCCTTGCGCGCGGCCATCGCCGCACCATTGTCCCGGATTGTCGCATACCGCATCCAGAATAACCGGGCTAATCAAGATAATGCTTCGGCTCCATCTGATGCGGCGAACAGGCAGAGAAAGGATGGATCATGGATATGGATCTGAACAAAAGGCGCGCTCTGGTCACCGGCGCATCGGCGGGGCTGGGTGAAGCCATCGCGCGCATGCTGGCGGCGGAAGGCGCGGCGGTGGTGGTCCATGGCCGCGACCGGGCACGCGCGGAACGGGTGGCGGCGGACATCATCGCGCTCGGCGGCAAGGCCGATGTCGCCATCGGCGATCTGGCCAGTGATGACGGCGCGGCGGCAGTGGTCGCGCAGGCTCTGGCGGGCGGCGCGGTGGATATTCTGGTCAACAACGCCGGTCATTACCATCATCTCGACTGGCACAGCGCCACGCCGCAGGTCTGGGCGGAGAGCTATCAGGTCAATGTGGTCTCGGCGGTACGGATGATCCAGGCGCTGGTGCCTGCCATGGTGTCGCGCGGCTGGGGCCGGGTGATCCAGATCGGCGGCGGCCTTGCCGAGCAGCCCACCGCGCAATTGCCCGACTATCAGGCCACGCTGGCCGCCCGCCACAATCTGGCGGTCTCGCTGGCGCGGCGGCTGAAGGACACTGGCGTCACCTCGAACATCGTGGCGCCCGGCGCCATTCTGGTGCCCGCTGTCAAGGAGCTGCTGGAACAGATCGCCCCGGCGCGCGGCTGGGGCGAAAGCTGGGAAGAGATCGAAAACGGCTGCGTCAGGGATATGGTGCCCAACGATGTCGGTCGCCTCGGCCGCGCCGAAGAGATCGCGGGTGCGGTCACCTATCTGGCCAGTGGGCTGGCCGCCTATGTCAGCGGCGCGACGCTGCGGGTTGATGGCGGAACGGTGCGCTCGGCCTTCTGACGGTCGCTGACGGAAAGGAACATCATGAACATCGAAAACGCCCTGCAGCCGGGGCATCATATCGTGGATGTCGCGGGTATCGCACAGTCCTTTTGCGTCGCCGGGTCCGGGCCGGTCTGTGTCGTCCATCCCGGCGGCCCGGGGATCGACTGGTCCTATCTGCCCATGCCGCGCCTCGAGGCGGTGATGACGATGGTCTATCTCGAACCGATCGGCACCGGCCGTTCGGGGCGGTTGGCCACCCATCCCCAAGGCTATACGGTCGAGCGTTACAGCGCGCAGCTTGAGGGTTTCCTCGAGGCGCTGGATCTGCGGGACGTCTTTCTGCTCGGCCATTCGCATGGCGGCTTTGTGGCGCAGCACCATGCGCTGGCCCATCCCGAGAGGCTGCAAGGGCTGATCCTTTACGACAGCGCGGCGGTTACCGGCCCCGCCTTTATGCAGGCGGCGGATGCGGCGGTGCGGCAGGCGGCATCGGCCTATGACGACGGTGCCCTGGCCGAAGAGGTGCTTGCCGCCTGGGCCTCCATCCCGGCGATCCGCGACGATGCCAGCTATACTGCCGCGATGCGCGGGCTGCTGCCGGCCTATTTCGCCGATCCGCTTAACCCCTCCATCCCCGCGCTTCGCCAAGGCCTCACGGCCAGTTTCGTGGTGGGTGACAATGCGCCTTTCGATATGCGTCAGGCCTTGCGCCATCTGCGCCTGCCGGCGCTCGCCATTGTGGGGGAGCAGGATTTCATCTGTGGCAAGGCCTGCGGGGATGAACTGCAACAGGCGGTGGAAGGGCTGGAACGGGTCGATATCGCCCATGCCGTCAGCACCTTCGTCCTCAACCATCGGCCGGGCTAACAGGCTTTCACAGCAACTAACGGGCATGGCAGGCCGCAATCTGTCATGCCGCTGGTCGACACTCCAGTCTTGAGCCAGCCTTGGGCAGACCAGACCATGCGTATCTTCGATCAGGCTTATATCGACGGCACCTTCCGCACCGTGCTGGGGCAAGAGCTGTTGCCCCTCCTCGATCCGACCAGCGAGGTGGCAACCGGCCACCTCCGGCTCGCCGATGAACAGGACGCAAGGCTGGCCGTCGATGCGGCGAGTCGTGCCCTCCCTTTGTGGTCAGCCTCGTCCAGGGCCGAACGGATCGACCTGCTCAACGCGCTGGCCGAGGCCGTCGAGGCGCGCGCCGATGTGCTGACCCAAGCGACCATCGAGGAATATGGCGGCCCGGTGGAGCAGGCCCGCTGGCGTGCGGGCCTTGCCGCCGCCAATTTCCGCATCGCGGCAGGACTGCTGGCGGATTTCCCCTTCACCCGGCAGATCAACCAGACCGAAGTCGTCGCTCAGCCCATCGGGGTGGCGCTGCATATCGTGCCGTGGAACAGCGTCTACAATGCGATCAGCGTCAAGCTGGCCGGGGCGCTGGCTGCCGGTTGCACGGTGGTGGTCAAGCCCAGCGAGTTCAGCCCCTGGCAGGTTTCGCTGCTGTCCGAATGCTTCCACGCCGCCGGGGCCCCTGCGGGCGTGATCAATGTGGTAACCGGTCTGGGCCCTGTGGTGGGTGAGGCCCTGACCGCCGATCCGCGCATCCGCAAGATCTCCTTCACCGGCTCGACCCCGGTGGGCAAGAGCATCCTGCGGGCGAGCGCGGAGCGCATGCAGCGCGTCACGCTGGAACTGGGCGGCAAGGCACCGACCCTTGTGCTCGACGATGCCGATCTGGCGGAAGCGGCGCGGCAGGCGCTGGCCATCGGCTTTGCCAACAATGGGCAAGCCTGCATCGCCGGCACGCGCATTCTGGTAAGGCGCAGCCACATCGAGGCCTTCAGCCGCGCGCTGGCAGAGGCTGCGCGCACCATCGTGCCGGGAGATCCGCGCGATCCGCGCACCACCTTGGGGCCGCTGGTCAACCTGCGGCAGTATGAGCGCGTCGGCGCCTATATCCGCAAAGGGCTGGAGGAAGGCGCGCGCCCGATCATCGGCGGCGAAGGTCGGCCCGAAGGGCTCGAACGCGGCTATTTTATCCGCCCGACCGTCTTTGCCGATGTCACCAGTGACATGGCCATCGCGCGGGAAGAGGTCTTCGGCCCGGTGCTGTGCCTGATCGCCTATGAGGACGACGAGGACGCGATCCGTATCGCCAATGATACGCCCTATGGCTTGCATGCCTATGTGCTGGGCCGCGATTTGCAGCGGGCGCGAGCCATTGCGGCGCGGCTCGACGCCGGGCGGGTGGCAATCAATGGGCTGGTGCATGAACCGCTCGCGCCTTTTGGCGTCTTCAAGGAATCCGGGATCGGCCGCGAATATGGCCTTTCGGGCATCGAGGATCATCTCGAACTCAAGGCGATCAGCGGCGCCTGACAATCTGCACGACATGGCTGAGGAGAAGCACCATGAGCACCATCGAAAACCGTCTGGCCCAGCTCGGCCTGACCTTGCCGACCGCCGCTGCCCCCGTGGCGGCTTATGTTCCTGTCGTCGAAATGGGCGGCCTTGCCCATGTTTCGGGCCAGCTTCCCTTTGTCGATGGCAGGCTGGTGACAGGGCGGCTGGGGCAGGACCTCGGGCTGGAGCAGGGCGTGGAGGCGGCTCGGGCCTGCGCGCTGATGATCCTGGCGCAGCTGCGTCTGGCGCTGGGGTCGCTTGATCGCGTCGAGAAGATCGTGAAGTTGGGCGGATTCGTCAATTCGGCGGAGAGCTTTGTCGATCAACCCAAGGTCATCAATGGCGCCTCGGAGCTGATGCAGGCCGTCTTCGGCGAGAGCGGTCGACACGCCCGCAGCGCGGTGGGCGTGCCCATCCTGCCGCTGGGGGCTGCTGTCGAGGTGGATGCGATCGTGGCCGTCCGCCCGCCGCGCTGAGGGGCTGATGCCTCAGGCCGCGACGACCTTGCCGATCGTGCCGCGCTGCGTTCTGGTCTTGTTACGCACACGGCGCATCGGCAGGCTGCGGGTGTGGCGCTTGAAATAGACGATCTCCAGCAAGGTCGGCCAGATTTCCAGCGAGGCGCGGATCAGCCCGACCTCATCATCGACGATGCGGCTGACGTTCTGCTGGAAGAAATCAGGCTCGAAATCATAGAAGGTGCGCGACAAGCCCGCCGCGAACTGGCCCAGCGCCATCTTCCGGTCGTCATGGCGCGCATGGTCCATGGCGGCCAGCACGCGGGCATGCAGCGAGCGGGCATCGTCCAGGATCTGCTGGCTGTCCTCCAGCGAGACCGCGCCGTCATAATCGAAGGCGATGCCCCATTCGTCGGTCTTGCGCAGGGTGGAGCGGAACTTGCGTTTCAGCAGTCCGCAGATCGCTTCGTTGAAGACCTCGGCGGCCAGCGGATTGCGCATATAGGCGTTCTTGATGTGGGTTTGCGCGGAATCGACATGCGCCGCCACAAAGCCCGATTGCTGGATCCACAGGCGATAGATGTAATCCTCGAAACGCAGCCGCGTGGGAAAGAAGGGCGGCAGGCCGGTGGTGTTGTCATAGCCCGCCACGCCGCAATCCATCCGCCAGTTCACATTGGTGAGGCAGGGGCGGAAGTTGACCATCACATAGGTGTCGTTCAGCCGCTCGGCGTCGATCTCTTCGGGATCGTCGAGGAACATATCGACGTAATCGACCGCATCGACGTCATTGGTGCCGGTGCGGAAGGTCTGGGCCATCTTGATGATGCCGCCGCGCGGCAGCGTGCCAGGCTGCAAGGCCAGAGCATTGTCGCGGCAGAAGCCCAGCGAGGTGTTGCTCTCTAGATCCATCGCGGAGTCCAGCAACAACTCGCCCTGATCGTAATTGGCCGGCGCCTCCGCCACGGTGCGGCCCAGCACATCGCGGAAGGAGGCGAGAATGTCGAAGGACTTGCGGCTGTGGCCATTGGCCCCGCGCGGGATCAGCTTGCCCCGGCTGACCTCGTTTTCGCCCAGAGCCTCCGGGCTGTCCTCGATCAGCGCATAGGGGCGCATATCATCATCGGCGCTGACCATCAGATCGCCCAGCGTGTACATCAGCGTGAAATTGCGGTTGCCGCCATAGCTGGGGCGGAACAGATTGCGCACCAGCATATCGAGCTTGCGGTCCTTCAACCGGCGGCAGATGTAGCCGAGAAACTGCTCCTTTTCCGCCGGGCCGACATACCACACGTCATTCTGTGTGCGGGTGGCTTCCAGCGTGTCGTAATACTTCTGGTGGTTGGCGATGGAGGAATCGTCGAACACAGTGATCGGCGCGCTCTGGCCGCAGCGGGAGAAATTCTCGTCATAGGCTTCGACGGTCTCACCCACGTCGCGCAGGCGATAGGTGGGGATCACGAAATGCATCTGGGGTGTGGTCACGGGGATAGGTCCATCCGATGGGCGCGCCATGGCGGGCGCCGGGGATGGTCTATCTAGAGCGGCACGCCGTAGCGCCTCCAGCCGAGAGAATGCGATTTTCCGTAGAATTTGCGTAGGGTTGGGCCATTCACGACAAGACAGCGGCCCTTCAACGCCGCCACAGCACGATCACCGAGGCCACGCTCCACCGCGCCACCGTGAAGGCCCCCACCGTCACCAGCGCGGCGGTGACAAAGCCGGTGAGCGTGCCGAGGTTGGCCAGCGGAACGGCGACCAGAATGGCAAGAACGAACACCTTGACCAACGCCGGAAGCTCGGCCGATCGGCCCCAGCTTTTGACCAGCCCCCGCTTGCCGCTCTCCACGACGGCCCCCGCGATGCCGCCCAAAACGATTGCCTCGGTCAATATCATGCCCACTCCATCGGACCACCGGGCCCGCTGCTTAACCCTTAAAGGGCCATCGTGCGGCAAGGAAGCGGCACGTGCAATCCGGCACCTGGCTTTATGCGACCGAGCCTGCTGGCGAGCCAACCATGGAAAGCCAGCCAAGGCTGTCCAGCGTCGGTCCCGCAGGCGTATATTCGCAGCCGATCCATCCTTTATAAGGCAGGCCGCGCAACACATCGAAAAACCCGGAAAAATCAATCGACCCGGAGCCCGGCGGCCCGCGCCCGGGGCAATCGGAAATCTGGATATGCCCGATCCGTTCCAAACGTGCCGGCAGGCTCTCACGCCAATGTCCGCCATTGGCCGCCTCGTGGTAGAGGTCATATTGCAAGGCGAGATTGGGGTGGTCGACCGCTTCCAACAGCCTTTCGGCTTTCGCGAGGTCGTTCAGCAGGAAGGTGGGGCGATCCTTGCGGTTCATGGCCTCGGCCAGCAGGCCTATGCCCTGACTTGCGAATTCGGCAGCCGCCCGGCCCACATTGTCGATCAGCCATGGCCAGCAATCGGCTTGGGAAGCATCGGAAGGCTGGTTGCCCGCCAGACAATTGACCTGTGAGCAGGATAAGGCCGCAGCATAGTCCAGCGCCCGGGGCAGAGTATCGAGAAACGCATGGCCTCGCCCTGGCACGCCTGCCAGGCCCAGATCGCCCGCATTCAACTCGCCTGCGGGCATGTTGATCAACACGACCTCGACATCGGCCGCCAGGCGGGAGGCGGCAATGCGTCCGGCGGGAACCTCATAGGGAAACTGGATTTCCACCGCGCGGAATCCGGCATCGGCAGCCGCCGCGAAGCGGTCAATGAGCGGATGCTCGGTGAACATCGTGCTGATGTTGGCTGCCAGCCGCATCTTACCCCCGACCGATATAGGGCATGGTCGTCGCCATAACCGTCATAAACTGGACGTTGGCGTCGAGCGGAAGCTCCGCCATATGCACGACCGAACGCGCCACATGCCGCACATCCATGGTCGGCTCGGCAGCGATGCTGCCATCGGCCTGTCTTGACCCCGCCGCGATCCCGGAGGTCATATCGGTGGAGGCATTGCCGATGTCGATCTGACCACAAGCGACATTGCACGACCGCCCTTCAAGCGACAGGCCGCGCGTCAGGCCGGTCATCGCATGTTTTGTCACCGTATAGGGGAGCGCAAAAGGGCGCGGCACATGGGCCGACACCGAGCCATTGTTGATGATGCGCCCGCCTTGCGGCGACTGGGCCGCCATCAGGCGAAACGCCTCACGCGCGCACAGAAAGGCCCCTGTCAGATTGACGTCCAGCACGGCTTGCCAGTCTGCAAGCGACACATTGCTGACCGGCTTTGGCTCGATCATCATCCCGGCGTTGTTGAACAGAAGATCCAGCCGCCCGAACCGCTCGATGGCCTGATTGAAGCTGCGCGTGACATCGGCTTCCAGCGTCACATCCGCCGCAATGCCCACCATCGATCCCCGGGATCGGGCACAGACATCATCGAGCAGATTTTGCCGCCGCCCGACAATCACAACCTCCCATCCTGCCGCATCCAGCGCCAGCGCTGTCGCCGCGCCAATCCCCGAACCGCCACCGGTCACGATCGCGGATCGCGCCCGCATCCTGTCGTCATCGTTGCGGGTGCCAGTGTTGCCAAGGTTCATATCGTGTCCGATCGCAGGATTGTTTCATGCGGCCCCCCCTCTTTGGTCGAGGGTTTCGCCAGGGGCCTGGGGAGAATCCGGTCCGTCTAACCTGACGTCGTGTTACCGCCCTGATAGCGTGGCGGAAAGATATCGAGAACGGGCCATGGATAGGCCGGGGATATCGGTAGGCAGCGGCCCATAAGCGAAAGCCTGACAAGCGCGGCGCATCTGCGCGATGGACCATGCAGGAAAATCATATGATGAAGTAAAATCCCATTTTTTGGGCATTGGCACGCAGGCCGATCGGCATTAATAGACTCTTCGTTCTAATATAAGGTCGGGGAGTGTCGTGATGCAGCGCTGGCGCAAAGGGTTCATGCTTCATGGTGCCGCTATGCTCGGCCTGAGCATCGCCAGCATGGTTCAGGCCCAGAGCGAAAGCAGCAGCCACTGGGCAGAGGGCTTTGCCCATCCCCCTGCCTCGGCCCGGCCCCATGTCTGGTGGCACTGGATGAACGGCAATGTCGACGCCGATGGTGCCCGCCGCGACCTCGACTGGATGGCCGCGACCGGCATTGCCGAGGCTCATATTTTCGAAAGCGGCATGGGCACGCCGACGATCATTCCCCACCGCCGCATTTATATGTCCCCGGCATGGCAAGAGGTTCTGCGCGCCAGCGTGGATCAGGCCGGCAAACGCGGGATGACGCTGGGCATCGCCACCTCTCCGGGGTGGAGCGCCACCGGCGGCCCATGGGTCAAGCCTGCTGATGCCATGAAGAAGCTGGTATGGAGCGAGGTGCTGGTCAATGGTGGCCACGCGCTGCATCTGGCCCTGCCTCAGCCGCCCAGTGTCGCAGGGCCGTTTCAGGATGTGCCGTCCGTCATGGTCTCCACCGGCCATACCGATGTCCCCAGCCTCTATGGCGATGCCCGCGCGCTGGCCATGCCTGTGACGGTCACACCTTTGCCCGCGCCCCACATCACCGTCTCCGGCGCACCAGCGCCCACTGCCGCCACGCTCAGCAACAGCCATTTCGCGGACAGTGTCGACCTGCCCGCCACCGCGGACGGCGCATGGATCGCCTATCAATACGACACGCCGCAAACCGTGAGAGCCGCGTTGGCCGGTGTCCCGGCGCGCAGCGGTTTTGGCACGCCCAATCCTGCGCTGGCCACGCTGGAAGCGAGCGATGACGGCGAGCACTGGCGCCAGATCGCCAGTTTCGGCAGCAATGCGCCATCGTCGCTGTCATCACCCGCCAAAACGGCCAGCTTTGCGCCAGTGGCTGCCCGCTGGTTCCGCCTGCGGCTGAAACACGATCCCGCGCCGGGCTTTATCGACCATTTCAGTTTTGCGCCCGGCGCCCTGCGCCCGCCCTTCAACACCACCCCCCCCACCAGCTTTGCCGTCTCGGAATTCACCCTTTCCGCCGAGGGCCATATCAACCGCGCCATCGAGCAGGCGGGTTTTGCCACCCTGTCGGACTATACCGCCGCCGCCACACCAGAGGCATCCGGCCCGGCCCCCAAATCCGTGATCGACATCACAGGCTTGATGGCCGCCGACGGGACCCTGAACTGGTCTCCGCCGCCGGGGCGCTGGCGTATCCTGCGCATGGGCTGGTCGCTGACCGGTCATCACAACGATCCCGCTCCCGATGAGGCCACCGGGCTGGAGGTCGACAAGCTGTCGGCGCCGCGCGTCTCGGCCTATCTCGACCATTATCTGAGCCTTTATGCCAACACGCTAGGGCAAGATGCCTTCGGCCCGAAAGGCCTCTCCGCCCTGCTCAGCGACAGCATCGAGGCAGGCCCGCAAAACTGGACCGAAACGCTGCCCGCCGAATTTGCGCGCCGCCGGGGGTATGATCCCACGCCATGGCTGCCGACGCTGGCCGGCTATGTGGTGGGCGATGCGCGCTCCAGCGATGGTTTCCTGCATGACTGGCGCCAGACCATCGGCGATCTCTATGCCGATGCCTATTACGGCACCATCGCAGAGGCGGCGCACGCACGCGGCATGACGCTCTCCGCCGAGGCGCTGGAAGACCATCGCCCGCAGTTGGGCGATGATATGACGATGCGAGCCCGCGCCGATGTTCCCATGGGCGCAATGTGGACCATCGCGCCTGGCGCCGAGGCGCAGCCAACCTATCGCGCCGATCTGAAAGGCGCGGCATCGGTCGCCAATGTCTATGGCCGCGCGGCGGTGGCGGCGGAATCCATGTCCGCCTTTGGCCATCCATGGGGCTTTGCGCCCGTCGATCTGAAACGCACGGTCGATGCCGAATTCGTGCTGGGCGTGAACCGCATCCATATCCATGAAAGCGCGCATCAGCCGTTGCCCGATGCGGCGCCCGGCCTGGCTCTGGCCACCTTTTTGGGCCAGTATTTCAACCGGAACGAGACATGGGCGCCGATGGCCGATGGCTGGATCAGCTATCTGGCCCGCTCCAGCTATCTGCTGCAACAGGGGCATCACGGCGCCGACATCGCCTATTTCTATGGCGAGGATGCCCCGCTCACCAGCCTCTATGGCGACACGGTGATGGCGCAGGTGCCGGCGGGATATGACTATGATTTCCTCAACCCCGAAGGGCTGCTGAAGCGGTTATCGGTACGAGACGGACGGTTGGTGACGCCTGACGGGCAAAGCTGGCGCGCCCTCTATCTCGGCGGCGACAGCAGGCGGATGAGTTTGCCTGTGCTGCGCAAGATCCGCGATCTGCTGCAAGCAGGCGCCACGGTGATCGGCCCCCGACCCAGCGGCTCGCCCAGTCTGGCGGACGATCCGGCGGAGGTATCGGCAACCATCGCGGCGATCTGGGGAGATGGCAAGACACCCGCAATCTCGCCCCACCTGCATGAGGCGCGAAAGATGGCGCCCGCCTTGAACGCCGAAAAGATTGCGCCGGACTGGACATGGCAAGGCTCCGGCAACCTCGCCGTGCTTCACCGCAAGGCCGAGGATGGCGATATCTGGTTTGTGAGCAATCCCTCTCCCGGCGTGGCCAAGGGCGCGATCAGCCTGCGCGGCGTCGGTCTCGATCCTGAACTTTGGCATGCCGAAACGGGGGATGTGGAAACAGCAGGCTTCTCCATCGCAGATGGTCGAACCGATGTGCCGCTGGAACTGGCGGCAGGCGATGCCGTGTTTGTCGTGATGCGCCGCCCCACCACCTTGGCTCACCGCGCCGCCGTGCTCCGCGTGGAACGCCCCGTGATGGCTTTGTCCGAGGGCTGGCGTGTGAGCTACCAGACCGGCCGGGGCGCGCCCGCGGGTGAAAATCCCGCCGTACTGGCCGATTGGTCCTTGTCTCGCACGGCAGGCATTCGCTATTTTTCGGGGGTCGCCACCTATCGGCGGAGCGTGAGCCTGCCCAAAGGCTGGACGCCGCCGCAAGGCCGCCTGTCGCTGGATCTGGGGCAGGTGCATGACGTGGCCGATGTCACCGTCAATGGCCATCGCGCCGGTGCCGCGTGGAAGGCGCCCTATCGGGTGGATGTGACCGGCCTGCTGCATACGGGCCCCAACACGATCAGCGTCAGGGTGGCCAATCTGTGGGTCAACCGGCTGATCGGGGATGCCCAGCCGGGTGCGGAAATGATCACTCATGTCACCGGGCCCACCTATGCGGCGGATGCTCCGCTCAGGCCATCGGGCCTGCTGGGGCCGGTCCGCCTGATGGGGAGCACGCGCTGAGGCCTTTCACGCGGGTTTGAGCGCGCGATCCAGAAACTGCGGCAGTCTGGCCTGAACATCGACAGGGCGTAACGCACCTTCACGCCCGCCGACCGGGCAAGGCCCAGAGCGAGGCCACGGCGGCGCCCAGAATGGCCATGGCCATATCCTTCTGACTGTCCCACGGGTCGCCTTGCTGGCCGTTGTAGTCGTCGGCCAGATTGGCGGGCGCCAGCAGGGTGAGCTGCCATTCGAAGATTTCATAAATCGCGCTGAAGGCGCCCACGAACAGAAAAGCCATCATCGCCGCCGCGCGGCGTGACAGGCCCGCGTGGCGCCGCGCACCCTCGGCGAAGGGGCAGGTCCACAGCAGACCGAAGCAGAGATGCACCAGCCGGTCGAAATTGTTACGGGCAAGGCCGAAACTGCTGGAGATATCGTGGCCGGTCAGGGCACGGGCCCAGGCATCATAGGGCACGTTTGAATAGGTGTAGCGCCCCGCCAGCGTGTGCAGCAACAGAAAGGCCGTCAGCGATCCGACCGCGCCGTCCGACAGGGGAAAGCGGCGCAGCAGCGGCGGCCCGGCCACGATCAGCAGCACGGTGGGAATATGCTGGAGCGGGGCAAGGTCCGGATAGGGCTGGTGGATGTTGGCCAGCGCCACCGCGAGGATCAGCAGGAGAAGCAGCACAAGCTGACGGGACGGCAGGGCCTGCCATGCGCGGAAATAGGATGCCATGCCAAGGATATGGCACGGTCGAAAGGATGTTGGCAATTGGCGATGGCTGGGGAACATCCTCCCCCGGCCACCACTCCTCACCTAGATCCGGGCGCGCAGCGTCACGCTGTAGGAGCGCGGATCGCCATAGATCAGACCGTCATAGAAGCCATATTGGCGGTAATAGGTCTTGTCGGTCAGATTGTTGACATTGGCCGAAATCTGGATCTCTTTCGTCACCTGATAACGCGCCATCAGATTGACCAGCGTATAGCCGCCCACCGTCAGATTGCTGGCGTCATAGCGGCCTCCACGCAGCGGACGACCGGGGTTGGTCGACCATTGCGTGTTGCTCTGGCTGGACAGACCGCCGCCGATGGTCAGGCGGTTCCACGCACCCGGCAGCGTGTAGCTGGTGGACAGGCGGAACTGGTGATGCGGGTCCTGCCGATAGGTCACGCCCTTCACGTCGAGATAGCTGTAACCCATAAAGATGTTCCAGCCCGGCAGCACCTCGCCAGAAGCGTCCACATCCACGCCCTTGGAAATCACGCCATTGATGGTGCGGTAGATCGTCTCGCCGGTGATGTCGTTCACGGTGCCGGTGCTTTCGGCGACATTGCTCTGCTTGTTGCGGAACAGGGCGAGCGAGGCGTTCAGCTTGCCGCCATGGAAGGCGCCCTTGATGCCCGCCTCATAGCTGGAGCCGCGCACCGGATCGAGCAGCTTGTTGTCCGCATCGCGCAGATTGCCCTGAGGCGTGAAGACATCGGTGTAGCTGCCATAGACCGAAAACACCCTGGTCAGATCATACACCAGCCCGGCATAGGGCGTGAAGACGGCGGCCTGATGGCTGCGCGATGTCGCGTCCCCGGTGTAGACATTGGCCACGCTGTAATCGCCGCCCCATGCCTTATAGTCGCTGAGGCGCCCGCCCAGAATGGCCGAAAGCCCCTCGGCCAGGCTGAAACGCCCCGCCAGATAGCCGCCGACATTGCGGACGCTATCCACCCCGCGCGCATTGGTGCGGAAGGTGTTGTAATTGGCATAGGAGCCGTCCCATGTGCGCCAATCCGCAATGGGCAGGCCCGCCGCGCGATACTGGCAGCCGCTGTAGGGCGCGACGCCCGCGATGTTGCAATTGCCCAGCGCATTGCTGAAGGCGAATTCGGTCTGGCGGTTCTGATAGCCATTGAAGCCCGCCATCACCTGATGATCCCGCCCGAAGAGATGGAACGAACCCGACAGGCTGATGTCTACATTCTCGCGCTTGGCCTCATATTCGGAATGGATGCCGTTGAGGTAGCCGCCCGTGCCGTCCTGCCCCCAGAACCCCGCAAAGCCGCCGACATTGCGCGCCGCATTGTTGACCTTCACCACGCCGATGTTGCTGTGGCTGGAACCCTCTGTATGGGCGTAGGACAGGCGCAGATGCCAATCCTTGCCCCACTGGTGATCCAGCGTGGCGAAGGCGGTGGTGGACTCGCGCTTGCCAACGCTCCAGTTGGTGACGGGGTTGGTGCTGCGCGGCAGATTGGCCAAAGAACCATCGGCAAACCAGATCGAGACATTGCTGCCCCATGAGGCGCCGTCATTGCGCGTGCGCTCATACTGGATGCCGCCATTCAGCACCGTGCGCGGCCCCAGATCAACCGCCACATTGGCCAGCACACCGCGACGGTTGATATGCTCACGCACGCGGAAGGTGTCGGTGCTTTCATCGGTGAACACCAGACGGCTGCGCACATGGCCGTCGCGGGTGATCGGCAGGTTGAGGTCGCCCATCAACCGGCGCTTGTTCCAGTTGCCCAGAGTCAGCATGCCTTGCGCGCCCAGCTTGGTGCCCGGCGCCTTGCGCTGCAGATAGATGGTGGCCGAAGGATCGCCCGTGCCGCCCAGCAACCCGTTGGCGCCCCGGATGATCTGGAGGTTGTCGTAAAGGTCCATATTCATCGACGTGCCCACGCCGCTGAAATTGGTCTGCCCGTCGACCTGCATGCCGTCGATCTTGTAATTGGTGATGTCGAACCCGCGCGAGCGATAGGTGGTCCGCCCGGCATTGTCCTGCGCGTAAGAGGTGACGCCCGGCGTCTTGCCCAGCACATCGTCGATGGTCTCGATGCGCTGGTCGTCCAGCAGCTGGCGGGTGAGGACGGTGATGGTCTGGGGCGTTTCGCGCGGGCTCAGGTCAAGGCCGATGGCCGCGTTCTGATGCTTGCCCGTATAGGTGTTGGCCTCCACCATCTGCTGGCCGGTGACGGTGATAGAGTCCCCGTCCTCGTCTGCGGCGGTGTCGGCGCCCATCGCGGCGCCGGCCCAGCCCAGAGCGAGCGCCATGGCAAGAAGGGACGTGCGCGCCAGGCGCGCGCCGTCAACGGCTGGTGTCATCGTCAATTCCCCTGTATAGTGCGGATCATTCGCAATAGATGGCGCCCCGCTAACAGGTTGGCGGCGCCGGGAAATCAGCGGAATTGTTCGAATTTGTAAGGGGCTGCGCGGAATTGTCAGGGATTGTAACGCGTTGGCGAATGCGGCCATGACCAGCATTCTGGTGGTCGATGACGATGCGCAGATCCGCGATCTGCTCTGCACCTATCTGGGCGATGCCGGAATGGCGGCGCGCGGCGTGGGCGATGGCGATGCCATGTGGCGCGCGCTGGAGGAGGATCAGCCCGATCTCATCATCCTCGACCTGATGCTGCCGGGGACTGATGGCCTCTCGCTCTGCCGCTCGCTGGTGGAGCGCATGGACATCCCCGTCATCATGCTGACCGCGCGCGGGGCGCTGATCGACCGCATCGTCGGGCTGGAGATGGGTGCCGACGACTATCTGGCCAAGCCCTTCGATCCGCGCGAATTGCTGGCGCGCATCAAGGTCATTTTGCGCCGCGTGGAGCGCGCCCAGCCCCAGCGCGCCGAGCAACCCGCCCTGCTGCATTTCGCGGGCTGGACGCTGGACACCAAGCGCAACATACTGCTTTCGGATGACATTCCAGATCCGCTGCTGATTGGCGGGGTGGATTTCATGACGCTGCGCACGCTGCTGGGCGAGCCCTATCAGACGCTCAGCCGCGATTATCTCTCGCAGCGCATCTATGGGCGTGAGCGCGATCCCGCCGACCGCGCCATCGACATGAGCATCAGCCGGTTGCGCCAGATGCTGGGCGACGACGCACGCAATCCGCAGCTGATCCGCACGGTGCGCAATGGCGGCTATGTGCTCTCGGCCGATGTGGCCGTGGAGGCATGATCCGGCGCTGGATGAGGCGGCTGTGGCCGTCCTCGCTTTCGCTGCGCATCGCCTGCAATCTGGTGGCCGGGCTGGTGCTGGCCCAGGCGCTGACCAGCACGATCTGGTTCGAGAGCCGCCGCCAGATGCTGGAAATCCCCAGCCGCGTCTTCGCCACCCGTGTGGCCGACAGCCTGCGCCTGCTCTCGACCCAGCCGCCCGAACAGCAGGCGGCGATGCTGCGCGTGCTGGCCGCGCCGGGCTTTGCCCCGCGCCTGTCCGCCACTCTGCCTCAAGCGGTGAGCACGTCGCATGACCGTGAGCGCATCGCGCCTTTCCTGGCTGAGGCGGTGCGGTTGCATCTGGGGCGCCCGGTCGAGGTGCGTGTGCTCGATGCTTCGCTGAAGGATGAGCACGACCGCCCCGCCGACAGTCTGGCGATGCTGACCGCGCATGATCCCACCGCCAGCTTTCTGGTCGCCGCGCGGCTGACACAAGACGCCCCATGGCTGATCGTGCACGGCTGGGAGGATGAGAATGGCGCCGATCTCGACCGCGCTGGGACCATCCTCGACTATGTGGTGCGTATCTATCTGCTGCGCATGCTGATCGTGGTGGGGCTGACCTTGCTGGCGGTGCGGCTGGCGATGACCCCGCTCAAGCGCATGGCCGACGCCGCCGAGGCGCTGCGCCGCGACATCCACAGCCCGCCGCTGGAAACCTGCGGCCCACGCGAGGTGCGCCGCGCCGCCGAGGCCTTCAACGGCATGCAGCGCGAGATCATCGCCAGTATGGAGGAGCGCACGCCCTTTCTAGCGGCGGTCTCGCATGATCTGCGCTCGCCGATCACGCGGCTGCGACTGCGCGCCGAAATGCTGCCCGGCGAGGAGAGGAAAGCCGGTTTCCGCCGCGATCTTGGTGATATGGAGGCGATGGTCGATGCCACCCTCTCCTTCGCCCGCAACGGGATCGAGGAGAGCCTGCGCGAGGAGGTCGACCTCGACCTGATGCTGGCGATGATGGCAGGCGATGCGGTGGGGCAAAATGTGACGCTGGAGGACCATACCGGCGCGCCGGTGCAGGGCTTTCCGCAGAGCCTGCGCCGTTGCCTACAAAATCTGGTGGACAATGCGCTGCGCTATGCGGGCGGCGCGCAGATCCACGCTTCGGGTGACGCGCATCACATCCGCATTGAGATCCGCGACAAGGGCCCCGGCATCGCCGAAGATCAGTTGGAAGCGGTGTTCGAGCCCTTTTACCGGCTGGAGGCGTCGCGCAATCTTGATCTGGGCGGGGTCGGGTTGGGCCTCAGCATTGCCCGCAAGATCGCGCTGGCGCATGGCGGCAGCCTGTCGCTGGCCAATCGCGCGAGTGGCGGATTGATCGCCTGCCTTGTGATCCCGCGCCGTCCGCCGGATTAAAGCATCAGGCCTCCGGCGGCGCGAAGCCGATAGTGGCCCTGCGCGACCAGCCCGACAACTTCCTGCGACAAGCGCAACTCGGCTGTTGCCAGCCTGCGGCCCAGCTTGAGCCGTTGTGCGTCCGCCACCGACGGCGCGGCCCTTTGCCCCGCGCCCAGGAAATTGATGGTCAGCGTGGTGGTCAGCGCGATCCCGGCTGGCGCATAGGCTATGCCCTGCCGGGCATACTGGGGCTGACAATGACCGCGCTCTGGCTGCCCTCTGCGAAAAGCCCCGACGCCAACAAAGGCGTCGATTGGCCACAACGCTGATCATCGGCCCCATCGTCGAGCACACAAGCCGTTTCGATGGATCCCTGATCTTCGTGGGCCTTGCCGCGCTGCTGGCCGTCGCCAGCTATCTGCTGGTGGTCGGCAGGATCGAGCGACTGGAGATCGCAACCGCATAGTCGAGCGATGCTCCGCGCGGCGCCACGGCCTCGCCGATCAGCAGCAGTGTGGGGTCATCATCGCTGATGGTCGCCACCAGAAAGCCCAGCGCCGCCAGATTGCCCCGGATCAGCCGCTCATTGGGCAGCGAGACATTGACCGCCACCATCACCGGCGTCTCGGGCGAGCGCCCTGCCGCGATCAACTGCCGCGCGACCTCGCCGGCCGCCTCGCGCCCCATATAGATGCCCAGCGTGGCGTCACCGGCCAGAGCCTGCCAGTCGAGGTTCAGCGTTTCGCCCGCGCGCACATGGGCGGTGACAAAGGTGATGCCCCGCGCCGCGCCGCGCAACGTCAGTGAGGCCTGCCCCCGCGCCGCCGCCGCGCTGGCCGTGGTGATGCCGGGGCACACCCGGCAGACCACGCCGCCAGCGGCCAGATGGTCGATCTCCTCGGCGCTGCGGCCAAAGATCGACGGATCGCCGCCTTTCAGCCGCACCACGCGTTTGCCCTCCAGCGCCGCCGCCAGCAGCAGATCGTTGATCCCGCCCTGCGCCTTGCTATGGCGGCCCGAGCGCTTGCCGACGCTGACTAGCGCCGTGCCCCGCTCGGCCAGTGCCAACACGCCGGGGCCGACCAGCGCGTCATAGAAGATGACATCGGCCTGCCGGATCAGCCTTTCGGCCTTGCGGGTCAGCAGTTCCGGATCGCCGGGGCCCGCCCCGACCAGCCAGACCATGCCGGAGGGGAAATCGCCGCCCATCAGGCGACGCGCTCCGGCGCGGTGGCGGCGATCACCGCATCGCGGCGCAGATAGATACGCCCGGCATCGACCCGCAGCGGGATCGTGGGCACGCATCCCTCATCATCGCCCAGCGCATGGCCGGTCTTCAGACTGATGTTCCAGCTATGCAGCGGGCAGGTGACGACCGTGCCATGCACGATCCCCTGCGACAAAGGCCCATGCTTGTGCGGGCATTTGTTGACCAGCGCGAAGAACTCGCCGCCCATCGTGTGGAAGATGGCGATTTCCCCCTTATGTCCATCTGGGCCACCCTGCACCGGCAGAGTGCGCGCATTGCCCGCGCTGATCTGCGTCACCGGGCCGATATCGAGCCAATCGCCAATCATTCCGCGGCCTCCTTGATCTGCATGGTGGGAAAGGGGCGGAACTCCGCCAGATGCTGGTGCAGTTCGGAGTCCTCGCCAGCGGCGCGGCGCGCCCATGGGTCATCCTGCATGAATTGCTGCGAATAGCGGAAACGGGCGGCAAGGCTGGCGATGGCATCGGGGTCGTCGAACAGTCCGGCCTTCACATGATCGAGCCCGACACGCTCGATCCATGGCGCGGTGCGTTCCAGATACCACGCCTGCTCGCGGTAAAGCTGGATGAAGGCGGCGCAGACATCCAGCGCTTCCTGCTCGGTGGCCACCTTGCACAGCAGATCGGTGCCGCGCAGATGGATGCCGCCATTGCCGCCGACATGCAGTTCATAGCCGCTGTCGACGCAGATCACGCCGAAGTCCTTGATCGTTGCCTCGGCGCAGTTGCGCGGGCAGCCGCTGACGGCGATCTTGAATTTGTGAGGCATCCAGCTGCCCCAGGTCATCTGCTCGGTCTTGATGCCCAGCCCTGTGGAATCCTGCGTGCCGAAACGACACCATTCAGATCCCACACAGGTCTTCACCGTGCGCAGCGACTTGCCATAGGCATGGCCCGAGACCATCCCCGCAGCGTTCAAATCGGCCCAGATATGGGGCAAATCTTCCTTCTTGATGCCGAACAGATCGAGCCGCTGGCCGCCCGTCACCTTCACCATGCGGGCGCCATATTTGTCGGCGGCGTCGGCGATGGCGCGCAATTCATTGGGTGTGGTCACCCCGCCCCACATGCGCGGGACGACTGAATAGGTGCCGTCCTTCTGGATGTTGGCATGCATACGCTCATTGACGAAGCGGCTCTTCTGATCGTCGACATAGACGCCCGGCCAGGCGCAAAGCAGGTAATAGTTGAGCGCTGGGCGGCAGGAAGCGCAGCCATCGGGCGTGGTCCAGTGCAGTTCCTGCATGACCTGCGGGATGGCCTTCAGTTCCTTTTCCAGGATCAGGCGGCGGACATCATCGTGGCTGAAGCTGGTGCATTTGCAGACCGTCTTGGGCCCGGATCTCACCTCATCGCCCAGTGTGATCGCCAGCAGGCTTTCCACCAGACCCGTGCAGGAGCCGCAGGAGGCGCTGGCCTTGCACTGGCTGCGCACCGCATCGAGCGAACAGGCGCCACCCTCGATGGTGGAGACGACCATGCCCTTGGTCACGCCATTGCAGCCGCAGATCTCGGCATCATCGGACAGCGCCGCGACAGCGGCATGCGGGTCGCTGGACGCGCCGCCGCCCATGGCAAAGGCCTGACCGAAGATCAGCCCCT
>Ga0116227_10001655_pt1 | contig 50308 bp, 68 predicted proteins | sample S1TSphgellanicum_FD_89693 | JGI IMG/M metagenome (GOLD analysis project Ga0116227, IMG submission 89693) | Host-associated microbial communities from peat moss isolated from Minnesota, USA - S1T2_Fb - Sphagnum magellanicum MG | ecosystem: Host-associated > Plants > Peat moss > Unclassified...
GGACGATGTTGGGCGCGCCGCCGTTAAGGAAGTGCATAGAATACTACCCGATGCTAAAGATATTACCCTGCCATGTAAAGACGCGAATGATTGCATTATTGAGGGAAAAGCTAAAGCTGCTTTTTCAGCATTATTCCGTGCAGCACAGCCCAAAAATTCTCGTATCGCACTTGGGCAAGACCTCCATGAAGCGGCTAAAAAGCAAGCAAATTATGGTGAACTATCTTGGCCATGGGAACATATTAATAAAGATACGAGGGGCATCCGTTATGGGGAGACAATCTACATTGGTGGCCCTTAACTAGTAGGGGGCCGTTAAACTCATTGAATTGCTGGAACACCCTAACGTAAAGACGAGGGCAATCAGCAGCTAAGAATTAGAAAAGCGAAATAATTGGCGGTTCTAATTAAAGTTCAACGACTATCTCGAAAGAGAGTAGGGAGAAGTCTCCCGAAGCGGTGAGCCCCTCGAAAGAGGGTGATGATATAGTCTGGTCTGCATGTAAACATGCAGCAGCTTGAATAAAGCGGGCGTAGATTAACGACCTACGCTGAACATAACGGTTAAAGCGGGTAAAAGTGAAATCGTCAATGCACTGGCTGCCCATTTCATAGAGAAACACAATATTAAGGTTTTTCTAGCTAAGCTTGAGGAAATTCCTAAGCACTCTTATAAGCTTCTGGCTGGCAAAGTGGCAGGCAGAATTTTCCACGACCCTGATATCCCGTTTGATGAATCCGCATATGACAGGGCAGGTAAAACCCTTGAAGATAAGGCTGCCTTTGTTGATGCTTATCAACATGTTGGGTGGGACAGCTTAAAGAATGATATTCTAGAAGCTGTAGAAATGGGTTTTAAGGCCTTCTTTATTGATCCCATTACTAACCTCGTAGGGGGTATAAATTCAGCAGATGCAAACACTGAGCTTGAACGTATCTCTGAGGATTTATCTGTTATCGCCAAGGATCATAACGTTGTTGTATTCATTTTCTGCCATTTAAAAGCTCATGACGGCAGTATTTCAAAGGAACAGCGTGCTAAATATTATCGTGACGGTAAGTATATTGGTTTGGGTAATTGTCCACACGAATTAGGTGGTGACGTGCATTCTAATCAGTTTGCTGGTAGCAGAGCCATGATGCGTCGATGCCATCAAATGATTGCATTGGAGTGTAATAAAGACCCAGACCTAGAAGAAAATATTAGGAATATTCGTCATCTAAAAATCTTAGAGGATAGAACCTATGGCGTAAATGGCCGTTATCCACTCTTTTGGAGCAATCAAAACGGTATGTTCTCAGAACTATCGGTTGGTGAATAAGATTTAAATAATAATTAAGGATTAGTTTAATGAACCTCAAGAACATGATTATAGAGCAGCATGTTAAAACCCAATATGGAAATATGCTCCGATTTGCAACTCGTAAGTTTGTAGGTAATAATGCTCTAGCTCAAGAGGCAGTTCAAGAAACTTATGCTAAAGCGCTGGAGAATTTCTCAACTTTTGATTTGGAAAAAGCTAATTTCAATCATTGGATGAAGGTGTTGCTCCGCAATACAATTTCCGACATTAAATCTATTGAATCCCTACGTGGTGGAAACAAGAGTTTAGAAGAAGCTGAAAACGTGCCTGCTGAGAATTCTCGTGTGGATGACCAACAGCTTCTTGATAAGATCAAGGTAGAGATTGAAAAGGAGAAGTCTCCCACTAAGCGGGAAGTTCTCTATCTCTATTTTGTAAAGGGCCTCTATCCCGTTGATATCTGTAAGACAGTAGATCGGATGACGCCTGAAAATGCAGCAACGATTGCAAGTCGATTTAAGAAAGATTTGCGTCAAATGTTTGGAGAAGTAGCATGAGTAAGTTTTGCGCTGGTGTTTTGGGTTTCGTTCTTGGGGTTCTTATGGGGGCCTCTGCCGTAGCCCATGCGGAGGATTGTATCAACCCTACGCAAGCCCTATCAATCCTAGATCAGTCCGTTGGTGTTGATAGCCACACCGCCATGGTTGGCCAACAACTGATTGACTTCAAGATGTATCTAAGTGAGCAGGTTGATGGTGAACTGTCTGATGAGCTATTAGCTAGCACCGAGGTAGACCTCTACTACAATAAATCTGATCGTCGTGTGTTGTGGGCTGAAGTTTTTGTGAAGGGCTGCGCTGTTGCTGAGGGTCCAGTCCCTACTGACCTCTATCTTCGGTTCAAGGCTCAGACAGCCGGGAAGTATAACGACAAGGATATGTAATGTCCCACCCTGTGTATGATGAGCTACGTGAACCTCATAAATCCGATAAGGGCAGGGTATTTATCAGGCAAAAGGTGGTAGTATCTCAGCCCAATGATGAACACTTAGGTTATTTTTACGAGGTTTATTTCTTTGATCATTTCCTGTTCAAAGGTGAATTTGGTAGAACCAGCTTAGTGGTAAAAGAAAATAAAGATGGGACTTTTGAGACACTAAATAGTGTGTACACTAAACAGGGGGTAGAATGACTGCCCCAGGTGTAGTGATGGACAGCGAAGGGGATGGATTAGTACCAACTAAGTTTCATTGCATCGCTGTCCAACATGAGGGGTCAGTAAGAAGCACTTCTTCATATGATAATATGAAGAAGTTTTTAACAACCACCCCTATAATTGTAGGCCATAATATAATTCGGTGGGATGTGCCGAATTTGGAGCGGGTGTTAAACATCAAGATTAATGCCCGCTTCGTTGATACATTAGCATTGAGTTGGTATCTCTACCCCAATATGCAAAAACATGGTTTGGGTGAATGGGGTGAACTGCTGGGTGTCAAAAAGCCAGAAATTGAAGATTGGTCCTCTCTTACACTTGAAGAGTACCGTCATAGGTGTTCTGAGGACTGTAAAATCAATACCCTGCTTTGGGAAAAGCAGTGGGCTTATCTGTTAAAGTTATACGGCAGTGAAGATGCTGCATGGTTGTTAATAGACTATCTAACATTTAAAATGCAATGTGCTGCATTGCAGGAAAAGTGTAAATGGAAGTTGGACATTGATAAGTGTAAATCTAACCTAGCTGAATTAGAAAGTGTGTATAATGAGAAAGTGGCACTACTCACCGAGGGTATGCCGGAAGTACCAATTGTGCAGATCAAAAATAGGCCAGCAAAACCATTCAAGAAAGACGGTAGCTATTCCATTATTGGAAAACAATGGTTCGATTTGCTTTTGGAAAAGGGTTTACCAGAAACTTATACTGGCACAGTGGAAGTACGAGTTGGATACGAACTTCCGAACCCTGGTTCGAATGAACAAATAAAAGAGTGGCTTTATTCTGCTGGCTGGGCACCACAAACATTTAAATACGTATTAGATGAGGGGGCGTCTAAATGGGGTAAGCGTTTATTTCGCACTATTCCCCAAGTCCGTAAGGATGTAAATGGTGAGAAAGTTCTCTGTGACAGCGTATTAGCTTTAAAAGATAAGCTTCCTGCAATTGAACACCTAGAAGGTGTCACAGTATTAAACCATCGTATAGGTATTCTAAAAGGCTTTCTACGAGATGTTGATGAAGAGGGCTATCTCAAAGCAGAAATTGGTGGTTTTACTAATACGCTACGTGTAAAGCATAGGATCGTTGTAAATCTTCCTGGTGTCGATAGGCCGTATGGTAAACAAATTAGAGAGTGTCTAACAGCACCAGATGGCTATGAGCTGTGCGGCAGTGATCAGTCAGGTCTAGAAGATAGACTTAAACAACATTACATTTACCCATATGATCCTGAGTATGTTAAGGCAATGAATACTGAGGATTGGGATCCACATTTAGATATTGCTCTGACCGCTAATATGATGACGGCTGAGGAGGTTACCGCGTACAAGTTGGGTGACCACTCTAAGAAAATTGTTAGACACCGAGCTAAGACAGCAAATTACAGTTGTCAATATCTTGCCGGTCCAGAAACTATTTCTAGGAACACTGGTATGCCCTTAAAGGATGCACAAACTTTACATAAAGCTTATTGGGAACGCAACTGGGCTATTAAAGCTGCTGCTGAGGCATTTGAAGTTAAAATTATTGACGGGCAATCTTGGCTACTTAATCCTATAAGCAAGTTTTGGTATAGTCTAAGAGCAGAAAAAGACAAATTTTCTACAGGGGTCCAAGGACTAGCTTCATATTGCTTTGATACTTGGGTTAAATATATCTTAGAGCAGCGTAGGAACCTAGTTGCATCCTTTCACGATGAGGTGGTTCTTTGTTTAAAAATTGGTAATCGGGATAAGTGCATTAGCGTATTGCAAAAAGCAATTGATTTGACTAATGCCGAATTGAAACTCAATCGTAAATTGGATATTTCTATCGACTTTGGAAAGTCGTATTCCGAAATCCACTGAGGTATGTTATGTTAGCTATTATACCTGATAAAAAACTTGATGGTAAAAGTCATGATTACGTATTCTCATACGTAAAATGGCAACAGATTAAAGGGCTAGTTCCTTATAACAGTGTGCGACACAACTGGCAGGTAGATTGGGTTGGTCATCCCTATGGGCCTGTAAAAATACAATTCAATGGATATATGCCCGACTGTGTGAAAAAGGGATTAGACCCTAGGTTTGGTCCTGATAGTGAGGATGAATGGGAATGATATACAGAATTCCCGTGTCTGCCATGCGGGAGCATGGTGATACCCCGTCTTCATTAGTAAATGAATGGATTAAGTCAGGTGTAAAGTTTACTTTTGATGATGAGAGTATATATACAGAAGATACTTATTTCGTGACATTTCCTGATAATTTTATCCTACCAGATTGGGTAGAGTCTTATACTTTTATTGAGTATGGAAAAAGTATGTCTACACCTGACACAGAGGATGAATGGGTGTAATTATGAATTCAACATCTACACAGATATATGGTGGTAGACTGGTTGACTTACTCAATCCTAAAATTGAGGATGTGAGTATAGAACACATTGCTACAACTCTAAGCCGACAGCCTAGGTTTAATGGTAATAGTCGCAGTACTATTACTGTGGCAGAGCATAGTATCTATGTATCTGATTACCTACAACAATTTGGCCTTGGCTTCAAGGGTTTGCTACATGATGCTCATGAGGCGTTCTTTGGTGATGTTTCAACCCCCTTAAAGCGGGCTATTAAAGAACTCACTGGTGTAGACCCTATGGCCGATATATCAGCTAAGTGGGATGGGGTTATATTCCCTGCATTCGGTCTTACTGTCCCTGACGCCAAGGAGAAGAGGCTAATCAAGGATGCGGATAACGCAGCATTTCAGCATGAAGTTAATAACCTCATGTGGGAATGCGATGATTGGGGTCATTACCCAACTAAGAGGTATAAACCTATGAACGAGAAGAAGGCTTATGAGAAATTTATGGAGCGTTATAATACCCTTTTGGAGGAACACGAATGGATTTGAAATCATTTACAATAGACGCACTTCTAAAAGTACGTACTGACTTGCAAAATGAACTTGATAATTCCTGTTACTGTGGTGAAGGGGTGGATGTAGAGTTATGCTCTAAGCTCGACGCTATCGAGCATGAATTAAAGATTCGAGGAAACAGTGCCAGTGGTTGAGGTAAAAGGTGATCATCTAAAGAAAGATGCTGACAAAACACCTATTGAGTTAGTCCCACCTGAGCTTATATTTTCTGTAGCTGACGTTTTAGATTTCGGTGCTAAGAAATATGCTCCTAGGGGCTGGGAAGAGGGTATGAAGTGGTCTCGTGTATTCGGGGCCCTCATGCGGCATATGTGGGATTGGTGGAGGGGTGAAAACTTTGATCCTGAAACGGGTAAGAGCCACCTACATCATGCAGGGTGTTGTATTTCATTTTTAATTGCATATGAAGCTAGAAAGGTAGGAGAAGATGACCGACCTAAGCTATAAAGTACAAATTAGTCAGGATCATTATGAAGAGTTGCTAGAGCGCGACGCATGGTTATCAGCCCTTGAAGCTGCTGGCCTAGATAATTGGGAAGGCGTTGATGAAGCCCTAGTTATTTATGATAAGCGGAATGAACTCTCTTCAGAACCGGTGCATTTGAAGCTTATTCGTAATATTGAAGCTATTGAAGAAACAGTTAAGGAATAACGTGAGTCTAAATTTAAGCAAAGTAAAGGGTAGTGGTAGTAAGCCCCGTCAGCCTGACGTTGACCCCGGCACCTATCCCGCCCGTCTAGTACAAGTTATTGATATGGGTGTACAGCCTCAGCGCCCTTTTAAGGGTGAAGAGAAACCCCCGGCCCCTGAAGTCTACCTAACTTATGAACTGCTGGATGAATTTCTAGCAGATGAGGAAGGTAATGAAGACCCTACTAGGCCCCGCTGGTACAGTGAGACTATCCCTGTACACAACCTAAAAGCCGATTTGGCTAAGTCCACCAAGCGTTATAAAGTGTTGGACCCTGATACTAAGTTTGGTGGTGATTTCTCTAAGTTGCTTGGCACCCCGGTTAATGTAACTTTAACCCATAACCAAAACAAGAATGATCCCGCCCGTCCATATGTCAATATCGGCTCTACAACTCCTATGAGCCCTAAGCAGGCTTCTAAGGCACCTGAGCTTGTCAATAAGACTAAGGTGTTTGACTTGGATAGCCCCGATGTTGGTGTCTTCAAGGAACTCCCTGAGTGGCTCCAGACTAAGATTACTAGCAACCTGCATTATGAAGGCTCTAAGCTCGAAAATCTATTGCGGGGTGCGGTCGTCCATGCCCCAGGGGGAGCAAACAATACTAATAATGAAGAAGAGGATGAAATTCCATGGTAAGCGAGGTAGCACGTAGTTTTATTGAAACTGCCTTCTCTCTTGGTGATTTCGTAACTGTCCGTAATCAAGAGTTTGATCGCGGACTAGTGGTAAGTGGTAAGCTTGTACCTGTTGGTGATGATGCCTATACCCTACGCCTGCATTTTCTCGTAGCACCTGTTCGTGCTGATCATGTCTATAAGACAGATGAACCTATCGCAGTTGACCCTGTTGATTTAACTCATATGGATGACGAGGAACAGGAACGCCTTATGTTCATCTTCAATGAGGATTATCGTTCTACTATCGACGAAGAGCAGGTAGTACTAAACTAAACGTTCAATCTATTAATAAAGGGGGCTTCGGCCCCCTATTCTTCATGATAATTTGATGCAAAAGCAGATCGGACAGTACCGATTGATTGGAGTTGTACATCATGCAAGCACTTATCGACGCTGATGTACTTTAGCTACGTTATGAAATAGGATTTTGTGGGGAAGAAGTAGATAAGGAAACTGGTGAGCTAAAAGTTAAATCTTTTGACTTCGTCGCCGACTTATTAGATGAGCGTATCAAACTAATATGTAAGGCTGTAGATGCTACAGAAACCCCTATACTCTTCCTTACATCAGATAGGCAAATCGTTAAAGAGGTTAACCGTAGGTCCAAACTAACGGGTGAACCCGAGATTGAGTTTAAACCCAATTTCCGATTTGAAATAGCTAAGACTAAAGATTATAAAGGTAATCGGCAGAAGAGTAAGCCATTCCATTTTAAAAACCTTACTTCCTACATTCTGGCTACATACGAAACACGTATTGCTAATGGCCTTGAGGCTGATGATCTTTTAGGGATTGAACAATATAGCAGGTTAAAAAGTGGATATGACGAAACCATCATCTGTTCGCGCGATAAAGACTTACGTATGTTACCAGGGCATCACTACAGTTGGGAGTGCGGAAGACAACCCTCAATTGGCCCTACGCTTGTTGACGGTTATGGCTGGCTTGAAAGAAAGTCTGCGACAAAAGTAGTGGGGTTTGGTGATGCGTTCTTTTATTATCAAATGCTTGTCGGTGATACTGTGGATAACATTGCCGGGGTTCCTGGCATTGGTATTGTTACAGCTTTCAATCTTCTTGTTGCCGATGGCAACGTTAGTAGTTCTACTGATGCTTATGATGTTGTCGTAGAGCAATACAAGAAAGCACATGGTGATGATTGGGAAAAACATTTTGATGAGATGTCTAAACTTCTTTGGATGGTTCGGGAACTCGACAAAGAGGGGAATCCCATATTCTACTGTCCGCCATCAAAAATGGATACCGTATGATGACTGGCCCCCATTTGCTCACATAGGGGATGATGATTGACCAAAAATAAGCCCGCTAAGGAATTATCCAACCGTAAGTATAGGCAACAGATTGTCCCTGCTAGGAAGTATACACATGACGAAACACATAAAGGCTGCACAGAACCAGGACGATGCTTCTTCCCAGACTGCGAATGCGGATGTGAAGACTATGACTACGACGTCTTTGGCTAGACACAAAGACAAATGTTCCTACCCTTATTGTGGATGTGGGATGTAATGAGTAATTATAAAGCTAAAGCACGAGTAGAAGAACAAGAAAAGTTCCCCGTTATTGCTCCTATGTCAAAGAAACAAGCTGAATACCTTGAGGCTTTGAATGAACACCAACAAATCATCGTTACTGGTTGTGCAGGGACAGGGAAAACCTTTCTCTCAGCTTCTAGAGCGGCAGACAATCTTAGGGTTGGGTCTATCAGTAAGATTGTACTTACCCGACCAAATGTGCCTGCTGGTCGATCCCTGGGACATTTTCCCGGCACACTTGACGAAAAATTCAGCCATTGGGTAGTTCCATTCACAGAAGTCATACAAACACGTATGAATAAGGGCGCTTATGAAGTGGCTGTTAAACGTGGAGATATTGAATGTGTGCCTTTTGAGGTAATGCGTGGTAGGACATTCAACGATAGTTTCATTATTCTAGATGAAGCACAAAATACTACCCCACAAGAAATGAAAATGTTTCTTACCCGTATTGGTAGGAACAGCCAAGTAGTTATCAACGGTGATATTAGTCAGTCTGACCTCAAAGAGGCCAGTGGACTTTACACAGTTCTTAGTATGATTAAAAAATACAAGATGGAAATTCCACACATTGAATTCACAGTGGATGATATTGTTAGGTCGAATATATGTGCTGCTTGGATTAGAATGTTCCACTCTGAGGGCATCTAATTGAGGGAATACCTATTCTTTGCAGGCTGTATTTTCTTCTTTCTTGGTAATGTGTGTTTAACTATTTCAGGGTATTTAGGACTAAAATAAATGACTAAGTTTCAAAAGACAGCACCTAAGAAGACCTCCGACGTAGAGGTTGCTATACTTAGTGGGCATTTGTATGAACGTGTAGATGGTTGGATGGTTAAGTCGTCCGACCCTAACACATATGATGTTGGCCCGTTTGCTGACCGTGATACTGCTTTCAATTATTATAAGATGCTTTCGGGTCAGAGTGATAATCTGAGTGGTTAAGGAGAAGCTCTATTGTGGGGGACGATGGACTAAGGCTAGGTTTAACTCGTTTATTAAGAGTCTTATCAGAGGTGGCACGAAGAGGTGGGGACCCATATCAGATGTTAAAAGAGCATCTAGTACAAGGCGGGGATTTTATGCCTGTAGTGGTTACCGGACTACTTCCCACGAAGTACCAGCTTCAATTAAAATTGACGGTAAAAGAGTAAACAACGTTTTTGTTGATCATGTTGTGCCTATCATTGATCCTGTGGAGGGATTTACCTCCTGGGACAGTGTAATAGAGCGCATGTTCTGTGAAGCAGATAATCTGCAAGTATTATGCTACGAATGTCATAAGTTAAAAACCCAAGAAGAAAGAGAAAGGCGAACTAATGTCACGAACGAGTGACCTAGACGGTGAAACGTGGAACTCATACCCCACACATATGAACGACAAGAATGAAACCCGTCGAGCCTATAATCGACTTGTAACCGCTAGAAATATTTATGAAAACCATGGAGATGTGCTTACGGGCCTTTACATGGAACAGTTTGAAGAGACTGACAAGCGGCAAATGGCCCTTATAGGGGCCATTATTAAAGTGAAAGGGTTAGACTATCTTCGTCAGGAGATTAATCGTCTAACAGCGAATGAGGAATAATGCCTAAGATATTGTTCTTAGACGTAGAAACAAAACCTAACACTGCGTTGGTATGGCGGTTCTGGAAAGAGAACATCAGCCCTAAGCAGGTTCTGGCGAGTTCAACGTTAATGAGTTTCGCCTGTAAGTGGGCCGGCTCAGGTGAAATTACGTATATGGCTGATGATACACACTCAGAGAAAGAGTTGGTACAGGCTATCGTAGATAAATTAGATGAGGCTGATATTGTAGTTGGCCATTACTCAAGCAAATTTGATATACCACGGATCAAGGCACGGGCCCTAGCCCTTGGTATATCTCCGCCTTCTCCATTCAAACAGGTTGATACTAAGCTTGTAGCTTCCAAGGAATTTGACTTTGAGGGTAATTCTCTAGAATATCTAGCTAAAGCTCTTGGTTGCACACCTAAACTGTCGCATAAAAACTTTCCGGGTTTTGAACTTTGGTTTGAGTGTATGCGTGGCAATAAAGCAGCTTATAAAGAGCTAAGGGTTTATAATATTCAGGATGTCCTTACAGTAGAGGAAATCTACTACAAGATGCGCCCTTGGGTTAGTAATCATCCGAACGTTGCTGTTGGTGAAGAGCATAAATGCCCTAAGTGTGGCAGTAATCATCTACAGCGCCGGGGTTATTACCGCACGGACGTTCGCACCTACCAACGCTTTCAGTGTCAATCTTGTCATGGCTGGAGCCGTGCCCGCCTAATGGACAAAGACACTAAATCCTCAAATATTGTTAATGCAGTCTAATAAGGAATATAAATATGTACATCAACACCACTTTTAATAAATCCCGCCGTGACGGCGTTTCTACTATCTCTCTATATGGTGCTTCTGATTTGGATCAAGATCGTAATCTCGTTCCTCATCATTTCGGACAGTTGCGAGCTAGGCAGGGTGGCCTTGGCCAAGATGTCGACGAAAATATAAGCGCCACACTAACCTATGGTAGTGTAGTGGCCCTGATTGATGAACTTAATTGGGCCCTACAGCAATTTAATAACGAGGATATTAGTAAGACAGTTGCTGCCTAATGGACGAAGAAGAAAACAATGACGATAAGGTAATTACACTCTTCGGGAATGGTTTTACTCAGCAAGAAGTAGATGATGAGGGGGCCACTATCGAACAGCTATTAAGTAATGCTGCTGAGAGTGGTTATGATAAGATGCTTGTCTTGGGTGTAGGTGGTGGTGATATTGGCTTCCTGACTAATATCGAAACTGTACCAGAAATGGTTTACCTAATTGAACGAGTGAAGCATTATCTAGTAACGTTGGGTATGGATGACTAAAGAAGGTTGGGTTGATAAGATCAGGGATTATAACCAACTCGTTTATGAACGAGTTAAGGAAGTAGCCCCTGAGCTAGCCGAGGTTAGGGCTTTAAACCAACCATTGAATGCTACCACGCTAAAGCTGTTTGCTAACATGCTGAAGGAAGAGGTAGATGAGCTCTTTGAGGCTATGGCCAATGAAGATAAGGCTGAAATGCTGAAGGAGGGTTCCGACGTACTTTTTATTCTTCTAGGTATGTATGTAATGTTTGGGCTACCCATTGAACGGGCTTTTGATCGTGTATACGATGACAACGTACTTCGTGTTAAACAAGGTACGGTGCGGCCTGACGGTAAATTAGTTAAGAATGCCCTACATCCTAAATTACGTCTCTCTGACCTAGTAGGTTAATATGTCTACAATATTGATATTCCTAGCAGCAATATTCATATATGGATTTGTATTGCTGGGGGGTTTTATTGGTTTCCTATGGCTCATGTGTGAGCTTTTAGGTTTCCTTGAAGAATGAGTCTCGTTAAGGTGGTTGTTGGCGCGGGCCTCGTGGTGGCCTGCGCCATTATTGATTATTTAATTTTGAGGTAAAATGACAGGTAGCCTTACGGACTATCAAAAATACATACATAAAAGTAGGTACGCGAGGTTCCTAGATGAAAAAGGTCGCAGGGAGCATTGGGAAGAGACGGTTGATCGCCTCGTGGCATTCTACGTCAAAAAGTTCCCGAAGTTCAAAGAAGAATGGGAAGGCAGGCTTAGGGAGGCTATTCTTAAAATGGAAGTCATGCCTTCCATGCGATCCTTAATGACTGCTGGCCCTGCGCTGGAGAAGGATAATATCTGTGGGTATAATCCCGTAGCTGGTGACACGCTAGTAGTAACACAAGAATATGGCAATGTTCCAATCAAATCGTTAAATGGAAAGGCTGCTACAGTATTGAATAAAAACGGTGATTGGGCTCGTGCTGCATTCAGGTGTTGGGGGGAACAACGTCTTTACAAAGTTGTTCTTAAACTTAATAGCAATACTGTTAAAGAAGTTTATGCCACAGCAAACCATCGTTGGATTTTAGATAGTGACGAAGTTGTATCAACATCCGAATTGTCAGTGGGAAATCATATACCATTTGTATCAGCACAAAAACCATTAGAAGATGATGACTATATTCTAGGGATTAGGCACGGACTTATATACGGAGACGGTACGGCAGTTAAAAGTTGTAAACGTGTAAAAGGTTATCATATTAGGCTTTGTGATAAATCACGTGAACTTGTTTGGGCATTTAAAGGGTATCCCCTAACTTATCCAGAAAGTCATGGTGGTGATCCTGTAATAATGCTTTATGACGATTTTGCTAAAACACATGATTTAAAAAATCTGCCGGATGGTGGAAATGAAACTTCGTCTTATCTATTAGGGTTTGTACGTGGTTGGCTAGCAGCAGATGGTTATGTTAGTAAAACGTCACAAACAAGTATCTGTTGTGAAGCTAATGGTAAAGACTGGCTTTATAAGTATGCTGAAAAACTTGGTTTTGTTATTCAAAGTGAGAATAAACTAGTTAGCACAACCAATTTTGGTGAACGTACGCGCGAAACTTTTAGGGTTAGTATCTCTAGAAGTTCATTAACACCTGGTGATTTAATTTTAGATTATAAGCGTGACAATTTTAACAGTTTAAAATCTAAATACGTCGTCAGTGCGGTTGAGAAAACAGATAGATTTGAAAGTGTATATTGTGCCGAAGTGCCAGATACTAACACCTTTGTATTGGCTGGGGGGATTTTAACTGGAAATTGCTCATTCCTGCCTGTTAACCATATTAAAGCTTTTAGTGAAGCTTTGTACATACTTATGTGCGGGACTGGCGTTGGCTTCTCTGTTGAACGCCAATACATTGCTGAGCTCCCTGCTGTGGCTGACAGTTTTTACGATAGCTCTAGTACTATCACAGTCAGGGATAGCAAACTAGGTTGGGCGGTGGCAATCCATGAACTTCTTACACTCCTTTATCAAGGGCAGGTCCCTAAGTTTGATACGTCAAAACTACGACCTGCTGGAGCTCGTCTTAAGACATTTGGCGGTAGAAGCGCTGGTCCTAGGCCTCTTATTGACCTCTACAGTTATCTTGTCACAACTTTTAAACGTGCTGCGGGAAGGAAGCTAACTTCCATTGAATGTCATGACATTATGTGTAAGATTGGGGAGATTGTAGTTGTTGGGGGTGTTCGTAGGAGTGCCCTTATTAGCCTATCTAATCTTTCTGATGATCGTATGCGGGCAGCCAAGAATGGCCAGTGGTGGGAAGAGAACGGGCAAAGGGCCCTAGCCAATAACAGTGCTGTCTATACAGACAAGCCCGATATTGGCGTCTTTATGAGAGAGTGGCTTTCTTTATATGAAAGCAAGTCTGGTGAACGGGGCATCTTCTCTCACAGTGGCGCTGTAAAAAAGGTGGGCGAGAATGGTAGACGAGATAGTTCATACCACTTCGGTACTAACCCTTGTGCTGAAATCCTTCTACGTGGCTATGAGTTCTGTAATCTTTCGGAGGTAATTATTCGTGAAGAAGATGACTTAAATAGTCTCCGCCGCAAAGTAGAGATTGCCACTATAATTGGTACGTTTCAATCAGCCTTAACTGACTTCAAATACTTACGTAGTGTATGGAAGAATAATTGTGAAGAAGAACGTCTATTGGGTGTCTCCCTCACAGGTATTATGGACAATAACCTAACTGCCGCTGCCCATTCACAAGGTAAATTAGACTTAGCTAAAATCCTACAGGTACTAAAAGATGAAACTATCAGTACAAACGCAGTATGGGCTAGCAATCTTGGGATTAGTCCTAGCGTTGCTATTACTTGCGTCAAGCCTAGTGGCACTGTGTCACAACTTGTTGATGCCGCTTCTGGCATCCATCCACGGTTCAGTGAGTATTACGTTCGGACAGTAAGGCAGGATAAGAAAGACCCATTAAGTCAATTCCTTATTGAGTCTGGTATTCCACATGAAGATGATATCACCAAGCCGAATGATACATATGTTTTTAGCTTCCCACAGAAAGCACCTAAGTCAGCACTAAAGCGTAATGATATGAGTGCTATTGACCAGCTTAAACTCTACTTAATCTACCAAAAGAATTGGTGTGAGCATAATGTATCAACCACTGTGTACGTTCGTGAGAATGAATGGCTTGATGTGGGGGCATTTGTTTACAAACACTTTGATGACATTGTAGGTGTTAGTTTCCTTCCTCACTCAGACCATGTTTATAAGCAGGCTCCGTACCAAGAAATTGATGAAACTGTTTATAATGAGTTGGTATCTAAGATGCCTCGTATTGATTGGGAAAGTTTTAAAGAAGCCGACGACAATGTCGAGGGGGCACAGACACTTGCCTGTGTTTCGGGTTACTGCGAAATCTAATAATAGGTGTGAAAATGGATAATAAGAAGCAATACTTTTTCAGTGTAAAGCGCTACGTTCAAGCATATGGTGATGGTTTTAATGCTTTTAGTAATGGGGTTATTGGTACTGGCCCTTATCCTAGTAGGTCAATGACGCAGAAGGAATGGTTGAGGGGCTGGAATGATGCCTACTATGATAACCTGGATAAAATTAGTAATGGCTGATTTAACTTTAGAATACCTAGATTTTTTCAATGAGATTATACGCCTCACCGAGGGCATTGAAACTTCCGGTGAAGCTAAACGGGTTTGTGAAAAAGTAAATAAACTCGCAAAACAAGCGCTAGATTTAGAAGAATAAAGCTGTAATATCAGCATAAAATTAAACCCGGCTCAGTTTTCACTGGCCGGGTTTTTCTTTGTCTTCATCAGGGCTAAACACGAAATCTTTTTTCTTATACCTCTGTAAAATCCAGAGAGTATAAGGTAGCATATGAATGCCATGGTCCTTGCCAATATGGTGACGATTACAAAGAACCAGATTAGCATTATATTCACTATCAATAAAAGTATCGGGGCGTGACGGATCAAAATCATCCCAAGGAAAATCGGGAACATCTAATTTCACCTTTTCCCAATCTACAGCATTACTGTCACACCATTCTACGTGTTGATGATGTAACTCTAATGGATGATTGTGGTCACACCACTCATTGTCAATGAAGCATCTAGCTTCTTGGTTGTCCTCAATTAATCTCTTGCGTGTAGCCCGGAAGATAGGCGAAACAGACCTATCTTCATGATTCGGCGCATACACTTGAATTGTGAGTGTCTGCTTCTGTAGGTGCTCGTTATCAGGCATTTAACAACCTAATGTAACTATCAGTAATACTATGCGGGCCTAGACCACCCTCTAATAGCGTCTTATACACAGGCTTGAATCCCCATGTGGGTTCTACGTTATCTTGTAGAATAACGCATGGATATGGTTGATATCCACCACTATCCAGCCCCCAGCCTGGGGCAAAATCCCCCACAGCTACCACACGGTAAAGCTCCGTGTCCTTAACCTGTTCAGTATTCCAATACTCTTTCGTGGCACAACATGGTGCACCAAAAGACACTACCCTAGACGGCTTAATGCTATCAATCATCGTGTGAGCTTCAGCACCACCTTTTGAATGTCCATAAATATCTGTAGGCTGGTCTTTATCTAACATACGAATTATCTGGTTAAGCATAATACTAGGCAATTCAAAACCAGAAAAGGTATAGTAGTCAGTAAGATCGGTGTTATTATCGTCTAGGAGCTCACTGAGTGAGAAGTTATCCTCAACCTGGGTTCCCCTAGCCACTAATACGTTTCGCTTATCAGGGGCCCTTAAAACTGCCACCTGATGATCCCCCTGATTCTGCCCCCTCTTATCATTGGTGACAAGACCTAGGAACTCATATCCTAGGTCTGTCATTTGCTGGCTCATTTCATTGGGGTCTTCGGTATATACCACTGAGGAAAGCTTTGCTGCACTTAGCAGCAAGCTTTTATCAATTGTTTGGATTAAGTTTGGCACAGTCACTCTGAATTTGATTATGTACGGGTGCATCAGCAGTCTGAGCGGCTACATTAGCAGGGGCAACAGTGGGGTTAGCGACAGAAGCTGCATCAGCACCGGCTTCAGCGATAGGCACAGCAATAGCATCAGCGGTACATGCAGCCTGTTCCTCACCAGTGGTGCAAGCAGCTAGTGTTAGTGCAATAAGAATAATACCAACTTTCATTTATTTACCCTTTTCAATATCAGATGCAAGTTTTTCTACATCTGTCTTCACATCTTCAATAGTTGGGTTTGCTGGGACAGGAATGCCAAGGTCTTTGGCTTTTCCATAAATACCACCATACCACTCTATATAACCATAAATCCTACCCCAAATAGTATTTGCAGTGGGGGTACTAGTTTTAGCACAGAATTGACTGGCCAACCAACTGGTGCTAAAGTAAATTACTACAATTAGTTTCAGCCAGTCTGGGACATATGGGTCTACATAATGTAACCATATGTATGCTGCTAATTCTTCCATTACTTTTTTGTCTCCCAAACTTTGTCACGAATATCGTGCACCATTTCAGAGGTGTTTATTACTTGAGTTTCTACTTTAGTTAATCGTTCTGGAATGTCTTTGATATTACCCTTGATTTCAGTAACCTGTTGTACATTCTGATTTAAGCGTGTTTCTATATTTGACGCCCACCATATGCCACCAATGATTTGGACAACAATCAGGATTATAAAGTCAAGTCTAATACCACGGTCAACGTGCCAATGTTCAGTTGGTTGCTGCATACACGTTACTTTCGAGATAAGCGGCTTCCTTTGAACGCCTAGTTGTATAAGCATCGCCGAAATTTTCAAGCACAGTAATGGTGCTACGCCAGTCTTTTTGACATACAGTTTCCCAGAAGTGTGGGCACTTATGAGCAACATCACCATATTGCCAAGCCACAGAAGCAATCACTGTCTGAGCAGCATCTGGTACCGTAGTCCAGTCATCACGACTGTAAGACTTATACAGTACAGATAAATGACCAGTAAAATTGTCTGTTATAGCCCTCATTAATGCTTCAGCTTCATCTTGGGTTAGCTGAAGGTGATCACTATTTAAATAGTATCGGGCCGTCTGGCCCTGTAAGCCAATATAGGGGTTGAGCTTATCCTTTAATTCATCTGGAATATCCAGAGTTGAGAAAAAAGCTTTAGGGTATTGACCCAAATCAATACCAGCCCCCACAGTAATGCCACTGTGTCCTGGCCCTTTTGGAATGTATGCCTCTAACTGTAGGCCACCCTCCAAGCCGTAAATAAACTCCCAATTAATCATTCCTGTCCTCCTGTGCAGCAATATCACCAACAGCTCGTTTAGCGGACTTAGGGTTCATAACAAGAGACGGTGTAATAACGGGTTGACGTGTTGCAATATCTGAGAAGATTTGTCTTCCTCTATCTGAGTACAGTGGTAGAGCGGCAACACCACCTAATACACTCTTAGGGTTGTTTATAAGTGTATTAGCAGCGATGCCCTTAGAAATACTACTTTGACCAATGCCACCCGACATTTGCTGTAGGGCAGCGTCAGTCAAATCTTGCATATCATTACTGCCACGGGCAAATTGCCTCTGATTTTCCTGGCGCATAATAGAGGCTAAATCTTCTGGGGTGAATTCACCTAACGAAGAGGCACGACGAGTGGCAGCCTTTTGTGCTGTCATAAACTTAGAATATCCGTCATTAGCCCAATCCAATTGATCGGCAATGTTTGGGTTCTGAGAGGCCATATCTTCCCTGATAGCACCCTTCAAATCTAATAGCATATCGCCCAGTTGCTCTTGATCTGGATTAGTACTTTTCCAGTAATTCATACCCTTTTGCCCGAGCATACTATCTAATTGTTTGAACGCATCACCATCCTGAGTACCTTGCGATAGGAAATGTTTAGCAATATCGACATATTGGTCTCGTTGGGTTGGATTTAGGCCAACCTGATTATTCATAATATCATAAGCATCCTGTGCAACTTCTTGCGAGGGTGTATATGAAATAAGGGGTTTTAGCTGATTATAGAAATCGTTTAATTTGCCCTCTACGTAATTGACTTTGGCACGACCAGATAAACCACCAGGGAGTGGGTCCTCACCAATGGCGCTCAATGAGCGATTATATATAGCATCAGCAAAACTGTCTAAAGAATTTTCCTTGGCGCGAGTAATAGCACTACCAGCGATAGGAATACGCTCTGTCAAATCCTCAGATGACCTAAGAGCACTAGCTGGATCATAATGCTGGCCAGGGGTTAAGGTTACCCCAGCATCGGTTAATGTTTTAGCCGCATCTGTAGCCTCAGGAATTACTGCCTTAGCACCAATTTTCAAAGCTGCTCCAACCATTGCCGGAACAGCAGCACTTCCCGCAGTCTCACCAAAGTCAACCAAACTTTTCTTGGCCATAGTGCCAATACTATCATCTGGTTGCCAATTACGCTGTGCGGGGTCTACGCCAATAGCATTAGCTAAGGGGTCAGCAACAACACCTCTACCCATACCAGATGCAAAAGAACCAGCACTTTGTAGTGCCCCCAACCCGGCCTGAACAGATCGGGGGCTAGTATAAAACGGATTAGATTGTCGTTCTTTAGCCTCAGCTAGTGTGTCTTCAGGACTCTCATTCAAAGCATCGGCCATATTGCTGAAACCTTGAGCCGCATTGTTGGCGATATAACGGCCAGTGTTACTTAATACCCCCATAGCGCCAGTGTCAGTTGAGCGGGGAATATTACCCCCACCTAAAACCTTACTAGTACCTTGTAACATACTAGATAGCCAATTAGTATGGCCCTGAGCAGCAGAAGTTGCGCTTGGATCAACAGGATCGCTGGCCCAGGGTGTAGTAGTACCGCTGCTGTTTGGTTGGCTGTTTGTGTCGTCAGCTAAGGGGTCATTATCCCACGGATTATCCGCCATTATTGTCCTTGTGGTTTAATTCGTACAATACCATTTGGGTCAGTATACCGTGACCCTGCTGGAACATTATTGTAATCGTTCTGGTTAGTCACAGTTGGCATAGTATTCTGCTGTGGTGCCTGACCTTGTGGTGTGGCGTTTGGTGTATCACCAAAACCACTTCTGCCACCGCTGGCCACATATGCCTGACCAATACTAATTTGCTTAGCGTAGTCTCTGCGCCTATTATCCATATCTGTTTTCATAACTTGGAACACAGACTTTAGGCTATCTATATTATCAGCATTACTTAGTAGGGAGTGTGCCCTAGCAGAAGCTGCATCGGTTAAACCCTGAGCCCCGTAACCGCCAGACATGACCTTACCATACTCAGTTACAGCCGTTTCTAAGGCGGCGTTGAATGCCTTAGCATCAGCATCACCAGTAGCAAACCTGCCACTCTGCACCCACTTGTCAATAAGTGGGGTACCGGTTGGACCAACACCCTTCTGTGCTAGATTGAGGGCATTCTGCATGTTATCTAGTGTCGTCTGTGCATATGCTTCCGTAGACATATAAGTCTTAGCAAGCTGATTTACACCACCCTGGCCAGCTTTAACAGCGCTACGCATAGCCATGACATCCTCAGGTGTCATACCCAGCTCTTTACGGACATCAGTCTGGGCATTAATGAATTGAGACTTAATACCTGCTGCTGCCTTACCAATGCCAAAGTTAGGTAGGGAGCCAGTATATAGACTGTATAGCGCCTGATCATGAATAGCATCTGGCGTTAGGCTAGTAGCATTACCCTCAGCCTGTAATTCCCCCCTAAAGCGAGCTAAGCTTTCCTGATCCTGTAGGCCACGAGTTTTCTCGTCTTCCCAATCTTGATTATCACTATCTTGTTGCAGTTTAGTTGCACCAGCGAAATCACCTGACAGGGCAGCCTTAATTGCATCGGGGTTATCGAACTGACTAGCAGCCTTTAACCCCTGCTCCTGTGTAGGTACAGCTGCAACACTACCTTGTGGGGCAACAGGCTTAGCCTGTGGATTGTTCACTTGATTGATGAGTTCCATAATCTGCCCCTTATCAACACCATACTTCTGCGAAGCCTGCTGTAGGAACTGATTACGAATTTGATCATTACCAATACGACCCATAAGCAAATCACCAATTTGGTTCATTATACCACGAGGATCATTCTGCTGCTGTGGATTGGCGGCTTGTAGTTGGCCCTGTACAGGTTGTGGCCCTTGCTGTGGCATAGCACCTTGTTGCTGAGGCTGCTGAGTAGGTGTAGGACTACCTTGTGGCATAGTCGCACCTTGAGGAGAAGAACTACCTTGTGGGACTACTGCCCCTTGGGGAGCACCACCAGTACCAGCAGCCTGTGCAGCTTCACCGGGAATAGCCGGGGGGGGTGGGGGCGGTGCGGTAGTTCCACCAGGAAGGGTGGAGGGTGTGGGCGCCTGAGGCGCCCCCTGTTGACCTTGCTGTGATGCCTGACTTTGTGGCTGTTGACTATTTTGCTGCTGAGTGGCTTTACTCATATTGAGTAAGTCAATATCAGAATAATTATTACCCACATCCGTTGCAGCCCTCTTAGCTACATTTGGATCAACACCATTAATAGCCATATAACGATTATACCTATCTGTAATATCAGCAGCGGCTTGCTGCTGTTTACGATAGGCAGGCATAATCTGTGTGTCAAACCAGTTAGAGGCTTGAGCTACTTGATCTTGAGCATTCTGGGAATTCTGTGCATAATCCCTATTTGCCTGATCAGCCAGACCACCAATAAAACTTACGCCAAATCCCATCTACTACTCCTGAGGGCGATTAAACAATGACTGTGGCTGATCATCAGCATTATCATCATTGCTAGCATCATCTACTTCTGGCGTAGAAGTACCCTTCTCAGCCATACCACTTTCTGTCCTCTGCATCAACTGACCTAGTTCTAGCAGATCAGGATCAGCACCTTGATTAATCTTTAGGCGGTATTTAATACCCGCCCTCTTTGCCATCATAATGAGCATAGCAGCTACTGGCTTCGCCATAGCTATGATTAAATCAGGTGTCCACATTCCCTTAGAAAAACCGCCAAAAAGAATGCTATGGGCCAACCATTCAACTGGAATACCGCTCTTTAGCAACATTAAAGCTTTAGGACCAAACTTAGGATCCATAAGCTGGGAAAATACAAACTGACAGGCTTTATGGGCATTAGTATACTGTGGGGGATGCTCCCATGCAGCATTACCGGGCTTGTCTGTTAGGGACTGTCCGGGCAATGGGCCCCAATAAGTTGGGATTGGTGCAGTTTTACCGTCCATTACTTAGCGCCCCCGCTAGCGAGTTGTTTCATCATAGTCATCCAATAATTCTGTACTGACATTCCATCAATAGTTTGTGCGCCACGAGTGTTCGTGGGGGGCCCTTCTGGCCTAATATTAACAGGATTTACTTGACCACGTACCTGTGGATCAACAGGGTGAATAAGGCTATATGCCGTATTATTCATAGCGTTCTGACCATTAGCAGTGGCCCTAGCAGCACCACCAACCGCATTCAAAAACCCGCCAGAGTTAGGATTATTTGAAGTGTTGTTAGTATTCGTGCTTGGTGTATTGTCACCATTAAACCAACTACTCGGATCAACTTGGTCACTTAGGTCACCATCATCACCGAAGAAACTGCCTACGTCATCCATGGCGTCACTAAACCAAGACATTTAAATGGCCTTTCCTAGTAGGTTCAAAGCAAAACTGCCAACAGAACCAGCAGCTGAATTCAAAGCTTGCTGATCAACTAGATTGGAGTTAGCTGTATTATTCAAAGTGGCTAACGCTAAGTTAGCATTTTGATTGCTAGTGTTCTCACTAGACTGGAATGCGTATGAGGCGTTGTCACGATATTGCTGCCAAAGATTGTTCAAATCTGTATTCGAGATGTTTAACAGATCCTGAGCATTAATCTGATTAGCTGCATTCTCGGTAGCTGTATTAGCCGTATTAATCTGTCTCTGCCATGTAGCATTACTCTGGTCTACAACAAGCTGATTAGATGCGTTAAACTGCTGTTGTTGTGCCTGCAAATTAGCATTAAATTGGGCCATGGCATTTGCCTGACCAACATTGAACTCATTTACCGCATTGCCTTGTGAGGCATTAAATTGGCTCGTGGAGTTTTGTTGAGTAGCGTTATACTGCGCCATGGTATTAATCTGATTGGCGTTATATTGAGCCTGCTGACTTTTTAGATTAGCAAAGTACTCATCAATCTGACTTTGACTGGTAGCATTAAACTGGGAAGCTGCATTCTGCACTGACTGGTCAGATAGCATAGCTTGGAATTGATTATTTGTATTCGTAACAGCAGCCTGCTGCTCATTATTTAGATTGGCCAACGCCATGTTAGCATTAGTTTGAGCATCCTGTTGAGCAATAGGTAGGGCTGCCTGTAAAATAGCTGCTGTGTTAGCCGAAGCTGCCATTGTAGAGGCGCCAAGACCACGGGCTGCCATCTGTGCATTCGTTGCTGAAACAGCCGCCTTAGCCCAATCCGGCACAGCCCCATTATCCACACCGGCAGTTAAAGCATCATACTGCCCAGCTACCGTTTGATCTGCCGTTACACTTCCCTGCGCCGCCGTGACCTGAGGGGTATTATTACCTATTAGGCTAGCTTGATACTGTCCCGATTGCTGGGCAGCCTGCTGTGCAGCAGCAGAGTTAGTCTGATCCGTAGCAGTACTGGACACTGTTGTGGCTGTAGCTTGTTGTGGATTAGTAACCTGCGCAGCTTGAGTATTTCCAGTAATAGGGACTGTTGTGTTCTGAATAAGCTGATTTGGGCTAGAAGTTTGTAGGACGGGGTTTACTTGCGTGCCTGTTGGTAAGGTGGGATTATTAACACCATTACCTACCGTATTGGCAATATTCTGTTGTGTTACAGTGTTATTATACGCACCGGTCTGAGTATTGACTTTACCGGAGGATAAGTCCTGCTGGTATTCAGGACTGCTTGTAAAGTCAGATTGTAATTGTGATAGTGAAGTACCACTGCTAAGCATATTATTATAATAGCTTAGCTCATTTTGACTAGGTGCACGACCCAAATACTGTTGATATAGGTTAGCAATAGAGGCGTTGTTATTGGTAGGAGCTGTGCCCGTATTGCCACTCTGTGAAGTTGTTGGAGATGACGTGTTAGTGGTAGTGGCTTGGGGCTGCGTCGTATTGGTAGTAGCAGTTTGAGATACAGGATTAGCCGTAGTTGTGGTTGGGTCAGCCATTAATTACCTCCCATCCATTTTTTCTTCGATAAGTTCTTCAACTTCTTCTAAATCCTCTTTGATATCTTCTTTAATATCATCAATTTTATCATCGAAATGTTTGCTAATCTTATGTATCAATTCAGCTAGTTGTACACGATCTAACTTATTGTGGTAGTGGGAAATGATTTTATCCCCCAACCAAGTGGCTAATATAGCGCCCGTTAGCACATACTCAGCTAAAACAGCTTGATCCATTTATTCAGCACTCAGGTATAAAGAGTAAATATAGCTTTGCAGTACACTTGTTGGTGAACCACCGTTACTATAAGTCGCGTAATCTTCTAGTATTAAACTTATGTTGTTACCAGAAGGCTTACAGGCGCACTGTGTTTTGGCCACGTAGGGGTTGAACTGCTCTGGGATTTTAACATAATTAAACCCATATAATACCAATGCACCACTGCCATTAACTATAAATACTAAAACAGCAACTTTATTCATCAAACCAGCAATTAAAATAAACTTCCCCTTGCTGTTTGGGGAGTAAAGTTGGTAAGCATTATTAGCTACAAAAGGGTTAGTAAATCCGGCCATTAGGGCAATATTAGAACTATATACATTAGCAGTATATACAACAGTAATTGTACTCCCTGTGTCAGTAGAGACAACCGTACTTAAATTGGTGTTAGACGTATTATTATAGATTACGCAAGCCGATACAGTAGTACTACCATTCTGCACGGCGCTGGCATACGGCACGCCAAGTCCAGTAGCGGCAATATTGACAGTAGTGCCGAAAGTTTGGGTAGTACCACTTACAGTAATTCTAACTACATTAATACCGGTAGAACTATCATAATAGTACATATGAAGTAATGTACCAGTCAGTACTTGTACTGAGAAGTAGTTATAACTGGGATTCGTAATAGTTTTAGTCACCTTATTAGCTAGTGTAACAGTCGTTCCACTAACACTGAGTCCATAAGAGTTAATAAGGTTGGTGCTACCATAAAATGCAATAGCAAAAGTGCTAGAAACAGCCACTAAAACAACACCGCTTATGCTGGAGCTGAGTGTGTTGTCCATAGTAACCGCTGTACCTGCTGTGACATTCCCTGTACTAGTATTAAGTGTAAGTACAACAGCAGTCATATATTCCGTGGACGTGGCCTGATAAATTAAAAGCGCCGTGGTAGAAGTTAATGCTACAATATCATAATTTGCCGAGACTGAAAGACCAACGGTTAGGCTTAGTAATGTACTGCCAATAATATTACCAGTATTGCTATCGATATACCCATTTATACTAATACTGGTTGTACTAACGGCACTTACTACTATAGAGTTAGTAGCACTTAATTGGCAAGTAGTGTTAGCAGGGGTTTGAGTAGCATTGTTAATGATACTGTAGCCTGGATTTTTACCTACAAATACACCCACCTCATTATCATCGCCGCTAGTAGTAAAACGCCATTGGCCAGCTGGTGTGGAATTACTCTCTAAACTAACGATCACAGTGGCACTAGGCATCAAAACTGAGACAGCATTACCGCTTGCATCAAGTATCCAAACATACCATAACCCTGTGTTTTTAAGTGTGAATAACAGACTTCCTGTAACGCAAGTAGTGGCATTTGGTAAATTTATGGACAGGCCTTGCGCATTTGGTGCAACGGTCTGCATGGATGCAGAGGAACTCACCAGCGTCAAATTAGAAGACATTGGGTTAGTTACATTAGTGCCCGTAACGCCAGTGAACGTCCATGCGACCGAAGCGCCATTTGTGGAAAGGAATTTGCCATTATTGCCAGTTTGTGATGGCAGCATACCATTAAGCTGAGTAGTTGTAAGGTTAATTAATTGGCTGCCATCAACTGCTGGAAGTTGAGAACTTCCATTTAGCTGTACAACATTATTAGCAGCCGTGCCAACGTTCTGTACAGCAGATGTTCCTAACCCTAAGTTAGTTCTCGCCGTGGCGGTGTTTGATAAATCACTTAGGTTGTTAACAACTTGGGCAAAATCAGTAGCAGGGTGAGCAGCAGCTGTTCCTAATGTGGGGGCATTGGTTAGGGAGTTGTATGAAATAGGTGCACCACTACCTAAAGTACCATCATGCACATGCCCAGCCAAACTATCAAAAGCCGTTTGTAGGGTATTAAATTCATTGTTAAAATCAGAGGCATCAATTGTATTACCATCTACAATTTCTGCTGAAGATTGTCTAGTATATCCTGCCATTACTGCCTTCCTGCCAACGCATATTCTGCTGTTATAGATTTAAAAGTGTGTGAGGGGTTTTGATCATTTGTACTAAAGGATAACGAAAATGTAAACCCACTGCCAATCACGTTATTATTTGTTTCATTGGCAGGCCGTTGGCCATACACAGCTGTACCGTATTTTACTCGGCTATATATGCTAGGATTACTCATATCGATAACCAATACATTAGCTGGTTGTGGCAATCCTGGCTTAGACTGATCTAAGGAGACGCCGAGATTTATGGAATAATTACCTTCATATTCACCAAATAACTTAATCTTGAATATAGTTTTACGTAGGGTAGGGTCATTAAAAGTTAGCGGCGGGGTTGTGTATACACTTAGAATATTAGCGCCGTCAAACGCATACCCCACCTCTTGCCTATATACATAACCATTATAATCGCCATGTACAACATATTCTACATTGTTGATGTAGTCGCTATGCCCGCAATAAGCATTTATACCTGAGAGTTTACCAAATTCCCATCCATCTTGCCTTAGACAACCTATTGCACCAACTGCGTTCTGTTGCGAGTTATTTATAGAATTAAAAAAAAGTCTATATTGACTTTTCGCATGGACAACCATACCCATAACTCTTGGTTGGCTTAGGTTTGAATAGATATAACTATTTATTGGCACACTTATAGTGGCCAACTGCACATCTCCAATACGATTTGTGCCAGATATTGGTCTAATACCATCTGGAGCTAAGAACACTAAATCACCACCAATTTCTTGTATCGTATCCGGACTGACACACCCTATATCATCAGTTACAGGTGATAAGATATATGGATCGGAGGAACTAGTGGCCCAGGAACTGCCTGTTAGTTTAAAAATAGCTGTGTTACAGAAGAAGTATAATGTATCTCTAAACTGCTTTATACCCAATACTATTTTACCCAAATTTATTTGACCAGCGCCATCGGGTACGCTCCAGTCGTTTTCTGCGTACGGTGCGGAATAACTAATCAAAAATGGATTATTGGGGCAGCAAATCCATAAATAACCCTCATAAATACAAGCGTACGTAGCATAGCCAGGAGCATTCGTCAATTTGGTTAAAGTTGTTCCATCCCACTTGTAAGGGACAGTGACGCCATTAGTTATCAGAACTGTGGGAGCGGCCCAGTTGTACTTAAAAAACCTCACACCAGTCGTGTTAGTAAAAGGGTCAGATGGATTAATTCTGGTCCAAGAGGTGCCAGTTGTGGCACAAAAATAGATATAATCACCACGGGCGGCTATGACCCCATTATTAAATACACAGACACCGTTAACAGGATTTGGATTACCAGGGTTTGGCTGTGGCGAGCCTGCAATATTAACATAATCTGGCACTGGTGCAGTTATATATTTTACATAACCATTTATGCGCCTATAACCACCTAATAAGTCTACTTCCATATTAACGAGGTTGACGGCGGCTCCCGGCTGTTCTTCTGATAATTGCAGGGAGCCAACATTGAGGATTAACCCACCATCACAATTCAACTGGAAGGTTTGAATTTTCTCTTCTTGCTGTATAAATGGTGAGGATAAAGTGGGCATTACCTACCTGGGGCTCTAGTATCTTGCATATATAAATAGGTATTCATCAATTGGGTTCGCATAGTCTTTATACCAGCCTGAAATTTACCCTCATAATTCTGAGCTTCTTGAACATTTTGCCTAAAGGCATAACAGTCTATCTTAGCACCATCCTTCACTACATACCTATAACGGTCGGGTACAGTAGGAATATCGTCATAGTTTACACAGTCTAATGGCTGCTTCCAATAATCATATTCAATTGTGTAAGCCTTGTCAGGTGGTGGACTCACATACCAAGTCAAATCTTTGCCTGGTACAACATATAAAGGGCTGTTGCCCGTATCATCTTGTGCATCTTGGGGCCACCAATGTGTTAAATAATCACTATATTCTAGATAGCGTAATTTGTTAGCAGCAATTGGGAGGGTATCATCACGCATCAACTTAAAGCTGTTCCAGTCTATCTTACTGGTGTCTTGTGGAAATATATAATCCGTCTGTAATGACACCATAATCTCAGTCCACGTATCATGGTTGAATGGCCATTCCTGCTCCTGTTCGTAAATCTTACGCAGGGCATTGTTAACAGAGTTCTTTACTACTTGATAAAAACCAATACTAGTTGATGCAAAGTTGGCCTCAGTTAAGACAACTTCATTAAAATCCGCTAGCACGTCATTAACTAGGTCGCCATATTTCAAATCACTTGTATCCTTACCGTAGCCGTCTTCGTCAATCCACCAACCGTGACTATTTCATTCACTATATCGTAGTTTGTGTGTGCTGTACCGCCCGTTAACCAAATGACAGTTTGAGTGGATGTATAAGTATTCTCTGTGGTGGAAATACCAGATGGTAGTGTCCAACTAGAGGAGTAGATAGTATCACCATCGAGCCATCTACCCCAATCAATAGTATAATTTTCTGTGTCAGTGGGTGCTTTGTAGGGCCAAACTAACATAGGCATATTTAATTATCTCCAAAAGCGCCCCACTGCGGGGAGGTGGTTGGTGCCCAAAAATTTAGTATATAAACAATACGTTTGTAATCCACACCTAATTTAACAGCTGGCACAGGTAGGTTCATAGTGCCTTGTCTTGATGCACTAACTAAAGGGAACGAAACTAATGCGGAATTACAAAGATCAGACATTATTGTGTTACTTTTATATTCCAAGTGGTGGTGGGGATAGTCAAACCAATAACGCTACATTCACTTACTGTAACAGTATCGGCAGCCGATACATAAGCTACCACTGAACTAATCCCACCAGGGTCAGATTGTGGGGCAACTTGTACAAAATTACCCAAAGCAACACCAGTGATTGTAGTTGTATTAGACAAGCACCCAGCAACCACAAGTACACTACCAGATATACTGACGGTGCCGGTTAGGGGGGCAGGAACTGGTGTGTAGCCAACAATCTTCAAAGAGTTAGTTGCTGTATCATAATACAAACCAGCCCCACTTGTGCCGAAGACAATTGATGGAGCAGCAGATGAACCGTTAGCTACCTTAGCCTGCCCATCAACTATAACAGTACCCGAGAACTCACAATATGGACTATCTAGAGGACAAACATTATGCCCATTTGTATCAAAATAATAGCTACTAGGGCCAGTACCACCGTAAATATCTACATACTCAGTTATCTCACCTGGGAGGTTGGACTGAGCTTGGGCAATATTATACATACCCAATGAAAGTAATATAGCTGATATAATATTTTTCAAAATCTACCCCATCAATTATTAAGGATGATCGGCTAAGGTGGAGTCCACCCAACCAGATGTATAAATAGTATAAGTTGAAGCAGTAGACGCAAAACTAAAATATAATTGTGAAGATGTATTACTTACAAACTGACTCACAAATGATGCGCCTGCTGTACCAAAGTTGTTGGTGGCTGTACTGCCAACTAGCGGCGACCATACAGAGGCCCCAATAGTGGTCCGTAGGGAAATAATAGGAAAGACGTTTAAATTAGGAGGTACAGTTAGCGTTAACAGGGTTGAGGCAGTAAATGTTGTTAGGGCATTTGCATCTGTGACCTGAGAAGTCCAATAAATAGTTTTACCATACTGGCTGAATGCCAATATGTGGGCGCTACTATCTAACTTAATACTGCCTATTCTACGAAAAGCAGTTGTATTTGTTGGCTTATTGGCAGCAGTGATGGATGTGTCAAAATACACATCAAAACTACCATTGTTAATAATCGCAAACACATGATACCAAGTAGACGCTGTGGCAGTCAGTCCGGTACCCATACCAGTGCTGCCACTACCAGCCACCCACGTCCCACTAATAGTTTTAGTGAAAGTCGTGCCAAAAATACCTACCGTGTTTGTGCTGTCAGCAGCATAACCCGCTGCTATATCCAGCACGGTATTAGGTGTGGTTCCGTCATTTGAGAGGGTAAAACCATTCATGTAACCAGGGGCAGGGGTCTGACCATTAATAGTTACATTCTTGTTAGCTGGGGTAATGTCTAAACCACCAGAGTTAGTGCTAAGTTCAGCCTGAGTAGCACCACTGGTTACAGTGGCATAAGACACCCCAGAAGTATTATCCAGCACTTGAAACTGCTGCTTCGCACTACTATCATTCCTCGTATAGAAATTGTGTGCGCCGGTTCCCTTAGTGGATAGATTGTTAGATACGTTAGTATCACTACCGTTGGCATACAGAGATGCACCATTGCCAGTAGTACCACCAGAGGCAGTATAAAAATTAACAGATGAGCTGGGCGTAGCAACTACAAAACTGGTATTTGTACCTGATCCAACGGTTACACTCCCATTAAGCAGAGATGTGCCACTAATAGCTAGTTTATTAGTGCCTAATGTAGCGCCATTAACAGCCACCGATGTAGATATGAGTGATGTAAAATTACCGGTGTTAGCTACTGTACTGCCTACAGGTGGGGGAGAAGCAAATAAATTGGTAAAACCTGTACCACTAACAACACCACTAGCCGACAGTGTAGTAAACGCACCAGTTGATGCTGTAGTAGCGCCAACAGGTAGCGAATTTACCCCACCAGAAGTCCACGTACCAACAGGGCCAGTCAATTGATTAGTGACAGTTAAGTTAGTGAATGTTCCGGAAGAACTTGAAGTAGACCCTGATTGGCTCCATCCAGTAGGTGGTACTGCACGATTTGTAATACGCTGGCCCGGTACTAGGGAGGTTATATTGGATCCAATATAAGTATCGCCACCTTGTAAATTTATAGTTAGGGTAGCTGAACCAGAATTGGTAATATCAACAACATAACCTAGTGGTACAGTGGATAAAGACGGGAATGTCACCGAAGCTGATGAGCCACCAGTAAAAATGAAATTCTGCCCCCAGTTTGTAGCATCTAATACTTCATTTGAAGTAAAGACTACTGGATAGTTAGTGCTAGACCCCTCCCAAGCAATAATATCTTTTACAATAGTTGTCGGCCAACCTACAATAAGGTTGCTATTAGAGGAGAGTATAATGGTGGTTCTGGAAATACTATACACACCACTAGATAGAGTTAATGTTCCATACCCAATCTCATAATTGGATTGGTTGTCTGTGCACATATAAGGAACAACGCTTCCTACTGCGTAAAACATAGAGAAGTTATTATTAGCACCAACAGCCACGTTTAGTACATATGGACTAACTCCACTAGTTGTGGTGGTTTGGTGTACCCTATATGGAGCAGTAACAGACATTAGAGTTCCTTCTAAACAATAAAAAAAGAGGAGGGGAGCTTTAATCCCCTCCCCTAATGGGCCTTCTAAACCTGTTGGTTTATTATTAGAAGGTTGGAGTACCAGAATTAGTCGCTGGTACAACCCTAGTTAGAGTTGCAGTCACAGTAAATACACCACCAGTGGGGGTACCAGTTACAGTACCTAGAGTGGCATTGATGGTGCCGCCTGCGGCAACAAAGTTGAAGCTGACAGCACCAGCAGTAGAAGCGTCACCAGCACCAGTTGCAGTGGCCGCATGAGCGCTAGTCCATAGGGCAGTAGTGGAACCATCACCTAGAGATACAGTGAAAACGGACGCACCAGTTACAGCAGTGGTAACATTGATGCCTACGAAGTCAACTGCATAACCAGTGGGGACGGTTAGAAGCTGTAGAACGTCGCCAGTTGCTAAGGTAGAACCCTTCGCATTCTGAGCGGCTAGGACGTTAACGGTCACAGTGACTGCGAAAGTATTAGAGTCACGGCTGTTCTCAACGGCATTGCCAGCGGTTAGATTAACAGTAGCCATATTTTAGTTCTCCTATTAAGCCGCAGTCGTGGTGTAGTAACCAGAGAATAGGGCAGCAGGACGAAGAACCTTGCGGCCATATAGATGGAGACCACGGACACGATCAGCGAATGAACTTGGGCTACGGAACTGTTCGATCTTAGCAATCTGATTAACAGTGGCAGTAGAGGACATATGACCAGCGAGGAAACCGGCATAACCGCCAGAATTTGGGTTGCCGCTGACAATGAGGTTATTGCTCTTATAGCAAGTAAACCCACGGATCTCGTCAGTGAATAGGCGACCATTTACTAGGGGCATGTCATTTTTATCACGCTCAGGACCAATGTAAAGAGCATTGACATACTTGCTGTTTTCGTCAGCCATCAGTTCCCAGAAAATAGGATCAGCAACAAACCAACGTTCGTCAGTAGGAATGTTATTGAGGTCCATTAGGCGGCTAACCTTATTCATAACCGCTAGGGGGCTCAGGTGGCCAGCAGTACCGGAGTTATCAACAGTGATGTTGGAACCAGTAGTACCAAGTTCAGTTGGATTGGTGGACTGGCTGAACATGTAAGAAAGTACTTCAGTGTCAAAGGCATCCTTTAGCTTATAACCGGCACGGCTAGTAGCTAGAGTTTCCCAATTGACATGAGAGAACTTCTTTTCAATATCATCAACTTCAAACTGCATACTATTAGCATGGTCAACGACCAGGGTGATAGCAGCATCGTTTAGAGACTGGGTCTGAAGAATCTGACCGCGAACGTAGGGTACGACTGTGATGTCGGGTTCTTGGATGATTTCTACAGTATCGCCAAAGTTTTCAATTTCGCCAGAATAATCTGTATTAGTAATATCTTCCACAACGGAAGCCTTTCGGAAGGCCTTTAAAACCTTCTTCGAGTAAATGACCGGACTAAAATTACCAAGTGGTAGGTTATTATAGCCGGGTGCAACGCCAAAAGCCATTAATTATCTCCTAATTAGCGACGGGCTCCAGATACGTCATATTCAATACGACCTTCAATCTGGGCCAGATCAATTTCAGCTTCGTATTTCTCATACTCGCGAGATTTAAGGCTATTAATCCAGCTTTCTTTAATCATCTTCTTGCTGCCTTGTACGTTGGGTTCAACGTTAGTAGCAGGAGTACGTACTTGGCGAGATGCCTCTAAATCACGTTCTTGCTGGGATTTCGTAAACTTACTTTTAGTCTTACGAGATGCTTTAAACAGATCAAGGGCAGCACCACACAGGTCCGCACGGTCAGGATTATCATAAAGCCAAGCTTGAATTTCACTAGACTGGTTAGCAGCCCAATCATGAAGAGCAGGATCATTCCTCAGTTCATCAAGGTCAGGGTGCAAACGTTTTAGTTCACTCTCGGCACGAGCCATACGAGCTTCAAGAAGTTCCTGCTCAACCTGCTTAAAACGTTTAGCGGTGTGATTGGAAGCTTCATTAGCCTTAACAATAGCGATGGTCTCAACGATAGCAGCTACATGAGGGTTGGACTTCATCCAGGCTTCTACTTCCCCTTTAGTCTTAGGAAGCTGAACACCCTTCTCACGAGTGGCCTGAGTAAGCTGATTACGGAGATCGTCAATCTGACGTTGGAAATCTACACGTTGCTTTTCATTATAACGACGGAGATCACCATATCGCTTTTTAAAAGTTTCTTCTTCGGGAGTAATAGGGCTCTGATTTGCACTGTTGCCGCCACTAGCTTCGGCGGGGAGTTCACCAGGGGTATTGCTATCTTCCGTTTCGCGGTTCTGTTCACGGAGCCGCTCCTCTACCATTTCCTTCAGTTCTTCGCGGTAGCTCTGGCCCTTTCGGGGTAGTACAAGCTTATCAACGTCTTCAACATTAGTAATGGTATTTGGATTTACAAACATAAAAGTTCCTAAAAGGGCCTTCCATCGAAGGGTAGCTTACAATAAAAATAATTATTTTTACTACTCAATGGTTGTCAGGTCTTTGACAAGTTGATTGATGAGAGCAAGTTATTAAAAATTTCAGACTTATGTCAATAACTAATTATAAAACGTAGCATTAGGGGCTGTAGGTTGAGCTGGACGTTTTACCAAGCCACCCCTGTTGTAATTATCTTTAGCATAGCTACCACGGCGACTTGGTCGAGTACTCTCATCAACGACAAATCCCCCTTTTGCGTAGTTATGCCCGTAATTACCCTCCATGCCCAAGTCCTGAGAGATGCCATGTGCATCATAACCAGAATTGAATTGTCTTTGTTTAAACTTATTGGCCTTTTTGAACGAAGAGGGGGGCTGTTCAACGTCATTTGACATATTATCATGAACTAAACCACCGTCATGGAAGTTATTATTGGGCCAAGGGGTCATACCACCATCTTTGTAATTAGTCATACCCTTTAAAATCTCACCACCAGCAGCAAAATTATTAGAATTATTGCCTGGGCGCGGTATTAAACCACCAAATCCATAACCACTATCCTTACCATCACCAGCTGATGGTCTAGTGACATTATCGTTGAAGCTTGTCGGGTAGATTTGACTTACAGAACCACCTTGTGACAATCTATTTTGATTAGAAGTCATATTAGAAGGCCCTGCATCAACGCTAAACATGCCCCCACCTAAACCAAAATGTGGACTATCTGCCCCATCAACATTTTTTGGTCGGCCATACTTACCAGCATCAGGGCCGCGTACAGCATCAATTAACTGAACAAGTGAACGAGCACCACGTTGACTAGCTTCATGATCCCTATTAGTGCCATCACCACCCCCGAGACGGTCAACAACATCAGCGGGAATAACAAATTCTTCGTGTGACAGTTTCGCTGGGACTTTATCGTCACGAGGGCCACCCTTACCTTCTACAAAACCACCCCTATCAAAACCTGGTACACTATTAGCATTATTTGCCGCGCCGATAGCTCCCCAATCTGTAGGGCCCGTGGTATTTGTGGTGGTAGAATTAGATTGTGGTTTAGGCATACCGGGTACATTTCCATCTAGTACATCCTGGTATGATACTTTACTCAACTGGTTTAATTGATCCTGAGAAAGACCACTAGCTTTACCATTCTGGCCAATATAATTGAGCTGTTGAGCTATGAATTCAGCTTCAGCATTATTGCTGTTGTTAAACGTGTTAGCTGTCTCCGATCCACTAACTTTTTCAGATGGATTAGTAGTATCTACATAACCAGTGCCAGGATTACCTACAGTAAACTGACCCTTAAATGTGCCAACATCAATACCAGTAGCACCTGTAGCAGTTCCACCTAAATTTTTCAGAATGGTTTGCACAGCATCCCAACCTTGATTAGCTACTTGTTGTGATTGTGAAGCACTGCCACCGTTGTCCTGACCACTAACAAAGTTAGGGGCATTAGTTTGAGCATTCCAACCTTGGATAGAAGTATTACCATCAGGCCCAACAGTTGGGTGTTGGCCACCCATAAGACCACCAAATAAACCGGCTAAACCACCTACAACCGCCCCAACTACGGTGCCCGGACCAGGGATAATTGATCCTATGGCGGCACCAGTAGCAGCACCGCCAGCAGCCCCAGCAGCAGCCCCACCGCCAGGAGAGCCTACCGCCCCACCTAATAGTCCCCCAGCTAATAAACCACCGCCAAGTGGTGCAGCGTATCCTGATACACCACCTAATAGGCCACTCAATCCACCAGAACTTGCTGCCCCTAAATCACCACCAGCTTGCGAACCAGCTAATAAAGCATCTGTATTAGTAGCAGCATTAGCAGTCTCTAATCCGCCACTTAATGCGCTGGCGGCAGCTGGATCAGCAGCGGCTCCACCTATACCGGATAAGTCTACAGTCGATAATAAACTATCCGTATTAGTTATAGCGCCAGCTGTATCTAACCCAGAGCCATAAACAGAACTCTCACTTAGCGGTTCTAACCCATTAGAACCATTAAGTAAATTGTATAATTTCTGTGCCGTGTCAGATATATTATTAGGGTCTAGACTAGAATTATTGGAAGAGTTATTTCCCGCATTTAGGCCAGATTTGGACCCACTACCAGAGTTTAATTGTGTCCCTTGACCAGTACCCTCTGCAGTGTTATTATTTGAATTTGCATCTTGAGACGAAACACTATTAAACGTGAGTGGAGATACTGAAAGTCCATTGCTAGAAGAGGAGTTACCAGAGTTACTAGTAGCCCCATTAGTTGATGGAAGAGTTAAACTACTGCTGTTAGCAGTCGTATTCCCAATAGTAGGCGTGTTCAAATTAGTTGAGACACCAGTCTGGTTGCCAGTCTGACTACCATTGAGCGACATTGCCGATGGCGCTGCTAAACTGATTGTAGGATTAACTACTCCGACCATTTATACGTTTTACCTCGTCAACTAGAAAATCAGGAACCTTGTCCATTGTTTGCAGCAAATGAAGCTTGCCCTGGCATTGCAGGAGCACCTGTTCCGATATTGCCCCCACCATTTCCTTGATCACCTTGTTGCGGAGGTCCGCTACCAGGAGCGCCCATGCCTCCCGGCTGTCCTTGTGATTGAGGCTCTCCAGCAGCGTTACCACTGCCATTTTCCATTCCGTTTCCACTCATACTCCTCATTAACATAGCTTGAATAGTGGCTTCATCTGGATTATTAATGAATTTTTCAGGGTCAATATCCAGTGTCTGAGCATATTCGCGTAGTACAGTCCGCCATTTAACAAGTGGAGCAAGGGCTGGGTTTGAGCCAGCTGTTTGCATCAAACTTGTCAGACGCTGCGACCTTACTTCCTTCTGCATCAGAGAAGAAGTGCCACGAGCCTTGATTTCTAGGTTGCCCTTAATATCCTTATCTGGGTTGAACTGCATATTCCAATGGAACAGCGCCTCACCAATAGGACGAAGTAGATAGTCATCAATATTCTTAATAACTGTCTTAATATTAAGCGCAGAAGCACCCATAAGCATAGACATACCAGAAGCAGTGCGACCAGTAGAATTAATACCAGTCTGACCATATGAGTACGATTGAATGCCGGTAGCCTCATCAGCCAACTGCCTAAACTTATCATACATCATCAAGTTTTCTTGTGTAGTGTTCTGAAACTTAGTGGCGAAGATTGCCTGACCTGGAGCTCCACCCTGCCTGCGGAAAATCTTACCAGGAAAGATAGACATGTCCTGTCCAGGAACTAGATTTGTCTCATCAACCTCAAATACAATATGGCCAGACAAAGCCAAGTTATCAATAGCCATTCTAGCATGACCATTCATAACCATCTGACTATCGTCCATATTTTCCGCTACACCAATGCCCCAAGGTTGATAGGGGTTAATTTCATATGGGAAAATATAATAAGGGATACGCATGGGCTTCAGTGGATTGATAGTGCAACGTAGCACCTCCGATCCGCTTACCCACACATTCATCTGGACGCTGTCTACACCTTCTGGAAAGAAATCATCTGGAAGATCAATGACAGAATTCTCTACTAAGGCACGATCAACCACACCCCAATATTCCAAAACTTCCCAGCGCTGGATTACATTAGGTGTAGCCTTGTCTACAAGTTCAGTCTCCCAATACTGTCGCACATAGTTAGGACCTAAATCAATTAGCCGGTTGATTGCACTGTCACGGAAGAAAGGGCGATCCTTTAGTTTACGTAATTGGGCACGGCTCATCATATGCCGCTCAATTACATACTCACATTGGTGGTAATGTTTGGCATCTGGATCAACGTAAAGATTCCAAATACTAACAGCTTCAATAACAGGAACGTCTTTTACAATAGGGTCATAATAGCGATTGCCATTATCGTCCTCACTCCAGCGATTATAATACTTCGTTGTAGTGAATGGCCCTTTAACAGCACCAGTGCCTAGTAGGGAGCATTCAAATACTGAATGGCGTAAAGCACTAGAGGCGTCACTTTCTCCTAGCTGATCTTGGATAACCTTATCCATTTTACGAGCAGCAAGTTCAGCAGGCTCAATAGTAATTTGCTGTGGCTGTTGCCCAAAACCCATCTTCACTTGAAGATTTTTAAGTTTGTCGGCTACAGGGCCAAGAAGGGTTTTCCATGTTGCACCTTTGGGAATGTCTTTACCATCACCGACATACCCATAAGGGCTCTCTACCTCTTCGGTAGTGTCCTCAACGTCACCGGAGGCCCCAGAAGACTGTGCTGGCTGCTGTTGGGCATTGGGGTCTACGTAGATAGCTTCAGCAGCACCAGTGGGCTTCTCAGGAGCTTCTACAGACAAGGGCATACGCCCTGGCACAGAGAACAAAACTTCCAAAATCTGACCATGAGCGGCCAACACTTTGGTTTTTGTAATCTTTACGAATACTCGTGACTTCTCACCATCTCGCCAGACCATCTCTGGGCCATAAATACCACGATAGTTTTGGTAAGCACGTAGCCACCTAGCCTCATGGTATAGCCGAGCATCACGAGCCCGGATAAATTGGTCATTAACAAAGCCAACCAAAGGAGAAAGAACGGAGTTAGCCTCACTTGGGCTTTCTCCGTTCTTACTGTCCTCTAAGTGACTAGTTAGTTCGTCACTTTCAAAATCCATTATTAGTCCTCTGGGAGGCCTAGCTTATTACCGTTAGTTAGGTTCTTAGAGGGAGTCGGGCTACCTGTACCCTTCTTGGCCTCATCGACAATCATGTTCTTATTGATGGCTACACCAGTGTTCTTTTCAAACTTTACAGTACCAAGAGCACCCTTTTCTACACCATCCTTTTTGCCGGTCTTACCACTATCAACATCACTGAGGGCACCCCACTTATTGTGCTTGCGTGCAAGATCGCCAAGGTCCTTCTTGTGGTAGTCAACGTTCATGCAGTCGTCAACCTTGTCTTTAAAATCCATAATATCTCCTGAATTTAATATCCAAATGTACTATCAGCCGGGCTAAATTTATTTGGCCGAGTAGGATTACTATTACTTGTAACCAGCATATGAGAAGGATTCCATGGCCTACTCATACAGCCATACCTCAAAGCATCATAGGCATGGTCCTCCGCATCTGTATCAACATCCTCGGAATTGTTAGGGTCCATCGGAAGAGCTGGTAGAGTGCGGATAAGATTAGTACAATTATTAAAAATCTTAATCCTAGGACTACCATCTTCATTAAGAGCTAACCACCTATGAACTTCTAATTTACCACTTATCCGGCTTTTTGGAGATCGATCAGAGGGTCGCCATCTACAGCCAAGCTTTGTCATGGTTTCAGCAATACTTGGCCCTACATCGCCACGTTGAGCCCATGTAGAAGCATCAAGTACACCATATCTGATGGTTTCGCCAAACTCCATATCAAGAACTAAGTTGGCAAAGTCCTCAGCATTCTTCCCTGTTGTATAAAGTTCACGATAAACGTAAAGATTATTATCAAAATCTAGTGCGAACCATAAACAACAGGCTGGAGCCTTGTACCCCCAATCTGCTGCCCTAAACCTTGTCCAATTTTCTGGAATAAAGAAAGGGTCACAAACGTGAACTCGCCTATCAAACTCTGAGAAGGCAGCACCATCGGTTACATCCCAATCACCCTCTAACCACTGACGACGCTGTGCTTCCGGCAGAGAGGCCAACATAGCAATATAAGAATTATCATGCAGTAGGTGAGGATTATCATAGACTGTGGCTGGTATAAACCGACGAGTTATATTCTCTTCAATCTCCCCCCGGGGGGTTTTTACTTTAATTAATTGTGAGAACCGAGTGTTCCAGGGAGCTGGTTCTACAAACATCTTCTTTAACCACCACTGACCAGGACCGCCTGGGTTAGCAGTTAGTCGTAGGCATAGGGGGAGGCTGGGATCAACAGTACGAAGAGAACCTTTAAGACGATTTAATATCTCTTCATCTGGATACTGACCAGCCTCATCTAAACCAATCCAATTAAATGCCTGACCTTGGAATTGCATAGTATCATCTAGGCTTTCACAATAGCCAAACTTGATACGAGCGCCTGAGGGAAAGGTCCATTCCTTCTCTTGTTGCAGCCAACGAGCCCTTGGAAAAGCACTTTGATATAGTTGTTTAGAAATATGTATAAGATCACGTAGTTCAGGCATTGTTCTGCGGATGATGAGGGCGGAGTGCTTACCATTACTCACGTAACGTAGTGGATCAACCACTAAAGCATAACTTTTACCCCCGCCTCTAGCACCACCGTACAATACTTCACGCTCTGACGAAGCTAAAAACTCAGTTTGAGGGCCTTCATTTGGCTTAAAGATAATTCTATCTTCATTTTCTTCCAAATATGACTGCATTGTAGGGGTCATCAACCCAACATCAGTCTGATCGACCACTACATTCTGGTTTTCAGTTAGTTTCTTCTCCACTTCAGCAATCTGAAGCTTCTTTTCAGCAATGGCTAGTTCTACACGAAGCTTATTTACATGAGTTTCGGCAGTTGACTGACTCTTATTTGCACTAACTTTGGCCTTGTTGGCTCCTACTTTACCCTTCTTGGGCTTCGGAGGTGGAACGTGACTTCCGTCCATACTTATCCTTCAACCATTGTTTATGGATATAAAATAAACTCTTATGTGAGATGTACCTTTCGGTAGTTGCTACTAACCAACGACACACCTCTCGATAAGAGCTGCTTCTCAAATACTTCATTGCCTCTTCTAAGGCATCTAACTCTTTAGAAACGGGTTGTAGGAGCTTATCATCGTGCTCATCTACAGCCCAACCAAAGGGAATTACACGAGATACACGCCTTTTTGGCTTATAATCGGACAATTTTACTCCTTTTTAGCAGGAAGGATGAATATACCACCCTCTGCCGACACACTTACCTCCGACTTTTCTACCTTCTGTACACCAGCACGGTCTAAAAGTTCACGAATAGCATTAAGTTTGACACCACCACCGACTTGATTAGGGTTTTTTACTAGATTAATAAGTTCTTTAGTGCCTAAAACGGTGTTGGCAATGAGTTGATCACGGGCTTTCTCAAGAATTTCATCCCTAACACCAGCGATAATATCACTTATCTTGGTGGTCTTATCATATCCAGCTAACTTCTTAGCCTCACCCAAATCACCATTCGCTTGCTCGGGGTCAAACAATACATCTAGAAATGCTTGCTGCTTGGGGGTTAGCTGTTTCTTTGACACTTATTTCACCTTGCTTAGTTTTGAATTCACTTTCTTTGCCTTTTTGCTAGCATTACGAGTGGAAGCGGCCAGTTCAGCACTGGCCTCCTTCTTACTAACACCCTGCTTAGTAGCAATTTTAGAGGCAACAGCTTTAAATCCAGGATGTAGTTTAGATTTAGCCATTTAATACTCCAATTAGAAGGCGGTATAACCTTGGGCAGATACGTAGATAGATGCACCAGCAGTAAGCGTTTTAATACTCATAGTTGTGTTAGCAGTGCCTCGTAATGGCAACGTAAATGTAGCGGCTGTTAGGCAATCCTGAGTTGTATTACTGCCTACATATCCATCCCAAATAATAGTTGCTCCATCGAGAATTTGAATTTCTGTGCCAGTTGTAGAGTTATTAACTACCTGTAAGCCAATCAGATAGTTTCTTACACTAGCACCACCAGCGGCCACAATCTGAGTTGTTGTAGCAGTTGTAATAGGTGTACCAGCAGTGGAAAACTGCCATTGAGCTTCTGGAATTGTATAAGGAGCTACAATAAGATAGCGAGAAGATGTTGCTAGAAAAGAATTCTGGTTACCAGAAGACTGGTTTCCAATTGCTGTAACAGTTGTATTAAAAAGTGTTGGAGATGATAAAGTTGGGGTGAAAGGGCTATCACGTAAATATCCAAGAATGCTATAGACGCCGGTAATTGTAGCTGAGTTTACAATTTGTACGTATCGATGCTTACAGGGAACTTCAACAATACCATTGTTTGAAAGAGCAGCACTTGAAACAAGTACAGTGGTGTTTGAAGAAAACTGGGAGTTTAAACTAGTCCATGGGCCAGATGAAGAGTCAGATCCTTGAATAAGGAGTGTTGGATTGCTACCGCTTGTGACAGTGAGTTGTAGTACAAACTGGTCAGCCCCTTTAGTATCAATGGGGCCAAGGATCACAGCATTAGCTGCTGGATTTGTTACTGTACCAGAAGAAAAAGCACCATTTGTAACTGTACCATTAGTTAGGGTTGTATTACCATAATTAGTGGCATCTTCTGTAAGAACTAGTAGAGCACCATTAGCATCAACAGCAGCAGTATTTCCACCGTTAACAATAGAAACGTTGCCACCGCCACCGGAGGTAGAAACGGGCAATGGATTTGAATTACTTACTGTTACAATATTACCAGAGCCATTAACGAATGAAATACTCTCTGCGTTCATTTACTTTTTCTTCCCTTTGGACTTCTTAGCAGCAGCCTTCTTAACCATACCACCCTTTTTAAAAGTGCCGCCAGCCATAGGTGTCTGCACAGAGGCAGAAGGGGCAGGGGTGGTATTTAGCTTGGGGGTAGTGGGAGTACGGAGCTGTGAGGGAGCCTTAACACGAGCTTTACCCATCGTAGCATTAGGCATCTTAGCCATTGTCATTTCCTTTATTGTAATTGAAAGAACCAGAGGCAATGTCAAAGAGCCTTGGGTCATAATTTGGGTTATGTTGTAAATTCCACTGATGAATTTCCTCATCAGACATCGGAGAACTATCAGATATATTGCTAGAAGCGGTTTTAAGGGGTGCTACAGAAGAGGGGGTGTTTTTACTACCCGATGTAGTGCCCTTACCACCTACATTAACTGTAGGGGCCTCTAAAGAGCTTATAGCGGCATTTGCAATACTGTCTGCATCAGAAGTATCAACTGGTGTGTTAGGGGAAAATGCCTTTTGTGTTTCATCTCGTAAACCACCATATTCCAAATCAGGGCGATTTTCGAGTGTATCATCAGAAGCAAGTGCAGTGGGTTTTAAAGCGGCGGCGATGGGGGCAAGGCGGGGGAGTGCAATATTGAAAACAGCATGACCAATGTCACTTAAGCCATTCTCATGCAAATACCCAATAACATTACTGATCACTTCCCTTGGATCTGCGGCCTTGTTCAACGGCCCCCATCTATCTTCTTCACTAGCAATTAATGGATCAGAGGCGGACGTTAATGATTCACTACCTGTGTTATCAATAGTGGCTAAGGGTGTATTGCCACCAGTTGTAGCAAGACCCCTAGGGCCACCATAGTCAGAGAAATCTTTTGGCAAGTCCCTGTCTGAATTAATGCCATTAAGTTCATCTCCTAAATCGCTAGGAATATAACGACTGGTAGTAATACCACTAGGAGAAGCTGAGAGGATCGATTTATTTCCTACACCGGGTTGAATGCCCCTAGATTTATCGAGGGTAAAATCAGTGGGGCCACCAAAATCATAAAACTCTTCTTCTGGTGTAGGGGTGTTTCTTCCGTTGAATTCATGCTTGGTAATTAAGCTTTTAGCCATTTTAACTCTTCCTCGCCCTCTTCGTTCTCAAGCTCTTGAAGACGCCATTTTCTATACTTGTTGGCATTCTTCTTAGCGATCTTCTTAGCTTCTCGTTCGTCGTGAGAAATCTTCTTGTCCTTATGTGTCTTACTCAATGTCTTTCGCTGCTAGGTAAATTCTACGACGGCTTTCAGCTACAGTAGCCTTCTCGCCATCTCGTAACCACTTCTTACCATACCAATCAGGAATGCCGTAAGCTTTGTAGGAAAACATCCCTTCAGTAAGCAGCAAGTTTTCTACAGTATAGACGGATAGGTCAATACCTAAATTACGTTCAATAGCAGCTTTAGCGTAGAAGCAATCTGAAACTGGTATGCGTACATCAATAGTGTCCGTGGCACGAAGGGATGCGTATACATCCGCTAAGATGTTCTTAGAGAACTTACTGCCACCACCCCATTTATAATATTTCTTAGTATCTTCCTCTTTAGCTAGAGGTTTATAATTATATCTGCTATCTACTATCTGCATCTTATATATCTAATATATTAATTATATATATATATATTTATATAAATATTATATATACACGCACGCGTGTGCCAGGGACTATTCACTTTGATAAGCCTCAATTCGCCATTCCTCAATAAAATGACATACAGGTGTTTCACCCTCAAGTCGGCTTAGTTCATAAGTAAGGTTGTTGCCACGTAGGTAGATGCAGGTGACATACCAAACAATCCAACCTTTGCCATCAACAACCACCTTATCGCCAAGATCAAATTTAGTTTCTATTTTCAAATTCCACGAAACCCGGTCCAACGTGCAGTTGACACATCATCTGGACGAATGGGCTCTCCTTCCTCTTCTTCATAAACCCTATCACTGCTATAGGCATCAGTGTAATAACTATCAAGTTCACGCTTTAACATTTCCTGTCTGGCATTCTTATAGACACCCAACCAATAATCTCGCCTGTCCCATTGTTTATTTTTTATACTATCCTGCACTGCCTTATCAGCTTCCATAGCAACTTCTGCTAATTGTTTGTCCGGCAGTTCACGTACATTAATCATTTGTGGGTTCCCAATGATCCATTTTATATTTAACCCTGGATAGCCCAAGTTCTAAAGAGGCACTTGTATCCCTATCTCTAAGTAAGAACCTACCGGTTAATTTTTTAATCGGGTCTGTAATTATTACCCATTCATCTTGAAAACCATCTTCATTATGTTCAGCAAATTCTATCTGATATGGTGGAGGAAAATACTCACTCACCAACTCCCAATCTTTTGGAGTCCATACCCTTTTCACTTATTGAACTCTGCTTCTCGTGGGATGTTATAAAAATCCACTAGGTAGGTCAGCGCATCTCGAAGTTCATTAATGTCGTTAGCTAGAATATTAATAGAATATACACCTCTATTGGCATCATAGTGCTGGTTAGTAACAGCATACTTGTGATTGTTTTCTGCGTAGTTGCCGTCGTTAGCATTCAGTAACGCATCTACATTTTCATATGTCGGGGTCATTTTTGTCCTATAGTTTATACCCATCAGTAAAAATCTTTGATTTTTACTGTATATACATATATTTGCAAGATATTTATTTTTGGTAACTACTAGAGTGAGTAATTATCCAAAATTGATTTGATCGTAGTGAGGTTGTATGTATTCACCTGGGCAGGAATGACACACTCTGCTGCGTGCTTACGAATAAGCCAATATCCGAAGTTGCCATGACTAGCATAGAAGTAGGAATATATGCCATCATTGCCGAAGATAGATTGAATTAATGCCAAATCGGCTAAGTAGTTAGGGTCCAATTATTTCTCACTTTGTTCGTCATAGGTAACTCATTGTTTCTATTATTTTATCTAGAGTGGCTATACGACAACGTATGCCACCCCCATGGCCCCAGCGACCCCTTCAAAACTTTTCATTAACATTGCTCTAACATTACGTTCACAAATTCATTATCAATTTACATTCAAATAATACGAAATGGAAATAGGAAATGGATAAGTAATGTTTAAGTGGAAATGAACACATCCAAGTAATGGTTAAATAGTGTCGGTGTATAAACCACATCCCCCCTCAACATCTAATATGCCTCTAGAACGAGTTTTAAAGGGGGCTACATGCGTGTAATGACTATGAGGGCTACATGGGTAGCCTAAATACATCAAACTATGCTGTACGGGCTTTAAAACAGGTTTCTGTTCTTTAAGACATAATACACGTTATGCGACAGTGGAATGCTGTGAAGGGTATTGACGGCATACTAACAGTGTTCATGTAACGATTTCTGTGGGGGATGTGGAGAGAGGTGGGATGTATAACATTCATACACTATGTATAACATTCATACACTATCGCCTATCAGCAATTAAACCTGTTACGTTCATCATTGATAATACTACTTATACATCTACTAATAATATCTTCTAAATTACTACTATCTATATTCTTATACGTATACTTATCTTACTACTTATACATACTTCTTATTATATACTTATATTATATTTATGTATTATATTTATATAATACTACTAACTACTAATAATGAACACAGTTCTATAATACTACTCAGTATTGTCAATCAGTATTTCTAGACATACTTCTAGATACTACTCCCCCCTTACCCCCCACAACTCGTTAGAACTCATGCTTATAAGCATTGAGACTAACTGAGAGTGGATAGACATTTACGACACCATTAGTTACGTAGAATGCCTATACTTACCTATACGACTGAGAAAGCATTTCCTTACAAAAATAATTGAGAAAAATGAAAAATAGTTGACTTATGAGATTGTCTCCAGGTTGTTGACGAAAGGAAACCCGTACAAAGAGGGAACAAATAGCGGAATTAGTTAGGGGGCTACCAACCCCTAGGAAAACAGCTTTCGCTTATGTACGGGCTTCCTAGGCGGTTTTAGAGGCATATGGAGCTAGGAGCTTCCCCCAACATTCCAGCCAGGTAAAAAGTCCCTACTGGGCAGAAAATACCTATTGAATATGCTTGAGGCTTTCGGCAATATGCTCATGGGTAGCTTTTTAGCTGCCTGGGGCGATGCAAAGCGGCCTCTCGGAACAGGGCTTAGTTGTTTGACAAGGTATATAAAGGCCAGTGGTTGTCGCGAGACAATCCATGGGTGGCCTTTGTCCTCTCTAGGTTTAGTCAAGGGGCTGTGTCTTATGAAAGGACAAAGCACTATGATTAAATACAAAGGCAAATATCCCAATCGCATCCATTCGATTTGGACCATCACTAAAAAACACTATGAAGGGCCATTAAATGGCTTTCATAGAAAGCAAGATAGGGACGGACTTCTTTACAAAGATGTCTATCCCCAGTTCACGCCGGCTATGTATGTCATGACTAACAATGGTGCTATCTATCGCGTCAAGAATGAACATCCTACTCTTGGGCTTGATATAGCCGAAAGGGCCTACACTGATTATCAGTTTGTTGAGTGGTCAACCAAGCGTTCCTAATCCTCACAATACAGCCTCTTCATTAAACCTAGAGAAAAAGCCTGTAGCTATTAAGTGGTTTGTAAAGGAAGGCTAGTAACTAGGAGAATAGTTATGGCTTTGATTGACCATTCTCGCTATGCGTTTTATGACCGTGTGGTGACGCAACGTGTGAAAGAGCGCACCCTTGATGATCTTATTACGGATTGTAATAAGGGCATTACTAACATGACCAAAGAGCAACTGGCGGAATGTCAGAATGGCATTGAATACGCCAGTGAATACATAGGCAAAGCTGTGAGAGTGTTGAAACGATGACTAGCCCGTCAAGGCAGGCTGAGGAAATGGCTGATATCTACACTCTTGAAGAGTTGGACGCGGCCAAGGAATTGGCCCTACACCATGCCTTAGAAGCCAAGAATAATGACAACTTGGCAGTAATGAGGCGCTATCTTGCACAAGCTGAAATATACAATTCAGCCCTGATAATAAAACGTACTTTTTCAGATTGACAACTTCTAGCCTTCCTTCATTAACCACTTAATAAAACAGCATAGGATAGGGTCATGAGACGATTTAAATTTTTCAAAGGCCATTTCCAAGATGATAGCCCCGAAGGGGGCTTATTGGTTTTGGATGATGTTTTCGTAGATCACATCGAAGCATGGCAAAACTTTTGTGGTTCTTTGGGCATTGACTATAGCCCGCAAGCTGTTAGGGCGCTTATTGCTCAAAATTACTACTGTACAACAACTCATGTTGAGGAACCGAAAGTATGCAACGTAAAGAATACATGAAACACCCTAATGGAAGTGTTAGCGTATGGAGTGGAAACGGGCTTCTTCGCGTTGAAGACTGTCCGTGCCATGATATGCGAAAGCACTTCGTAAATTTCCTGTCCGGCCTTACTGGCCTTGGTGCTGGTAATTATAGGGCAAAAGCTGCCGCCTTCATTAGTGGTAAGCAAATTCCCGGTGTTCTCTATTTCACCCCGGAGGGCTGGACTTTCAAACTCAAGTAGGAGAGACAAAATGCAACACTTTATGTTGCTATTCGCCTTGTTTCTGGCGTTGCGTATCTGTACGCCGGGGAACCGAAAGCGTAAACATGACTAGAACGAAAAGCCCTTTGACTTCGGTCTTAGGGCTTTTTATTTGCCTTATTAGTCTATTAAGTAAGTAGACAACGTCTTAAAGCCCTCTGGTAAGCGAAAGGGTGTTTTGGGTAGGCTGATATAGGCCAAAGCCCTTTCGCTCATGTAGACCCCCTTAGAGCCGGAAATAGAAATGGTTTTAGGGCCGGTATGATGCTCATACGTGTATGTCATGTGTACGCCTGTGACTTTTTTGTGTTTACTAAAAGTTTACAAATATTTTTCCTAATGTGGTAAATTGAATGGGTAATTCGTTTACAAATAAGGGTCATTCTCAGACTTGCCAAGCGGCGAACCCCCTAGGGGCTAGGTAGTCGGGAGGCAGCACAAAGACCAAGTCGGTGAGTATGACCCGTCTGTTTCTAGCCTAGTGAGGTTAGTAGACTGCGACTGTCAAAGCCGGGGCTATGGCCTGGATTAGGCAGCACGTTGATTGAAACCCCAGCAACTAGTTACAGGCGGCTAAGAAACCCCGTCACTACCCGATGCCCTCGGGAAAGTAAGTCTTAACGTCTGTACGATGATGGACGGTAAAAGGGTGTCATGCGGGAATGCTGGTAGGTGTGTCCTGGCTCCATTAGCCTAAGCCTATCCCTAACACACTAGGTCTGTCCGGGGTGAAATCCGTGCATGGTGTGGATGGCTGCAACGCCATAATTGTGTCTGTGCGAATATTCCCGCTGACACGATTGTCCTAAGGAAGCCGCTATTCCAACGGGCAAGGAAAGAGAAGCTTAGGCTTCTGAGGCATTGGTAAGCGCGCCTCCCTTGCAGTCCCTTAGGCAATGAAATTGAATGCCCTAAGCTTGCAAGGCTTCTAGCGAGTTGTCCCGTAGCGACAATGTTGACCGAAGAAAGCCAAGCAAGCTAGACGGGGAAAGGGAAGGGTGCTAACTGCCGCAACGCAACTGTAAAAGATTACTGGCGGATCAGTGTCCAGAACCAATTAGCACCCTTCCCTTTCCACGTTAACTTAGGGAGTATTGAGAATGAGTAAAAAAGGTGCTGTTAAGACTGGTGGGGGTGCGGCTAATCGTCGTGCTAAAGATAGTGCGATGGCACACAACCTGCCGCCTGCCCCTACCTCGTGGCGTACTAAGGCTACGGAATTCCCTTATCATGGGAATATGGGCGTTAAACATGTAAAGATAGGGGCTTCGGCCAAGCATCGTCAAGTAGCTTGAGCCGCTAGACCTAAGCCAGTCTTTAAAAGGCTTTCCTTAACCCGTTGACTTGGGGTGTCCCATGAATATTCGTGACGGTCCGTAGCTAGGCTTTACTGTTGTTGGACTATTAATAGGTTTTTGTTTTACACTTGTGCTAGGTACTCACCTTAAACTGCCTAGTTCTCTAACCTCCCATGGCACAGGGGAGCAATATACTGTGCCAATAGCCCTTACACGTCATGGTGAAGGGCTTTAGGTGTTGAGAGACAATTCTGTCTCTGTTCATTCCCCATATGTATGGAGACTTATATTATGGCTACTGCCAAGAATACGAAACCCGCCGTCCGTGAAATTGGTGTGGGCATTGTCCCGCACAATCAACCGGACATGGCACAGAAGATCGAAACCAACATTAAGAAGTTGGAAGGGTCTGAGAAGATTACGAAAGCTACGCTTTCTACTCTTTCTCGTGACTGCCTGGAATACATCGTGCTCAATGGGTCTACAGACGTGGCTACGGTTAACCGGCTGCTGTCTGTCCTGACACCTGTCAACAAGCGCGCTGCAATCATGTTCTTTGCCGCTTTCCTGCCTTATAAGGTGGATGGTGAGGCTGAACATGTCGTAGGCGGTAAGCTGAAGGGTGATGATCGTATCACCAAGAAGGTGGAAGCCACGAAGGCATTCCTGTCTGACCCGAAGAACGACATTTGGACTTGGCAGGCTGTCAGTCTGAAGGTGGAAAGTAAGGATGTGGACTGGGGCGCCATTATTGAGCGCAATGTCAAGACGGCCCTGGAAAAGGGTTATGAGCCCTATAACGTCTTGGTCAACTGCCTCAATGCTGGCGTCACCATGGAAGCCCTTATGGAAATGGTGAAGGTGAAGGGCGAAGCCATTGAGGCTGAGGGTAAGCGCATCGCCGCTTAAAACTTTTCAAACGTTCTATAGAAGCCCCGTTTAACAGCGGGGCTTTTTCTTATGGAGAATGGTGATGATTACTCGTGAGGTTGCCAAGAAAGTTGTGGAGACTGTTGATGCTGGTCTTCGTGGGGGTATTGGCAGGCCTATCCCTGGTCAAATGTGTGTTGAAGCCGCTGTTTGTTATGCACAAGGCTTGCCACATGGCGATAAACCCACTTGTGTCAATGATGTCTTGCGACTGTTCAAGATTGGCTTGAATGACGCCAATTGGTCCTCAAAAGCCGCGCGTGCAAAAGGAATGCGTAAGCTTGCAGTTCTTCAGCTTGGAACTGATAAGTGTTTCGACGAAAAAGATTTCATTAAGCGTCTGACCTTCTTCACTATCAAAACTATTGTCCCCATAGCCCTGCGCGCCGCAATTGCTGTTCATTATGACAATAGCCACAAAGCCGCTTTAGAAGACGCTGCTACGGCTTGTGAAGTGGCTGCTGACTTGTCGCAGGCAATCAAAGCCAGTGATGCGGCCAGATATGCGGCCAATGCGGCCTATGAGGCGGCCAATGCGGCCTATGCGGCCTATGAGGCGGCCTATGCGGCCTATGAGGCCTATGAGGCGGCCAATGCGGCCTATGCGGCCTATGAGGCGGCCAATGCGGCCTATGCGGCCTATGA
>Ga0116227_10001656_pt1 | contig 50307 bp, 77 predicted proteins | sample S1TSphgellanicum_FD_89693 | JGI IMG/M metagenome (GOLD analysis project Ga0116227, IMG submission 89693) | Host-associated microbial communities from peat moss isolated from Minnesota, USA - S1T2_Fb - Sphagnum magellanicum MG | ecosystem: Host-associated > Plants > Peat moss > Unclassified...
CAGCATCTCGTCACGGTCCGAGTGCAGAGACTGGCCACTGGCATTCTTGACGTCGTAGGGCTTCATCCCATCCGGAACGAACCGAACCTTGGACTTGTCGCGAAGATTTCCCGCCAGCTGGCTGTCGAACACAGCCTGGAACGCCAGGATCTGCTTCGCGGTCCACTCCTTCGGGACCGACATGATCATGTCGGGAAGCGAGCCCTCCGTCCAGAAGTTCAGCTGGTACATCGTCTTCTTGATGGCCTCCATCACCTCCGTGTAGATCTGCTCCACCGGGGAGTAGCCCCAGATGGGGAACTCGGGACGAGGGCGCATGGGCGAGTAGATGATGTCCCGCTCGGTGAAGTTGACCATCGGCAGACCCTTGATGATCTGCTGGTAGGCGGGCTGCGGGTAGTCCGGAATGCGACCTGCGTCATCGATCAGAGGACGAATGGTCACACCGTCGATGACGTCAATCCGCAGCGGACGACCAGCACGATCTCGGTCACCGACCCAGAGCGTTGGAGCATCGACCACGAACAGATCCTCCAGGACCATCCGAGCCCAGGAGCTGTACCGACGCTTGCCGTCTGGCCGACGGAAGAACTCCTCGATCTCCTCGACATGCTTATTGCGCTGCTTCGGCTTCCCCTTGATCTGGAACGCATATGGCACGCGGAGGAGCTGGTCCTTCCGCGTCTCGATCACGGTGCGGAGAACACCCCAGGCCTGCGACATGTCGCGCAGCCGACGCATGAGCACGAACCGACGTGGCGCATAGTTGAGGTTCTCCCCAACCTCGTAGTCCCAGTCACGGATCTCGGTTCCCGGAGCACCGAACGGGATGATCGGCTGGAACGGAGAGAACCAGTTCCCAGCATCCAGGTCAATCTGCTCCTGCACGATCGCTGTCGGTGGCTCTGTACTCTGCACAGGGCTGCGTGATCGCTGCGGCCTCACCTGCAGAGGTCCAGTAGTCGCGCCAGGCACCATCTGCGGAGTCTTCCTCGCTCTGCTCATGCTGCGCACTCCGGATGCCACGTGCTGACCCCGTCGGAGACCCGCGCAGCACTGGCAAGAACCTCCGCCCCACACCTCCCGCACATGGTACGCGTCTCGCCGACCAGCTCGTCGTAGATGGTCTGGTACTCGTCTCTCGCCAGGTCGACCACTCGGCCACGAGTGGTGGGCGATCCGTCGGAGAGCAGCCTGTAGTACTCGAGAATGTTCAGCGCACCACCATGCGCGACGAGGTAGTTGAACGCACCCGCGAGAGCATCCACCTGGTCGTCCTTGGCGCCACTCGGGAACTTCTCGATCTCGTCGAGGAACGCACGAGTCCAGGGCCGGGAGAGGACGCTGAGGAGTCCTGCCTCGATGTGGCTGGCAACTGGTGTGGCGCGAGTCTCCTTGCTCCCAGTCTCTGTCTCGACATGGAACTGGTAGCCGACAAGCTTCAGGGCATAGCTGGTGACCTGCGCCTGGCCGGCCTGTCCTGGATCTCGCGCCATGGCCACAGGGACATCGTAGCCGTCAGTCGCCGCCGTCCCGACAACCCTCTGCTCGACCTCCCACGGCGACCACTGGCCACGAACAACATCAAGCACCACATGGCGACCAGACTCAAGACGTCCCAGAAGAAGACCAACAGTCCAGTCAGGGTTGTTCCCACGCATCTTCTCCGTTCCGGCAAGATCCCACCGCCGCACAGTCGCAACAACTCGCTCGGGCGGAGACAGTACGGTCGTGATCTTGTCGCGAGCGAACAGCACACCGCCCTTCGGAAGAGGGTTCTGCTGGTACTGGCACTCCCACGTGTGCGACGTCACGGTGCGCTTCTTCCGCAGCAGCTTCCGCTCGTCCTCCCACTCGGGCCACAGCGCCTCGCCCATGCTCCGACCAAGAGGATCCCTCTCCGGATGCTCGCACAGTGCCTCGAAGCTGATGACCTCCCAGTCGTCGCCGACGCCCAGCTCCATCTGCTGGAGGAGCCGCCCGGCAAGGTCATCCTCGTGCCACCTCGTGCAGATCAGCACGATCCGCGCACCAGGCTTCAGTCGCCCGATCACGTCGCCAGTGTACCACTCCCACACTGAGTCGCGTGAGGACTGCGAGTCGGCGTCGGCCGACGACTTGAACGGGTCATCGATCAGCACGAGGTCAGCACGAGTGCCGGCAATGGCCATGCCGACGCCGACGGCCACATACTCGCCTCTCTTGTCGGTCACCCACATGTCTGCCGCACGACTGTCGTCGGACAGTCGGAAGCCGAGCACCTCCGCCTCCTCGTCGACCATGTTCCTGACCGCTCGCCCAAACTTCCCAGCAAGACTGGCCGTGTGGCTCGCAGAGATGACGTTGTGCGCAGGATGCTTCGTGAAGTAGTACGGAACGAACAGCTTGGTGCTGTACGTCGACTTCGCGGAGCCGGGAGGGGCGAGGATCATCAGCCGATCCAGAGTCCCGGCGCAGACCCTCTCCAGCGCCTCGATGATGATCCTGTGGTGGCGAGCAGGTGACTGTCCGAGAGGCTGGAGCCGATGCTCACACCACGACTCCAGAGTTCCCCTGATGGACCGACGACGCTGCTCGGCGAGGAGCGCGACGAGGCCATCGTCCTCCATCGCGGCGTCGACGATGGCCACGTGGCGGCCGCCAGACATCTGGGTCGCGGAGGGCTGCCTAGGAGGCATCGTGGTCGATCACTGGCGTGAGCTGCGGCACACCAGCAAGGCGCTGCATCCTCCGACTGATCTCGGCGGACAGCTGCTCGTCGGTCAGCATTCCAGGAGCCTGGGTCGGGTCGATGTTCTGCTGCACCTTGCCCCATCCTCGATCCAGGAGAGCAACTGCCGCATTCAGCCGCACCTGCCTCCCTGCCTCGTCGTCCTCCATGATCTCGGCGAGAACCTCGATCGCACGGTGGGTGTGCACTCGGGCGAGTGCCTCCACCTCTCGGACTGTGCGGATGCGGGATGGTGCGGGCACGGCTACTCCGACGCCACCCTGCTGATCAGGACATCGTACACGACTCCTGGCTGGAAGTGCCCCAGCAGAGCCTCGTTGGTGATGGTCAGCTCGATGAGGCCACTTGGCGTATACCTGCTGTAGTTGTTGTTCTGCGGGTGCCCGTTGGTGATGGGCCGCAGCCGAGGGGTCTCGACCCCAACGGAGCGGGTGACTGACTCGCAGACTACTCGTGCTGTGACATGCTCCATGGTCGCTGGTCCTCGGTCAGATGTTGGTGCAGGCATCGACTGGTGGGTGGGCGCCACGCTCGAGGACCAGCGAGGTTGAGCATAGGGCGGGAGAGGTTGGGTGTAAAGCGGTGGGTGTGGGCAATTGCCGGATCCGGAAAAATAGCTGGGAATTTCTGGCGCGTCGAGTTGGTTCCCCCTGGGAGGCTGCCGGTTGGTAAGCCGGGTAGGGGTAGCGGCCCACCGGCCAGCACCCGCCCACGGTCGCCCCAGCGACCAGGCGACCGACCCTGGCAGCGACCCACCGACCACCGCCCGGCCCCGCTGGCCGAGCCCCGCTGGCCGAGCCCCGCGTCCGCGGAATGGCAGGTATTCGCAGTGCGAGTGGCGATTTTGCTTTACTTCCTGGCCTAGCGAGGCTACCACTTAACTACCGCAGCGGCCTACCGGCCAGCGGCCCTCGGGGTGGGCCCGAGGGAAGTAGAAGGAGAAGTAACATGGGTAAGAACAAGACCGCCACCGCAACGATCGTCGCCGACGAGACCGTGCACCCCGACACGACGACCGCGACCCTGCCGGCCGAGATGCCCGCACCGGCCGCGAAGCCCAAGCTGGTACTCGTCAAGGCCGAGTACAGCGCCACCGACACCATCCTGTCGGTCGTCGCCAACCCGAAGCGGCCCGGCACCCGCTGCTACACGGACTTCGCGGCCTACAAGCCGGGCATGTCGGTTCTCGACTATCTTGCCAAGTCTGGCATTCCGCGGGCGCGCGCCAGCGCCAACCTCCGCTGGGACCTGGCGCGCGGCTTCATCACCGTCGGCCCTGCGCCGCAGGCCTAGGGAGACACGGGGCGGCCATCGCGCCGCCCCACTGCCCGACGCGAGCTGCGGCTCGCGCCTGGTAGTGGGCAATTCCGCCTGCTGCTGCCGGAGGTGTACTGTGGTCAACTCTGTTCTGTTCTGGGTTCTTCTGATGTTCGCCGTGTTCTGCGGCTTCTTCTGGGGCGGCGCGTCCCTGACGACTGCGGTCTTCGGGTCGTGAGGCTCCTCTCGGCCTCTGAGAGGTCCCTCGCTGCCTGTCGCGCTCTCGCGGCTGGCGGTGCGCTCCCCCCGCCCGCGCCCGAGCCGCTCGTGTGCCTTAAGATGTCGCCCGCGCGTGGGCGAGTCGTGCGCGAGCGCTGGGGCCTCTCGGTCGTGGTCCTCCACTACCCCGCGGATGGGGGTCCTCCCCTGTTCCGTGGTGCGTCTCCCGCGCGCTGAACCCTGGCGCCGCGTGGTGGGTCTCGGCCCTCCCCGCTGCGCGATGGCTCTGGTGCTGTCGACAACAGAGGGAGATCTGGCATGTTCGTGTACGAGGTTGAGTTCGGGAGGGGCGGTGGCCGCACTCTCTACGCAGGAGTGGACGCGCTCGTTCGCGCGTTCGGGACTGAGGCGAAGATCGAGGAGTGCCGCGATGGGTGCAACATCGTGCACCTGATGGCGCCCAGCATGGTGATCATCGCGCGCAGGGTCGAGGTGCGCGAGTGAGCCGGGCGCCAGGATCTCCCGTGGCGCATCGGCTGCAGGAGCAGTACGGCCTGCTGCGGATGGCCCAGGTCGGCATGCGCTGGGCGCTGTTCAGTGGCCCGAGGCTGCGGATTCTGTCGGCCGACTACCTGCCGCCGGCACGCGACCACAGCGTCTGCCACTGGGACGAGGCCCAGCAGAACTGGATCTGGTCGTGACCCGGGAGGAGATCCCCGCGCACATGCTAGAGGGCATCGACGACCTCGGTCTCGACCTCGAGCACATGTCGCGCGCCGCTGTGGCCGAGGAGTGGCTGGAGTGGTCGGGCATCCAGGGATGGTGGTCCACGATCGTGGACCTGGTGGGGTGGGCCCATGCTCCCGCGCGCCAGCAGTACTGCTACGTGCTGCGCCATCCCGACAGGCCAGACTCCCCCATCTTCGAGCTCGCGGTGGACGCGATGGCGGCAGCAGAGGAGGAGCCGGGGGTCTGGACCCTGCAGGAGTGGGGATGGTCGCGGGGCGAGTGGCGAGTGGTTCGCCTGGAGTATCGCCCCGCCAGCATGTGACGCACGACGGTACGGGGATGGTCGGCAGCGGCCCTCCCCGCTCCGCCGCATGTCGCGGACAGAGGGAGACAGACGATGCGAGACTACAGGGAGGGCCTCGTGCGAGGGGCCATGGCGAGCGACACCGAGATCGTGCGGTTCGTTCGCGGGATGCAGTCGCAGCTGCGGCTGTCGGAGCACACGATGCTGGTGGTCTCCGGGCAGCAGGCTCGGCTGGCTCTGGCGGAGACCATGGACAGGCTGTCGGAGGTCGGCCTGCGGGCGACGATGGGACCGGGAGGTGCGCCTGTGTTCTCCGAGCTGGGGTGATGTGTGGTGAGCCAGAGGTCGCGAGAAGATGGCTGGTGCTCGTCGCTGACAGCAGCCTGCAGCGCATCCTCTACACATCGCGCAGGTGCGGTACGCGATCGTGTGTGTACTGCCTCTCGTTGCCTCTGGCGATAACTCTGGCGTATGGGCAGAGCGTCTCCAGCGCTCTGTCCTAACCTCCAGCGTATGGACCACCCGGCTCTCGCCGCACCACCAGGCGGTATCCACATACCGCCCACGGGCGCTGCACCACCACCAGACCACTCTCAGCACGTCTGTGCGACCTGGACCACCCCCGACCCTCTCCCATCGCCCATTAACCACAGTTAATCGTACATAACGCAGATTTAACCTAAACAGCCTAAACAGTATTAGTTTTAAGTTGCGTTAACACTAACTAATACGCTAACTAATACGCTGTTTAGCGAGGTACACCGAGGGTTACAGCGCTAACTTATTACCGATATTAGTTTATTAGTTTTATTTTTAGCAGCACAAAAATTTTTTACGCCCGCGCGGGAAGGGCGGGCGCACGTGTGTAGCGTATTCTCTGTGCGTTAGCTCCCGCCTCTCCAGCCCTCGCCCGCCGACCCTATTAAACTAAGTATTAGTTAGCAGACCTAACTAATATCGGTAATATCCCCAATAGCCTCCGCACCCCATCTTCTAAAATAACCCTTTACTTCTCGCGACTACCCGCCTAGTATAGCCCTACCGCCTACCCACAGGGAGACCGCCATGACGACCGAGACCAATCCGATGCGATCCTGGACCGTGTGGTCCATGCCACTTGGACCTGAGGACAGGCTTGCCGGCTACCAGGTGTTCGCCGGCACCCAGGCCGATGCCCTTCGCTACCATGCCGCCCACCGTGGCACCAACACCTCCCGCGCCTACGTGGTGCACGACCAGACAGAAGCAGCACTCTACGCCACCAGCAGCGTGTAGTCGCCGACCGATCCCAGTCCGCGGGCTGGGATAGGTGGACGACTGGCAGTCGGGGTGGGCCCGATGCAGCGATCCAGGAGAGACCACCATGAGAACACTGCTCCAGGCACGGCATCTGCCGGCCTTCCAGGCGCTCGACAGCGCCTCCATCCAGCGCATCTGCGAGCGACACGGCTTTCGCCATGTTCCGAGAGATGGCGATGGCCTCTTCCAGCTGTGCCAGACCGCTGGCCTCGACCACGCACGAACCGTCCTCGCGCTCGCTCGCGAGACTGACGACACCGGCGTTCGCGCCATCGAGACGCTCGTCGGTCGCCCCATCACTCGCTGGACGCCGCCAGCTCCCGGCGCCAGCTCCCGAGGTGTGGTCACCCGCGAGCGCAACGCACGCACTGCCCCAACCTCCAGCGTCGGCCACCTGGTCGTGCTCGCCGTCGTGCCCAACCCGAAGAAGCCAGGCTCCGCATCCCACGACCGCTTCTCCAAGTGGGTCGTCGGCCAGACGGTGCAGCAGTGCATGGCTGCCGGCCTCACCCGAGGCGACGTCACGTGGGACATGGAGCGCGGCTTCGTCACTCTCGGAGAGCCGAGTGCCTGAGGGTCGTCCCGAGCCGCAGATGCGCATGTCTGCGGCCGAGTTCCGTGCCCACCAGCAGATGGCTGGTGGGACTGGAGACCTGAGGAGGATCAGGACGCACCTGGCGCCTCCTGTGGCTGTCGCTCCTCCAGAGCGGCGGCCGCAGCGATGGGTTCCGCCCCCGGCAGCACCCCGCCATCCCATCGGCGGATGCATGGCTCGCGCCGTCGACCGCGATCGCGTTGCGGTCCAGGTCGGCTGCCCGAGCGACCAGGCCATCCGCCTCGGCGACGGCGGACGACTCACCATAGTGACCACACACATGAGCGCTGCCGAAGCGAGGCTCCTCGCCCGACAGCTGCTCTCAGCAGCAGGAGATGCGACATGACGAACCAGGAGATCTTCGACCGGGTGCTCCAGCACCTGCGGACACAGGGACGACCATCGAAGACCATCGGTCCTGATAACAGGAAGATCTGTGCCTACCGAGGCGAGGGTGGCACCAGGTGCGCGATTGGCTGCCTGCTGCCCGACGAGAAGTACCACTCGGGGATGGAGAACACCGACGTGCTGGCGCTGCTGGACCGTTGGCCGGAGCTGGGCGAGTACCTGGGCACCAACCATCCGTTTCTGCGCATGCTGCAGCTTGCGCACGACTGCGAAGACAGCTGGGACGACACCGGCTTCAGCAAGGACGGCGAGCAGCGCATGCTTCACATCGCCGAGGACCACGGACTGGCATGGTGGCTCCCAGCCATCTAGCCACCGCCCGGCCCGTGGGAGCCGTCCCACGGGCCGCGCCCCCGCCCCGGTACTACCCTAGCGCCCCCCGCCCCCGACCGCTCCCACGCCCCTCCCAGCGCTCCCACGCGGGCCGCTAGCCGGGCCGCCCCCGCCCGCCCGGCGGCCGCACGCTGACCAGCACCCCCAGCACGTACACTCCACCCTCCACCATTCGCTCGTAGACGAGTCCGCGAGGTGTGCCCCCCGGCGCTCGATGTCAGCGCACAGCTCGGCTGCGTGCGCTGGGTCCATGTCGACCAGCGAGTTGTGCATGCCGGTGGCCGCAAGACTGTCCCTGAGCTCGGCCAGAGTCATGGTCAGTGCGGCGGCAGCTGCGTGGCCATCACTTCTGCACTCCCCTCTCCCTGTCTTGCACCATTCGCCGACGCTGCGCTTTCCTCGGCTCTCGGGTGACGGACACCACGACGTTGTCCTCTGACGACAGCATCTCGTACATGCGCCGAGTGGCCTCAGCCCAGTTGTGGAACTGTTCCTCTCCGACCGTGTAGGTCCATGCCTCTCCTCCTAGTCTGCCCATGCTGGCTCCCAGTCCGCCTCCACTCCCACCCACTCTCTCCCACTCTCGTCTCCGACGATTCTGAGAGAGAATGCAGCCGGGAGGTGCGGGTCGTCGTGGTTGAATGTGTCCGTGACGATGCACTCGCATCCGAGCGCGAGGGGTGCTCCGTAGTCGGTGCTCCCGATCCATGGGTTCCAGCGCAGTCGATCTCCGACGGCGCACCGCTGGCGTCTGACCACTACCACCCGGCCCGCCTAGGAGCCACGTCCAGACACCCCTGGGAGCGGCTGGGAGGCCTCGTCCGCCGCCCCCGGCCCCCCGCTACCCGCCGCCCCCGCGACTGTCCCAGCGTCCTCTGGAGCGGGCGCGCTGGCACGACTCAGGACGAGGTCAGCGAGACGAACTAGGCTCGCCGGCCCATAGTCCCGACGGCTGTAGTCGGCGGCGACCACAGCAGCTGTGGCATGCGCCTGCTCTGGGACCATGCCCTGTCGGCATGCGTCGGCAATTGCCAGGCTGACGCGATTGGCCAGCTCGACGTAGAGTGGTCCCTCGAGTGTGATCTGCCTGCTGGCCTCCCGGGCCATCCTCGTGTGCTCTCTGTGTGCGAGTGTGCGTCGTGTCATGGTCTCTTCTCCGAGTGGTCAATGAGTGACTGTCCGACTGTCCGCGCGAGCTCTGGCGTGAGCCCGAGCCATGCGACAGGCTTTCCGAGTGCGATCTCGACGAGGCCATTGATGGGGTCGTACCGAGTGCCGATGGTAATCTCCCCCTCGTCGTCGTCGCTGACGGGTGGGTGCGGGAACTGGCCCGTGGGCCCAAACCTCGGCACCAGGCTGGTGGCCACCAGCCATCCGCGAACGAATGCGGCCCAGAGTGCGCCCTGGGTGTGCTCGGGAACCTGCGCCCATCGGTGCGCGCTCTGGTACTCCTCAGTGGCCCTGTACTGCTCGAACGCCACCAGCATGGGGTTGCCGGGCGGCAGCGCCTGCTCTGTGCTCATGGTCTCTCCTCTCTGAATGTCTGGGCGTAGCCGGGGTGTCGGGGCGCAACTGTGCCCTGTGCGATCTGCTGGGCCCTGTCCTCCGAGCAGGGAGTCTGCAGGAAGTCGGCCAGGAGCATGGTCGTCGCAGCGGGCTCCTCCAGATAGAGCCTGTAGGACAGGTTGAGAACTGGGCATGTGGTCTCTGCCCAGAAGGTCGCGAGCAGGTACTGCTCTCTTGCGACCTCGTATGCGATCTGTCGCGGGTCAGCACCATCCAGAGATCCGTGCCTGGCGACACTTGCGGCCGTGTCGGCTGTGTCTCGGTTGATGCAGACTATTCTGGGGAGAGTGAGGTGGTTGGTGAAGCCCGGGAGCCACCTGCGATGGAGGTTTGGGAACTTGAAGCCCCAGCTCTCCCCGGCCAGGTGGTCTGTTCGGCTGTCTCGCTCATTGATGAGGCGGATCTGCATGTCGAAGTACTGGTTCTCGATGGCGAAGAACATGTCTGCGTCCTCGTGGGTGTGCTCGGCCCATGGCCTCCCCATGGGGATGCCGAGCTCTGTGCAGACTGCGGCGACCATCGAGGTCCCTCCCCGAGCCAGACCTGTGACAATGATGGTGCTCACTGGCTGCCACGTCTGAGTGTTGCATCCATCGACGTGGCGCCTATCTTAAATCCGGTCTGGACAAATTCCATCCACTGTTTCAGGGCTTCATCCGGCTTCTCAGGTCCAAGCAGCGGTATGCGCAATTCGGTCTTGAACCTGCCACTCGCCAGCGCAATCGACAAAATCACCGTGTCTGTAACGTCGTCATTTTCCGGTGGCTTGGAAAGTCTTATCGGAGTTTCTCTGACGGGTTTCATTTTGGTGGCTCCGGGAGAAAGGTGAAGTGGGTCAGATATCGCTGATGTACGCCTCGGCCCAGGCCGATGCGATTTCGGTGTCGTATTCCTTATCCGCCGATGCGCGCCTGGCGAAGTATGCCCGCCATTCTGATGCGAACGCGGTCTCCCGTGGAAATGCGAGCGCGGTGCGGTATGCCTGATATGCCGGTGCGATTGCGGTGCGGTATGCCTCAAGTGCTTTCCGCGACAGTAGGCTATTCGCAGCCCATTGGTAGTTAAAGTCGAGATTGGCCCGGCATAACTCTGGCGTTACCTCGACGGATTTACCAAACCGCTCGAAGAACATTTGGCGCTGGCTCTCGCAAGCCCTGGCGTTGATCAGCTGCTTGAGGGTGAGTGTGCGCGTCAGCGGCGTGGCGCAGAACCCTCCAACACGTGCGGTCTGCATCGCCTCCTGCACACGGCGAATTAGTGCGCGCATCACTTACCATTCCCCTTCCATCCATGCTTCCGCGCACTCGTCATCACCACGCCCACACTGCCGCCCCACTGCGACAGCGGGCGGACGTGCTGCGCCACTTGGAGCAGGGCGTTTTCGAGATCAGCGATGCGCTGGAGAAGCGCCCGGTCTGCATCGCCTCCCGCACCGGGCAGAGGAGTGAGACCAGCCGGGTCCCCGCTAGGCGGCTGGGCGATTTCGGGATTGGTTGTGCGAGCGCGAATGGCTTCCTCAGCATATTTGTAGGCCATCAGCAATGTTTGGCCAGCGTGGCTGTCAGGGCAGTTCTCTTGAAGCCGTCTCATTGCGCTTGCACACCCCTCCCGCTCCGTCAGCACCGCTGCGTCGATCGCCGCGCCGATAAGATCACGAACGGTGTCGCCGGACACCATGCCGGACGATTTGCGACCGGCCGCAAAACCTGAGTCGTATGCCTCCGCCGTCGCGTTCGGCGCATCCCCCAGCCGGAAACCCTGGGCGGCGAGGTACTTGGCGCCCACGCAATAAAATGTTTCTCGCTCATCCGCGTTCTGGTATTTTTCATGCGCGCGGATAAACGCCTCCTGCATCTTCTCCAAATCCGGCTCGCCTGGCGGTGCGGGGCGGAAGGTGGCGAGGCGGGCGTTTACGTACATAGCAAGATCAGCAAAACAGTCGCGAGAGTGGTAGACGGACTTGTTATACTCTGTGCGCATGTCCTCTGCCGTGAACACCGGCACCTCGCTCGGCGGGTTGGGCAGGGCGCGGATCTTTTGCATTATCTGTCTCGCAAGCGACTGGTCCCTGTGGTCGACGGAGGCCATCAGCCACTCCTCCGCGATCTGTGCGGCGGGCTCGTAGATGCTCATGGCACTATCCTCTCCGCAGCGCGATACAGAGCCGACCGATGCGCATGGACCAGTGGCCTCCGCTCTGCGATCTCGCACAGCGCTGCTGCGGTCGTCCGCGAGGCGTCGCACTCTCCGCGCAGGTGTCGGATGGCCTCCTCGATGATCGTGCGCTCCCAGAGCATGACGACGCCCTCGAGTGCGAGGATCTCGACCAGTGTGTCCGCGAGTCTGCGACGAGGAATTGGAGCTGGTGCGCTCCCGCCGCCAGGTACTGATGTCATGCTGCTCTCCTGCTGATCTGTGTGATGCAAGTCGTGACGGTGTCGGTTGCTCCTCTGTGGAGTGGGTGGTCCTCCTGGAAGTTCTGTCCCCAGTGTGCGAGCGCCTGTCGAATGTAGTCGCTGAGCATCTCCCTGGTCACGTGGTCGGGGACTGTCGTCTCCAGACGCATCGTCAGACGCCTCGGCACGGTACTCTCCGGAACATGGTGGGTCTGATCGGGAGTACTCGGCGACCGTCCGTCCACCCTCGCTCTGACCACCGCGCCACGCGAGCTGGCTCGCTGCCCTGGTCCACGAGGTAGTACCTGCCGTCTGTCTCGGCGAGGTGGATTGGCAGCCACCGAGCTCGCTCGGCGAGTCGCATGGCGACGAGGCCTGTGTGCCCGAGCTCTATGGCGCGCTTGTACGCGCGAAGCGCTGCCTCCTCAACGTCCTGGTCTGATGGCCTTCCGACTAGAGTGTCCATGACACCATCGCCCCCACCTCTGCGCATGTCAGGCGCACGCTGGTCGCGTCTCCGGCACTGTTGGTCGCGCCGAGGAGCAGCCCGCATCCGCGGAGCGGAAGCCGCTGCGAGCCGACGCGGAGGACAAATCCGTACTCTCGCTCCGGGTGCAGCAGCCCCTCCTCGTTGACGAGAAGCATGTGGCCGGGAGGTGCCAGCGGAGCGGACTCGATGGGACCCTCGACTGCCAGCTGCATGCTCGCGAGCGAGTTGGCTGTGGCGTATCCGACGGTCCTGTTCCTCGCGTCTATGTAGATGGCTCTGGGCATCGCACTCTCCTTGTCAGTAGTATAGGCTCGGACGTCCGACAGGCGCTAGGCCACGCGGCGAACAACGGCGTCTCGCCCCTGCATTCTGATCGAGAACTGTCTCTCCAGTTTTCTCGCCTCGCGTCGGACCAGAACTCGAATGCTTGGCGGATGCACTCCGTTGAGAGTACACTCCTCGCCCACCTCGAGAACTCCGAGTGGCAGGCACATCCGCTGCTGCCTCCGGTCGGATGCTGGACGCACGTGGATGGACTGCTCGAGTCTCCTCGCAGCTGCCAGCAGAATGTCAGTGGCCGGCGCCGCGCTCCCGACCATTGCCCGCAGCTGGGCGGCGATCTCTGCGTTGGTCACTGCTCGAAGTACCCCATGAGCTGGCCGTCGAGCGATGGCCAGTACCACTCGCTCTCCTCCTGTCCGAGGCACACGCTCCAGGACGCGCAGCGCAGACCGATCTCCTGCAGCTGTAGGACGTACTCGCCACGGTACAGGTACAGCCTGTCGGTGGTCCGCTGCCGCTGCCGAACCGCGATGTACACGTGGCCACCGGCAGCCAAGCGCCTGAGGATCCAGGAGGGCTGCATGGGCCGGAACTTCACGACCCAGCCGGTGGTGTGCTTCATCTCGACCCACACCTCCCGACCCTGGCGGCAGCCATTGAGATCGGGGACACCTGGAGAGAGTGCCCCCGTCTCAATGGGCTGCCAGTCCCACTCGGGCAGATGGCGGCGGAAGAGCTGCCGCAGGCCGCCATCCACCATCCTAGAGCTCGCTCGCGACGTGCGAGAACGTGCTCGACACTCCGTGTCCGAGACCCGTCACCGCGCTGATGATGACCACGGCGATCAGCGCTGCGATCAGCGCGTACTCGATGGCCGTCACCGCCTGCTGATCATTCTTGATCAGCAGACTGCGACGAACCACCAGTCCAAGATACTTCAGCATCTCCACTACTCCCTCCTCTCTGGAGCCGGGAGCCGCCCGGCGCGGATGCGCTAGAGACTAAGTCTCCGGCGAATTACCTCGATCTCCAGACGTAGACGAACTGCCTGCTCGTCCTGCCTCGGAGTTGTGTCGTACTGTGTAATCCTGAAGCCGTCCGCGAGACAGTCGGAGAGGTCGTTGTCGGACATCTCCATGACCGGAATTCTGCGACCGTCCTCGGTACGGTAGTACATGTCTCGCACTACGCCAGCCCCACCAGCACTGCCCACAGCACCCACTCGTCGTATCCGGTCCGGATGCCGGGAGCCCTGCTGTAGTGCCTCTCAATCCGCACCATGAGGACCAACGCTCTGAGGTGGCGAATGCCCCACACACGCATCCAGGGCGGAGCAACGTGGGGCAGCACCCACCCGCACGCGCTGGCGTCCTGCAGCCATCGCTCGAGGCTCTCTGTGTCTCGCACTACACCAGTCCCTTCTCGACTGCGAGCCACTCGGGCATCTCCATCTCGCCCTCGTCCTCGTGCCACTCCACCTGGCTCCTCGGCAGCCACACGTACTCGCTGCCGTCGTAGAAGCGCCAGGCGAGTTCCGACCCACCGCGCACCTCCCCACTGATCCGCACCAGGTCGTGGTTCTTGGCTCTGGTCATGACTTCTCCTGCTCCTGCATGTTGGTGATGCTCACCCGACGCAGACTGGGCTGCAGCGGATGGGTGGGGTGGAACTGTCCACCCCAGGTCTCGAGCGCGTCCTTAATGAAGGCTCGGACCTGGCCCCTCGTCGCGCCGCCTCGGGGAATGGTGAAGGAGATGGTCGCCACCATCCGTCTCGGCGGTCTGCTGTAGTCGGCGCCGTAGTCTGGCTCGTCGCTCATGGCGCAGTTCCGTCGTTCACGCACCAGAACTGGAACACTCCGTCGTCCTGCTGTGCTCCGCTGCCACCTGGCACCAGCTGGTGCGACTTGCTGCCGATGATCGACAGGCCAGCAGCCATGCAGGCCTGCCTCGTCGCGAAGTGTAGGACAGGCAGAGAGTGCAGTGACGAGTCCAGGAGGTACTTGTCCTGGACCACAGCCACCATCTCCCATGGTGTGGGTGTGCCAGCTCTGGCCGGACCAGCAACCAGCAGTAGACAGAGAGCGAGACTCCGAGTGCGCATCACTACTTCCTCCCCAGTATGTAGTCAGGTCGACGCTGGCCCGGCTGCGGGCAGATGGCGATGATTCGCCACCCATCGACGAGGTGCGACCGAAGCTCGTCTGTGCAGCAGTTGTCCAGGTTCACGACGTTCGTGTAGGACATCAGCTCGTGGCCTGGGAGGTGCACGTGGACCGAGCTCCCGGTGTACTCCTGCGGGACCAGCCTCGGCACGAGCTCTCTCCACGACTTCAGCATGACCTCGATGCCGAGGCCGCTCAGAAATGCGATCTCCTCACTGTCCACGGGACCATCGTAGGTGTGGTACATGCCGCACTTAGACTGGTCCTCAGGCAGGTCGAACATGATCGCTCGGAGGCGCTCGTAGTCCTGCGCGGACAGGCTCTGGACCCACTCGCTCTTGTAGGGAAGGCCGAACCTGACTCGGACGATGGCGCTCAAAGCTGCACCACCCTCAGGCCCATGCCTTCGGCCACGGCGACGATGGTCGCTGTGGCCCTGGGCGACCCACTCACCAGCACTGTGCTGCTGCCTGATCCGCTCTGGATCTTCTGCATCGCGTCTATCGCCACGCCAGCAACGTAGGGAATTCGCCCAGCTTTCCTCCATTCGTGGTAGCTTCCGCTGCCGTAGCCGAGATGTGTGCACAGCTGGCCACCTGTCATCCCGAGGTGCCGCATTCCTGCCTCAAAGACGCTGTACTCCATGGTCTGGAAGGTGCGCACCACACCACTCTTGGTCTCCGCCATGTCCACGTATCCTCTTGCTATCTCGCGAAGGTGCTCCTCTGCCTGGTCATCGTGCAGAGATGTGAAGGCCATGCCAGTTGCTCCAACTATTAGCGTATGTTAAACTGGGACGGTCGGAGAGGTAAAGCCCAGCCGCGCGGCCTACCTTTACCCGACCGCCCGCGCGTAGGACTCCACACAGTCCTGCAGCCGCCATCTCATGCCGCGAGCGCCTGGTCCCAGTCGTACTTGGCATGTCCCCAGTCTCGGCCGAACTCTGCGTCCACCTTGGTGGGCACCCGCAGTCTGACCACACTGGTCATTATCTCTGTGCAGCGGACAGCGTCTCGCTGCCTGGCGAACGAGAAGTCGAGCTCATCATGCATCTGCACGAGCGGCAGGTGGCCCTCGCGGTAGCACGCTAGCATGGCCATCTTCGTCTGCCGGGCTGCCCCACCCTGCACCAGTCGGTTCATGGCCTTGTGCGTGAAGGCACGAACCAGCTTCTTGTCGGGCCAGGCCGCTCGCGCGCGCTCCAGGTCCAGCGGCGTGGAGTCGCGCTCCCATGCGGGGGCCCACCTGTCGAACCTGCACCTCGCACCATCCAGCAGCTTGATCCAGCCGCGCCTCCCGGCCTCGCCGGCGCAGAAGTCAGTGAGCCCGGAGACCCAGGGAACCCGGGAGTGGTACAGCTCGAGCATTGCCCTGCCCTCCTCGAGAGTCAGACCGAGTGAGCGGGCCAGCTTGGCTGCGCCCATGCCGTACATCATTCCGAGGTTGATGATCTTCGCGCTCCACCGATCGATGCCCGCCATGTCCGCGACCATCTGGTGGAAGTCAGCGTCTTCCCGCTCGGCGTAGTACCTGACGGCTGCGTCCGCGCCGTGTCTCTTGGTCAGAGCCGCATAGTGCACTGCAAGACGTGGCTCCTGCTGGCTGTAGTCGAGAGCGCCCCAGACCTCACCGTCCTCCGGAACGAATATGGAGCGTGTGAGTGGACCCAGGACAGGATCTCGGGCAGGCATCTGCTGGAGAGGAGGATTGGCGTAGGAGAGTCTGTACGTGCGTGTGCCACCGTCGTCGTCCCGGAGCTGGTGGATCTCAGCGTGGACTCTGCCTCGATGCTCGTAGCCCAGGATGTAGTTCCCGACAAACTTCTCAGCCAGATCGTGGTGCTGTCGCACAGAGCGTATGAGCCGACCCACAGGATGCTCGACATCCTCCAGAAACTGTCTAGTGAACGATGGCTGGCCAGTCTTATTCGTGCGACGATAAGGAATGTCGAACTTGTCGAAGATCAGGGCGAGTGCCTCCGGACTGTTGCAGTCCTGGACTGACACTCCCCGACCACTCAGTCGCGCGATCTCCGCAAGCGCCTCGTCCCTTGTCCTTCGCACTCGGGCCTGCACTGCGGCGGCAGCGTCGGTGCTGACTCGCATTCCGCGGCGGCGCATTGCGGTGACCATCGGGACGAGGTCCATCTCCAGCTGGTACGCGCGCTCGAGCCGCTCCTCCTGGAGTCTGGGCCTGAGGTGGTCGGCGAGCTGCAGCGTGGCGAGTGCGTCCTGCTCTGCATATGGCCCGACGTGCCGAGCCGGGAGGCGCCACAGATTGGCCCTGGCCTCGCGAGGGTCGATCCCCAGGTTGGCGACGGCAGAGCGGAGCAGTGTCTCGTCCTTCCCGAGTATCCCGGCTCGGCGGCAGCATGCGTCGAGTGAGTACGAGAACTCGTTCTCGTTGAGCATGGTCGCCATGATCTGCGTGTCGTCGGCGCGCTCTGACCACACGTCGGTGTGCAGCCAGCCCATGTCATAGGACATGTTGTGGAAGACGACGTGGTTGTCGCGAAGCAGCTGCTCGACCCAGGACATGACCTCGCCGTGCGGCCGGCACTCGGTCTCTGGGTGGCGAATGGGAACGTAGATCGCTCCTCCGCTCCAGGCCATCGACACTCCGGCCACGTACCCCATGCCCAGAGCCCAGCCCGGTCCCATGTCCCGAGCCAGTCCGTCGTCGCGAGTCTCGGTGTCGAGACTGATGGTCTGCCCAGACACACGAGGCAGCGGTCCGGTCGGAGGAGTCCAGGACGACTGGGGCTCGAGAAGCCCCAGCTGTCCCTCGACGAACCTAGATATTGGCACTGGGCCTGGGGACGGGCATGGCAGGTGCCCGGCGGCGGCGCCACTCGTCGTCCGTCTCCTCGAACTGCACCGTTCCAGCAAGAGTCGGACCATCCGGACCAAGCGAGACGTGGGTCGGAGTGAACTTCTTGGCGACTCTCGGTGTGGTGTCGCTCGGCCGATGCTTCTCGTCGTGCTCCGCCAGCATCATCGCGTAGACAGACATGTCGTCCAGGCTGTCCTCGTGCCCACCGCGGTCCATGTTCTGCGCGTACCGAGTCAGCTTGGTGAGGAGGTGCGCGAACAGCACGAGTCTGCCGAGCTCCTCCTCACCTCGCAGGATGATGCCATCAGGGAACATGCTGGCCATCACCGGCCCGAACTTGGTGTAGTTGCCGCCATACTGCCTGTTGCGCTCGCGAAACAGATCTGCTGCTGCCGCGAGTCTCTCGTCGGGTGTCCTACTCAATCTCCCACTCCTTTCTTCGTCTTGCCATGTAGCGCATGGCCGCATCGCCGATCTCGGCGTACGACTCCTCCTGGACCAGCCGCTCTGCGTGCTCGTCCACAGCAGCTGAGCACCTCTCCGCCACGAGCCTGGCAAACTGGTTGCCCATCATGAGCTCCTGCATGCCCCACTCGTACATCTCGATGAACTCAGCCAGCTTGAAGATGTCCTGCCACCTGTCGTGCAGCGGTGCCGGAGGCGGAACTCCCCAGGGAAGACACATGCTGAGCACAGTCTCGTGCTCTATCCGGTCCATCTCCCGCTTGAGGACTGGATTGTCTCTCTTCACAGGATACGGTGCGTCCCCTGAGCCAATCTCGCCCAGGTCGTGGACGATGGCGTGGACGAGTATCTCCCGAGGACAGAGTGGCCATATCGCCAGAAGAATGCGCTGTATCTGGTAACTGTGCTCTCCGACTGACTGTGGTCGGATGGTGGGCCAGGTGTGGTATCGGCCCACACACGCGGCCAGTCTGGGATCGTCCCGAACCTGCGGTCGTCTCACAGGCCGTCCTCCGCGGCGATCTTCTGCAGTCGTCGCGCCCTGCGCCGATCCTCCCACTGGGAGGCAGCAGTCTGCCAGTCAGTGTGGGCCACTCTGCTGAGTGCGGCGGGAGACTCCTCGCCGCGCCGCTCTCGAATGGCGTCGTGGGCCTGGGACATCGGAGTCAGAAGCTCGCTGAACACAGGACGCGGATTCACAGAGTTCGACCGGACATGGCACCACTCCTCGATCTCCGAGAGCACCTGCGGCCAGTCACTGCTGATGTCGCCAAACATCGGTCGTGCCTGTGCGACGGTCGGCCGGTCGAGGCTGGTGCTGCCCGACACTCGACGAGTGTACAGGTCGTGTGATCTGCCGGCAGCATGTCGCTCGTCGGGCCAGCCATTCTGGTCAATCCAGGACTTGTAGACGTGGAAGTTGTTGGAGATCTGGGTGTAGGATCCCATGCGGATGCCAAGTGCGCTCGCAATGAACTCCTGCAGAATGCTGAAGTGGACAACGTTCGAGCCATACGCTCCCCAGACTGCATCGTTGCTTCTGCAGCAGACAGTCATGTCGAGCCGGGGAGCAGTCGCTGTGTGTCGGCGGAAGTAGATGGTGGTGTTGCATGGTCGGTCGCGAAGGCCGCGGACGCCGAGGTCTGCGGTCGGGTCCCACATCTGGAGGACCACCTGCCTCGAGCTGGGATCGTCGGCCAGCAGACGAATGCAGACCGACAGCTGGTCGAGCGGGTCGTCCTGGTCCAGCGAGAAGTGCTGTCGCCAGCGATGGCCGTAGGCTCCATGCATGTCGCCGTCTGGCTCGGCGAACCGAGCGCTGAAGTCGCTGACATATCGGTCGAGCCATGTGGCATCTCGGCGCCCGGCGAGCATCCAGAAGCTCTCCATCAGGTGGAGCCACGGATTGCAGTTGCGAGCCGGGGAGAACAGCACGCGCTCGATCGGCTGCTCGTACACGGTGGCCAGTGGTTCCTGGAGCACGTAGGCTCCGCCATTTCGGCTCTGCTCGAGAACGCCCTGCGACTGCAGCAGGTGGAGTCCGTGTCCGTATGCCTGGTTCACGTTTCGGTGTCGTATGACGATCATCTAGTTGAGTCCCTCTCTCAGTCTGTTGGTCCAGTCAGTTCCGCCGGTGCTCTCGGACATCGCGAGTACCAGTCTTCGCATCGCCTCCCGGCGCGCCGAGACACACAGGTTGGACTCCGAGAACACCCAGCTGACGGCCTCTGCCACTGCCTCGACAGTCCTGTCCATCTGCTGCTCGAACTCAGGATATCTGCTGCAGCTACAGTCCTCCACCAAGTGCTCTCTTCCAGGAGATCGTGGTCTCCATTCGTGCTGAGAGCTCGCGGCCGGTCTTGGTCTCCTTCATGCGAGTGCGAACGACCGTGGGCCACAGCTCGGCCATCCGGGCGACGGCAGCGTTGTGGACCTCAACAGTGCGGTAGTCAGAGCATCCGCCCGGTGCCGAGGTCTCCGACTGCCCGGTGGCCCAGTACCCAATCAGAAGGTTCTCGTGCCCTCTCCACAGACTCTGGAGTGCTGTGTCGAAGTCCTCCTGGATGGTGACGCGTCCGTGCTCGAGCGAGCAGAAGACCTCGGTGTCCCAGGCGTAGCACCGCATGATGCGAGTGTTTCGGTGGACCAGCTCCGTCGGTGTGCCTCGCTCGCCCAGTCGGTTGTTCCCCTCGCGACTCGACAGGCCAATGTGGGCAACTGTTGGCTCCGTGCGGAACAGCTCCTCGACGAACGAGAGCATCTGCTCGACTGAGTCGTGGCTGGCGTACTCCAGCCGCCAGTCCTCGGATGTCCTCCGCACCAGGAAGTGGCTGTCGTCGTCGCACATCATGAAGTGGGCATGGCCCTGGCGTGCTGCGTACCTGCCCATGTGCTCTCGAGACTGCGCGATCCTGTAGCTGTCTGGCTGGCCGTGTACTCTCACCCCAAACCGACTCCAGGCCTGCAGGTCACGGGTGTAGTTGCTCAGTTGTCCGGCCGGGACAAACACAATAGTCCGCGCGAGCACTGCGCGAGGCAGCCATCGCAGCAGTGTGTGGCCAATCTTGGCTGATCGCGATCGGCTTGGGACGTAGATCGGTATCGTACTCACAGTTCCTCCAGTATGTCGGCCAGCAGTATCTCGACCGCGGCTCTCTGGCCATCGCAGTTGTACCAGTGGTTCAGTCCGGACGGATGTGGAATGGCCACCCAGTCGTGCATGTGTGGTGTCCAGTGCAGGAAGTCCTGGTCCATCCCAAATGTCCAGGCCACCTCGCGACCGAGCATGATGCAGGTGCGGTCGGTGAGGGACGGACGGATCTCTTGCATCTTCTCGATGGCTGCTCGCTTGGACCAGCCACCGACACAGAGATTCATGCGCTGCGTGCGCTCGAGCCAGTCGGACTCGCTGATCCCTGTTCGAGCGGTCGCCATCTGCCACAGACGGTGGCCTGTGCAGCCGACCGGCTGTGTCCACAGCGCACGACGAGGATCGTCTGACAGCGGGTTGTCCATGCCCACAATGACCAGTCTATCGTGTGGCATGGAGCAGTACCAGAATGGCGACTGAGCACGCAAGATACTCCAGTGCCATCACAAGACTCGCGAGGCGATCACTGGTGCTCAGTGTCACCACCAGAGTGCGCTTCTTGCTGCAGACAAGCAGATAGACCTGCCCAGCGGCGTGCAGAGCGAGGAGTCCGGCAGCAAACCAACATATGTCACGAGCAAGCATCTGGACCTCCAAGTGAGGAGCTAATATACGCTGCCACCGGCCGGAGGCGCTAGGGCTCCCATGGCAGACGGCGTGCCGGCGTGAGTGGTGAGTGGTCGAGCGCAGTCTCGATGGCCGGGAGATGGTCTGTCCTGTCGAGCTGCACGCCGCCGCGCGGGTCGGCCACGCGCAGAGGGGTCCGGTCGCAGCCCTGGCAGGGGCGGTGGCGCCTCCAGCCGCGCGCTAGGTAGTACCGCGCCGCCCGGTAGGCGGCAGACTCCCACGCCGCCTCCAGGCTCTCTGTTGTGCCGCACACATACTCGCCCCGCCAGTCTGCGTCGCAGACCACAATCGTCCCGTCCCATCGGACAGCCATCTCCTTGTGGGGCTTGTCGCAGGGCTGGTGCATGGCAGAGTTGTTCGGTGGGTAGGCCAGCCCGGCCTGGTTGTCCAGCGTCCCCAGCCGAACGGGCTCCTCCTCCACCACGACGATCTTGCTGTAGCGCATGTATCTCTTGTCGGCACCGTCGGTCCGCCACTGGATGCCAGGGTGCAGCTCCTCAATAGCGTGTCGGTCGTCGCGCAGTCGCCGCCCGGCGCTGGACCCCGGACGCTTGCCCACGACAAGGACGTTCAGCCCAGCCTCGAACATCCCGACCACCTGGGCGATGGCCTGGGTGCGGAGCGTGCCGCCTCCGGTGCGCAGGACCATGCATGATCGGTCGTAGTGCCGGCGTCCGATGGCGAGCATCTCCTCCAGCTGCGGATGCAGCATCGGCTCTCCGTGCATGGAGAACTCGAGCCGTGCCTCCCACCGCAGGTCGCACATCTGTCGGCACAGGTGCTCCAGCGTGGCCGGGAGCATGTAGTTGCGCTGTCCCTCGACAGATCTGATGCCACAGAAGTAGCATCGCATCTCGCACCCCTCGACCAGCTCCACTCTCACCACGTACGGAGGCCATGCTCGTCCGTCGCGCCCGAAGTTGTCGAAGTACCGGCGTCCGCTGCCGAGCGGGAGCAGAGTCATCTGTAGACGCCCCGAGGTCTCCCCTCGTCGAGCTGGACTCGCCGATACTTGTCGAACTCGCACAGTGTGTGCTCGACCTCGCGCATCTCCCAGGCTGGCCAGTCGGCGGCGGGCGTCTTGGGCCACCAGTTGCCGTGGGCGCAGGCCAGCAGCTCTCGCATCTCAGCAATGTACTGCGCGCGGGGAGCGTGGCGACTGACCTCACGACCATGGAGTCGGTTCAGACCTCGCATTGCCCCAGGACCTGGGTTCGCCCACGCCAGTCGGTCAGGCGCATCGTCCAGCAGCGGCGTGTAGCGAAGGTCGCAGACAATCTCGTATGCGCCGAACGGTCCAATGAGCGGAAACTTGACGAGCCAGTCCCAGACCTCCTCCATGGAGTGCTCGTGCGTGTCCAGGAGCATGCCCATGTCGAGCCAGCTGGTGGACTCGCCTCGGTGCGGGCGAGCACTCTGGTGGAACGTCCTGATCGCCCAGAGCACGCCGTCCAGCTTCGACGATCCCTCGTAGGTCCGCACGATGTAAGCTCCCGTCACGTAGGGACCATCGCCACAGTGGGCGAGAATCTGCTCTTTCATGTACGCTGTCTCGCCAGTTCTGAAGAATTCGTCGAATGCCGACGGCATGAGATCGGCTCGGCTGAAGATCGCATCAGCGGTCTCCCGACGATTGAACCATCGGTAGACGACGATGGCGAGCAGGAGCTCGGGTGGGTGGACAATCTGCTGGCGGACCAGCTGGCGATGGTGGATCGTCGTCGCGTCCAGCTCGCGATAGACGTTGGTGAAGCGATAGTGGGCGAGGATCGGATCACTCGTCCACTCGGACCTGGGCAGTCCAGCCTGGCGCCGCAGGTAGATGTTGTGTCGCTCGCGGGCGAAGTCGAAGAACGGGGTCGGATCCACTACTCGAGCACCTCCCGAAACTCAGCGTCAGTGAAGACCATAGCTCGGCCTGGGCAGACCACCAGGATCCACTCGCCTGGGTCCACATGCAGAGGCTGTGGGTGGAAGCCTGGCTGCGCCAGGATGTCAATGCCCTCGGGTCCGCCAGTTGCCAGTAGACGATTCTGGCTGCAGAACTGCATTGGACTCGTCTGACCCACCTGGTGCACCATACCAGTGTTCAGCTCGTCGTCGGTGAAGAGATGCGCGTACTGGTCGGCCAGTAGAATGGCCACCTGCCCCGGCTCGGGGACCAGAATCCACGATCCTGGGGAGACTGACAGTGGCTCGCCCTCGGTCATCCCCAGCTGCTCGTAGATGTGCATCCCACTCTCGTCGCCCTCCCACTCGAGGCCGTTGTCTGCCATGAACGCATGCAGTGCATCGGTCAGTGCGGTGTCCTCGCCATCGTGCACGCAGATGGCTCGCTCGGGTCTGAGTCGCATGTCGAGTGTACTCCGGATGTGGCATGTCCCCGGCGCTCTCGCGACCGGGGACACTGGTTGTGTGCTAGGCTGCCTCGGCGACCGGCGCAGTCGCAGCGGGTGCCTTCGGATCGGCGGTCACAACGATCAGGTTGTGGGACACGTCCCAGGCGATGTCGGCGGTGGAGACACCGGCGCCCAGCGCATCCTTCACGGTCATGCCCGACTTGTAGAGGGCAAACCGAGCGTGTGACTGTGAGCTCGGGCGCTTCGGGTTGTTCTCCGGGCCATACTCCTTGCCGGCCTTGTCCTTGCCGAACGTGATGATGTCGGTCAGGGCGCAGCCCTTCGGGGCACGCGGACCGGCCGGAGCCTTGGGCTCCTTGGCGACCGTCTCCTTGGGGGTCTTCGCGGCAGCCTTCTCCTCGGCAACCTTCTTCACTTTCTCAACCATGAGTCTCTCCTTGTCTGGGTTGTGCGGAGGATCTACTGCCACCTGGCACAGGGCAACCATGACACGTGCGGCATTATCACGCATCAGCTCAAGCTTCCTTCGCGGAGGCAGTCTCCTCAGCGCCATCTCGATGGCGCTCGCACCCTCAATTCTGAGCATCCGAAGAAGTCTCGGAAACTCGAGTGCGTTGTACTGCTCCACTATGTCCTCCTTGCTGTGTATGACGGCATCGCCGTCCTGCACATCCGGATGCACAGAGGCCTCGATCGCTCCCGAGAACCTCCACACTGGACCCCAGCCATACTTGGTCACCACTATTGTCAAGATGGTCAGCTCCTCTCAGCGTTCCCAGTGTACGCTGGGAACGGTCACAAAGTAAAGTTGCGTGGACCACGAGGTAGCACCACACAGAGCTCCTGTCGTGCTCTCGTCACTGCGACGTACCAGACTCTGGCCTCATCGTCTGGTCGCACTAGTGCCTCGTCATATGTTCTCGTGGCCATGTCAGTCAGCAGCACGACTCGGTCAGCCTCGCCGCCCTTCGACTCGTGGATCGTTCCAACACGAACCCTGGGCGGTCGCGAGAGACGCTCCTGGTTGCGCCTGCACCGTATGATGTAGGCACGCTCGACAGGTGGTATCTTGTCCAGAGCCTCGTGCCAGATACTCGTGGCGACCAGGCCACCGCTCTCTCGCAGGTCAGCCAGGCTGACCAGATCTTCGTCGGCAAACCGAGGCAGAGTCTTCGACCCACGACGAACACCCACGCCCACAGTCATCAGGTCGTAGGCCAGCCGAGCCTCGGCGACCGTCACCCTCCCACCTCGGCGCATCGTCTCCCACGCCACGATCGCGGACATGGTTCTCTGCCGAACCGACGGATGGCCATGGTGCTCGTAGAGCACACCTGCTGAGGACAGCTCGTCCATGACAGGCGCCAGCAGATACTGGTTCCGAGCCAGGACGAGAACCGAGTCTCCTGACCAGTCAATCTCGGAGATCGACGTGGCCTGGGTCACAACACCCTCGTCGGCTCGCGGTGCCCACTGCTTGGGGCGACGGGCGCGGACCCGGGAGATGATGCCATCGGCGACTGTCTGGATGCGCCTCGGGACACGCCACGACTGTCCGAGCACGCTCACCTCACCGGCGAGGTTAATCAGCGTGGAGACGTCAGCTCCGGCCCAGACGTAGATGGCCTGGTCGTCGTCACCCGCCACCACGAAGACGCGAGCCTGCCTGGCCAGCAGCCAGACCACGTCCCACTGCATTCGACTCAGGTCCTGCACCTCGTCCACGACGAGCACCTCAAGCTGTGGCGGCCGCCCACTCCGAACGAACTCCTCGAGCATGTCTGTGTAGTCCACGAGACCCATCACCGACTTGAACTCGGACAGCGATCGACTGAAGCGATCCACGACCACCCAGTCAATGTCGTCGTGTGCCTCCTCGTACTGCTGGCGGAGTGGAATGCGTCGAACACGAGCCATGTTGTCCATGAAGAGCATTCGATCTCCGCGATCGTATCCCACATACGATCCGTCAGCCACCGAGAACCGGCCACTGATTCGCTCGCCGACCAGATCACCGAACTCCTGCAGCCGAGTGCCGTCCATGATCGTGGCCGACTGGGCTCCTATGCACCGCATGCACAGTGAGTGCAGGGTGCGGAACCAGGGAAGGTCCGACTTGGAGAGACCGAACTTCTCTCGAGCGCGCGTCTGTGCCTCGGTCGCCGCCCGACGGGTGAAGCTGACGTAGCCGATGCGATCCGGAGGAACTCCGGCGGCAAGCTGCTCCTCGACTATCTCGAGGAGCCTCGTCGTCTTGCCGGTGCCTGGTGGTCCGAGGACGATCCTAGGCGATGTCACGCCACCCACCCTCGGACGCTGCGAGAATGCGACCGAAGAGCTCGGCTGACATTCCTCGAGACATCGGAGGACGAGTGGGCTCGACTGCGACTGAGACCTGAGACTTCGGGCCAGTGTAGTCCGCAACCTGGTCGGAGAGCCACTGGGCCACGAGCATCTGGCCGTTTGGCTGGGCAGCCGGTCCGCCATAGATGACAATCTCGAACTGCGGATGCCCAAACATCCAGCTGAGGAAGTGTGGTCGAACCTCCTCGGTGATGGTGTTGGACGGTGTCCCGCCAACTGAGCTACTGCTCTGCTTCTCGACGCCCTCGGGCTGTGTCGCGATGGCGGCGAACTCCACGTAGTATCTCTCCACTAGAACAGACTCCTTGCTGCATGGTACCCGGCCTCGCGAACCATGGCCGAGAAGAATATGGCTGCGACGACGATGGCGATGGCCAGGAGTGCCCCGCTCGGGTCAGCCTGGCGACGTCTCATGCTGTCCTCCACAGGCGAATGACCATGGTCTGGTTCTCCTCGCGCACAGTCGAGGCATAGGCCCAGCCCTGGTTGGCGCGCGCGTACTTGAAGGCTGCCATGCGCACGGCGCGTGCCCTGTCAGCTGGACGCACGAAGCTGTCGCCCACCTCCATGGTCGCGAATGGGTAGATGGCCTGCGCGCTTCCTCCTCGAGAGGGCACAGGTACGTTCTTCTCGACGGCTATCATGGCACTACTCCTAGCTACCCCTAGCCTAGCCTCCGACGTCCGGCAGGCGCTAGGGCAAGATTTCGAGACATCTCAAGGACGGTGAGTGGCCACGGCAGGTGCTCCACACCGAGCATGTCGCAGGCGTGCTCGAGAGCAGCCATGTCTCGTGCCATGTCCTCGAACTCGATGATGTCGCACAGTGCGACCCATCGGCGAAGCTGCTCGACCACCACCAGCGGATGCTCACCGTACACCTCGACATCTCTGTCGCAGATGTCCACAATCCGATCTGGAAGCTCCTCCACCAGCTCCAGCACCCGGCCTGGCCAGCAGCTCTGGCTCACGACTGCGAAGTAGGCACCTCTCACCTCACGGTGGGCGTCCTCGAGTATGCAGTCAACTACCAGTAGACAGGGCGGCGGCTGCCGCGACTGCTGTCCCGTCAACTCTGTCTGAATTGTCAGTCTCACCAGCTCTACTCCTCATTATTCCGCGCCAGACAGCTCTGGCACCATAGACATCCGCAAGCGCATCATGCGCATTCGGCAGCTTCCTCCGCGTGAAGTGGAAGTACGCCTCGCCGAGACTCGGAGACTTGAGTCCTGATCCGCTGGAGCGAGGTATTCGGCAGATCTTGGTCGACTCGTTCATCGTGCAGAAAGTGGACACTGTGCTGGGCCTCGGCATGCCAACCAGCTGGGCGAAGCGATGGTGGATCGTGACGTCGAAGGCTATGTTGTGGCCCACCAGCTCGGTGGTCTCACGCCACATTGCTGAGAGAACGTGGTAGGCCATGATGGCTGGCATCCCGTATCTCTCGGCGTACTCAAGACTGATGCCATGCGCGCGGATGGCGCCCTCGTCCATCCACCTGAGTGGCCTGGCGAAGGAGGACGGCTGGAGCATCGCCGCAAAGGTCCGAACAGGCTGGCCGTCCAGAGTCTCCAGAATGGCCGCAACCTGGATCGGATACGGCTGGCTGTCGTGGTCAGCGGGTCTGTCTGATCGCGGCAGACCAGTTGTCTCAGTGTCAAAGAACATTCTCACAGTGGCGCCTCGTCGATCTCTGGAGTTGGAGTCGCGGAGGTCTGCCATGTCAGGCGCTCCGTCGGTATCCACCATAGGTTGACGCCCTTCCCTCGCATATTCATGAAGCCTGAGCCACCGCCCATCTGCCCTATGCGAGTCGTGATCTGTCCTCTACTGAGGTCTCTGAACCGATGCCTGTCGAGCATGTCCTGCAGGTCACGCAGTCGGAACCAGACGCGGCCTCGCTCAGTGTCCACCCATGGCTTTCCGAGGACTATCTCCTCGCGATCGTGGGCGGCGTGCCTGTCGGTGCAGAACCGCTCGAGGAGCTCCTCGAACTGGCCGGTGATGCTGACCTCTCGCGGTGCCTCGATGGTCGTTGCCTCAGCGACGCAGGCCTGGACCTGCCGCAGCCAGTCGTCGGTCTTGTAGATGGGAATGACCTCGCGCAGCTGACTGAGGACCAGGCGCTGGAAGTCCCGAGAGCTGAGGAGCTCGTCGGGTCCGCACTCGACAGTTCCGCCCATGCGCATGTTGACGAAGAAAAGCGGTGGCTCTGTCGCCAGGATCGTGACTGACTCGAGTATCCGCGCAGCTCCCGACTGGCCGATGCCGTACTTCCTGGTCCTGCAGAGAGCCATGTTGCACACGCTGACGAGTGGCTGGTCGCTGCACTTGTAGGAGTACTCCTTCCTCCGCAGCGAGCGAGCCACCATCGCAACGTCCTCCCCAGAGCCGGGAGGGGAGATGTAGGCGTGGTTCCATCGCTCGAGGAGTGTCTCCCAGGTGTCCGGCTCCATCTTCTTGGCCAGCACGCCCAGGGCGAAGAGTCCGTTGTTCCGGCTGCCGACGCCGATCTTCGTGGCACACAGGTGCTCGAGGCATGGTGGTCCGTCAGACATCTCGGGCAGCGACCGACGAAACTGGAGCCTGGCGAACGCATCTGGGCTGATCCGAGAGCGCTCGGCCATGTCCAAGAAGTCGCCAATCGCCAGTCCTCGACCATCTGGTCTGTAGGCATAGCGCTCGGTCTTGTCGCCTCCGAAGTATGGCATGTTGAGCCAGTTGCCCAGATCGCCCTTCTCCAGCAGAAGCTGGTCCTGCTTCGGGAAGACCTCGGCGTCACCATGGCCAAGAGTTGCACTCAGCTCGCGAAGTCGGGAGAGCACCGCACCTGCACCAATTGGCTCGTCAAAGAACATGTATATGTGTGCTCCGCCGCTCTTCGTGCGACAGACGATGGCCGGAACTCGCAGCTGCTCTAGCTGGGTGACAAGAGCGCCGTGGTCGATGTCATACTTGTCCACGTCGATTGCTGCCCAGAGGCAAGTGCTGTCCTCCCGAATTGGTATGACACCAAGTGGTCGAGTGCCCGCCAGGTGCTGCTCCCACATCTCCAGTGTCACAGGCTCGCGAAGTGTGCGAGCTGTCTTCTTTATCTCCTGCTTGACGCCGTTTGCGCCACGCTCCTCGCGCGAGTAGGTGCCGTGTGCGCACTCCAGCCCGCGGAAGAGAACTCCCATTCTCTCTGCTGCAGACAAGTCCGTGTCCTCTTGCTAGGGTGTCGGGGCGGCTGGTGGGCAGCCGCCCCTGCTGGACGCTAGAGAGGAATCTCGTCAGCGTCCGTCTCCCCGGCGACCTCCCCATCGACAACAGCTCCGGTCTCCGGTGGCCGACCCAGGACGACACCGGTCTTCTGGGCGTCGAGGTAGAAGTTCTTGGCAGCTGCGAAGAGGTCGGCGTCCTGCACCCAGTCGCCCTCGGTGATCGTGTACATGAACCAGTCGCCCTGGTCGTTGGTCCGATACACCGTTCGCAGGAGATAGGACTTCGCGAAGGACGGAGCCACCACCTTCGTACCCTCAGGTCCGATCTTGACGTTCTTCATCATGGTCTGCCACGCGCGGCTGACCTGGAGTCCGGAGCTGGTCAGACCAACCACCGCCGGAGATCCATCGGGGAGGATCACGAAGTGGTACTTCGTCTCCACCAGCTGGTGGCCACTGGGCAGCAGACGAAGCCGCTTGTCCTTGGCGTCCACCCGCGCCTGCGAGACGACTGAGGAGTCTGGGCTGTGGGTGTCGATGTAGCCACCGCCCTCGCTCCGCAGCTTCCACTCGACTTCTGCCTTCTGGTAGAAGCAGGGAATGACCTCCAGGCCGACCTCGCCCTTCCAGAACTGGCCGGTCGCCGTGTTGAAGATGTCGCCCGCCTCCAGACCAGGGATGTACTTGTCCGCCTGCTGCTTCTTGAGCTGCGGCGAGTTCGACTGGGCTATGGCCAGGAACGGAAGGAGGAAGTCCTTCGAGTCCGTTGACACACCCGCCCCGGCAAGCTCGCCCATCTCATGCTGGAGGTGGGCCGGAAGTCCGGCGGTCGCCGACTTGGCGACCTCCTTGGTCTCAGTACTCTTCGCCATGTCTCTACACCTTTCTCTGCGGCCGAGGAGCACCCTTCCTCGGCTTTATCTTGCACACACGACCCACGACCCCGTTGATGGGCTCGAGTGGTATCTTCGGTCGCTCCTCGTCGGAGTACATCTCCTTCAGCCAGGATCCCAGAGTGGCCCAGTGCACGTGCTTCTCGAGACGGATTGGGTGTCCGCCGAGCTCGTTCATGCTCCTGAGCCTAGCCATGATCTCTCGAGCGAGCTCCAGCTCGCTGGGAGGAAAGTCGACCTGCACCTTGGTGCGAATGAGGTCTGCGCCGCCGTACTCCTCGATCAGCTGGAAGGCCTCCTCGCGCTTCTCCTCAGGGTCGCCGGCAGGCACACTGCCGTAGTACGTGGGCTCGAGGACCAGGTCGAACAGCAGGCCGGGTACGCCGACCCGATCAAGGCTCACGCCGTCAAAGAGGTCGGGAAGGGTGCGTCGAGACAGCGTCTTCTCCTCCTCCTTCTTGGCCCTGAGAGTCTCCTCGAGCTCGGCAATCTCCTGCTGCAGCTGGTAGAGCTCTGCAGCTCGCGCTGACAGCTCTCGAAGCTGGTTCGCGTCAGGGATGGCTGTCTGCAGGTCCATCATGTCCTGGGCGAACGGTGTACTCTTTGCGACCATCGGTGGCACCCCTATCGGTGATATTAGTTGGCGTAAAAAAGTAATAGTACCTCGCACCGGCTCCCAGCGCTAGGGCAGGCTTCCCACTACGCGGGCGGGCGTGCACACAGACACATGCGCTCGCCCGCCCTAGCCCCCGCGCGCGTCAAAAATTTTCAGTGCTGCGTTTTTCCGGCTAATAAACTAATATCGGTAATAGGTTAGTTGTGTGTACCGCTGTCCGCCTAGGGTTGGAGGCTATTAGTTAGCGTATCGGTTAGTGTTAACGTGATGTAAAACCGATATTCTCGCACAGACGCGATGGGAGGTCCTACGCGCGCCCGCGCCCGTGTACTATATAGAGCGCCGCTGCCAGCCTATACTACGTCTCCACAGCGGAGAGTCGAATGCCCACAGAGAAGTTCCCGTCCATGGCCCACCAGCTCGAGGCACGTCGGCAGGCTCGCGGCCGGGCGGCCTTTGCGTACTTCATGGAGATGGGAACAGGCAAGTCGAAGACTGTGATCGACGAGATGGCAGAGCTGAGAAGTGAGGGACGAATAGACTTCGCAGTTGTGCTGGCCGGCAAGGGATCGTATCGTGACTGGACAGACGAGCACCTCCGACTGCACATGCCCGACGAGATAGACTGGTTCGCACACCTATGGACAGGTGGCACCTCCAGGCGTGAGGAGCGTGAGCGTGAGGAGTTCGTAGAGGAGATAGTCCTCGGCAAGTACCTGTGCATACTGGTCATGAACATCGAGGCGCTCGGCTCCTCCCGACGTGCGCAGAGCTATCTGGTCAGGTGCATCGAGGAGCAGCAGGCCATGGTCATCGTGGACGAGTCAGCATCCATCCGCAACTGGCAGTCGAAGAGAACTAAGTTTCTGGTGGCGTATGTCAAGCCACATGCTGTGGTTCGCCGAGGACTCACCGGCACCCCGGTGCTCCGATCGCCGATGGACCTCTGGGGTCTGTACATGTTCCTCGGTCCCCACCTTCTTCGCCAGAGCAGCTACTATGGGTTCCGTGGTCGGTACGCCATCACGAAGGAGATGGACATGGGGACCCACAAGGTGGTCAGGGAGGTCGGTGTGAAGAACCTTCCAGAGCTCGCCGAGCTCCTCAAGGAGAGCAGCTTCCGTGTCCTCAAGGAGGACTGCGTTGACCTCCCAGAGAAGATCTACCAGCGACGCATCGTGGAGATGACCGACGAGCAGTACACCTACTACAACTCGCTCACGACCAGCGGTATTGTCCTCCACGAGGACAAGCTCGGCACTGTTCGCAACGTGCTGACCCAGATCATTCGCATGCACCAGGTGCTGTGCGGATACTGGGTGGACGACGAGCGCGTCGCACACAGAGTGGCCTCAAACCGAGAGAGTGACATCATGGAGGCCATCGAGGAGACCGGGGAGAGTGTCATTGTGTGGTTCGCCTACAGGCGGTGCCTCAGCGACCTGGCGACCGCGCTTCGTACTGCCTACGGCGAGGCTTCGGTGGTTGAGTACCATGGCGGAACCAGCCCCGAGGCTCGAGCCCAGGGACTCCACGCATTCCAGTCGGGACAGTCTCGCTTCTTCCTGAGCACGCTTGCGACAGGCTGCAGAGGACTCAACCTCGTGCGAGGCAGCGTCTCCATGTACCACTCCAACACCTCCGACCTGGAGCATCGTCTCCAGTCCGAGGACCGGAACCACCGCATCGGACAGACTCGCGGTGTGAACTACCTCGACTTCTACTGTCGGGGAACGATCGAGGAGAAGATCGTGCGAAGCCTGAGAGACAAGATCGACATCGCAGTGGCCGTGCAGTCGGATGGGCCGAAGGCATGGCTGCTGCCAGCAAGGAGAGACTACAGTGGAAAGTGAGATGAGGACAGTTGCTGCAGTAGAGTCGGATGCCATCACTCTGCTGTGGCTGGATGTCGAGAGTGGCAGTCTGCCGCGCGGACTGTACGTGCAGGAGCACGGACGAGCGCCGAGGCACGTCTGGCCATCCCCGATGTCGATGGTGGAGGAGTTCCATCGTGTCTACGAGGTTCCCATTGCGGACACTCCCAGCATGACGACTCCGGAGCGAAGCGTCCTCCGCAGCGGCTTTCTGTTCGAGGAGGCTGAGGAGGCAGTGCAGGCAGTCTCCGAGAACGACCTGGTGGCACTGGCCGATGCGCTCGCCGACGAGGTCTACTTCTGCTATGGGTGGGCGCTCGAGGCAGGAATACCACTGGACCTCGTACTCGCCGGCTGTGTCCAGACCTCGAACATGTCGAAGTTGGGAGACGACGGAAGACCCATCAAGCGTGGAGACGGCAAGGTCATGAAGGGTCCCAACTTCTTCAGGCCCGAGCCTCGCATCCACGACCTGCTCGTTGCACACGGCTGGACGCCGCCCACCAAGTGAGCCCGAGACAGTTCTCTCCACCTCCCGACCACCCAGCTGCTGTGTCCTTCATGCTGTACCGAATGACACCTCGGTACAGGGACGCAGCTGACGAGGAGAGCCGGGAGGAGGCAATGTGGATGGCCTTCGCCGAGGGCTGGTCTTTCGCATCTCCCGAGTCCGAGCCTATAGTTGCGAGTACCAGCCTCTGGAGCCGCCTGCGTAAACATCTTCGCCGTAAGTCCTGACCCAGTACTGTGCGCCCAGGCGCTGGACGACCAGCGCCTGGTCAAGATGGTCCTCGAGACTGGACAGATACTGAGCATCGCCGTCCGGCGCGGCTCAGTGTCGCTCGACGGCGAGGAGTCCGTGCTCTACCAGCCTACGCACGAGAACCATCCCTGCTGCGTGTGGGCGTCAGCGTCTCCTGCCAATGGCCAGTGGACACTTCGCCTCCTGGTCGAGCTCGGCGCTGAGTACACACATCGGTACGACCGGGAGCATGCCACGTGCGAGCGTCTCCTTCCGTTCCTCATGCAGGACCACAGTCTGCCGCCACCAACCGACTTCCCCAACTGCACGACCTATCCGCAGTGTGGAAACCCGCACCATGCCTACCAGCAGTATCTTCGCGACAAGTGGCGAGCCCAGGATCGCCCACCCGCCTGGACGCGCCGAGATCCACCACTGTGGAACGTCCGCAAGTACACGCCGATAGGACTCAACCCAGACGCTGGCTGAGATAGAGCTGTGTGGAGCGCCTAGCGCCCCGCGCCCGGCCCCCCGCCCGGCCCGCCGCTCTCCAGTAGCTCGTGTGCTAGGTGGTCAAGCTGGGGTGGACTGAGGCACGGCACAGGAACTCTCGGTATCGGAACAAGATCCGGGATCACGCAGATGGCGAAGTCGCTCAGCACAGCTGGCATGTGGCTCTCGTCGTAGGCCACCACCTCGTATCTGTAGATTGTGTAGTAGGCGAGTCTGGGATCAATCACGAGCACTGGAGTCATGGTGTTGCTCCCCAGCTGCAGATGCACTGTCTCACTCGGCATCTGCAGAAGACCAGCCACTGAGGAGTTTAGAACACGCTCCAGATGCACAGTCTCGTCGACACGCGAGTTGACAGTTCGTCGGATGCGAAGAACATCTCCATGGTGCACAGGAACAGATCTTGTTAGGTCAACTCGCGATCCGTCAGCTCGAAAAACATCCAGAGACTGGACCTCCCCAATGGGATCTGTGGTTCTGTCGAATGCCTGCCACTCGGCGAGGAGAGCGATGCTCGCTATCTCCAGAATGCCCATGAGACCAACAGCACTCACTATGACGGGCCATCGATTGGCCCAGATTTTGCTCAACATCAGTGACTCCACCGTCCTGATAGCAGATTCGCAATCCAGCCTATGGTCAGGACTATCAGTCCTCCCACTCCGGCTGCTATCTTCATGTACAGTGCCTGGCTTCGCTCCTGGTCTCTGTTCTTCTGGCGAAGTCTTCTCAGCTCTCGAACAATCGCAGCCTGTCGTGCGTTCATTCTCGCTAGAGCAATTCGCTGGATCTCCTGTGTCTGCTCTACTGAGAACCTAAAGTTGGGGTTGACAGCGATCGAGATGTCGCGACTGGCCTCGTCGTCGTCATCGACGCCCTCGAAGAGATCGGGATCCTCCTCCTCAGACATGTCAGGGCACAACCTCTAGTGTTCGGTCAGTACTGTCGGCAATCTGCTGGCGTGTGGTTCGCTGCAGTATGATGCAGCCATCCGATGCGGTGTGGTCCATGGCCACATTGTCGCCATGGATGAAGAACGCACCTCGTCCCATCATGTTGTTCGAGATGCTCGGGTAGAGTGGCATGGCCAGAGGACCAAGGTGGTCCACTGGCACTCGAGGCGCGCCGATGGTGTATGTGCCAGGCGGCAATGGACCCTGGTTCCGCAGGCCGACGTCAGCAGGATTGTTGCAGTCCTGCTGGTCGCCGCTGTATCCCTCGTCGACCAGCACTCCGTCGAGGGACAGCTGGCCGGTGGATATCTGGAACTGCCACGTCATGCTGAGCGAACATCCAGACAGTACGCGCCGAGAACATACCCCGGCGTCTCGAAGTAGGAGCGGTCAATCCACTCCTCCTCGCCCCAGGATGTTATCGCAGTGTACTCGCCTGAGTATCCGTCAGCCCAGACTGCGTGTCCACTCCAGGAGCCGGGAGGGTTCGGGCCAGGCATCCACACACGCTGGTTCTGCTGGTCGATGGACAAGTTGAGGGTGAGGTAGACACCACCTGTGCTGACAATAGTCCCTCGAACCTCGGCCTCCGACGTGTGGTCGACACGTGCGACACTGTACAGAATCGTTCCTGCGACCACGTTGTTGCGCCAGTAGTCGAAGAGAGCGACTGGATCAGTTCCACGATCCGTGGTCGGATCTCCGAGAACGTATCCTCCCTGGCGCTCGTACAGCTCCAGTGCATCCTCGTCTGTGACCTCGAACTTCTCTCCAACCCTCCCGAGCTGTGTGACGATCGCGTTCATCGCAGCGGTGTCAGCACAGTCTCCGTACTGGTCATTGTGCCCAGCGATGCGCGGCAGCGACAACACTCGACTGTACGAGAAGGGCAGAAGTGGCGCCATCGGCGCCACTCGCACTGGCAGCTGGAGCTCGGATCTCAGTCCGAGCTTCATCTGCCGAAGTCTTGCTGGGAGTAGCATCCTACGACAGCGGAACTGGGATCGGGCCAGGGACCACTGCCCCAGCACTGATGCCTGTGGCTGCCGGAGCCACCGACGGAGTGAACGACGCGGCGCCAGCGACCAGCGCGCTGATCAGCGCAAGACCCTCATTGATGGCGAGAGCGGCAGATGGCGGCAGCGGCAGCAGCGGCAGGATCGTCTGCGCGGCCTTGATGACCGCCTGGGCCTCTGACGCATAGGTGACAGTTCCGGACGGGAGCGACGTGAACACCGAGACCGCGGTCTCAAGCGACCCGAGCAGAGTCGAGATCGTCGACTGCACCGACGCAGGAAGTGCACTCCTCAGCAGCGCATACTCCGCTGTGATCGCACTCTCGATCGTCGTTGCCTCGGCCTGGGCTGTTGCCAGATTAAGAGTGATTGTTCCGTCTGGCCCGATGGTGCATCCACCAAGGGCCAGGAGGCCTGTGGCGGCAAGAAGTACTCTACGACGTGGCAGCACTTGACTTCTCCGTGGCTGGGGTTGGCATGTTGGCAGCGAGATATCCCTGCACTCGCTTTGCAATAGTGTCTGGTGTGATGCCAGTGAGCTCCATTGCTGTGTTCATCCCGGCACTGGCCTGGCCGACGGCAATGGCGACTGCCCGGTTCTTGATCTCCACCGTGGGATTGTGTGCACCGATCGAGTTGGCCTCGGCGATTGCTATCTGTCCCATTGCCTCCACACCAGTGGAGATGCGCTGGGCCAGGAGTGAGTCGTTCTTAATCTTCAGGTGGTTGTTGATCCAGATGGTCACGAACGGAGTTGCCACGGTGATGACCGCTGCAGCTGTTCCCACGAGTGCCTGGACAATGGGTGAGATGTCGACTTGCACAGTTAGCTCCTTACTACCAGAGGTTAGTAGACGTATAGCCCGCGCACCGCTCCAGGACTAGCTCGCTAGGTCTATGTTGTGCCAGTCTAGCTGTACACCATCAGAGGCGCGGGCGAGGTGACATTCGAGGCGAGCGATCCAGAGAACGGAGACACCAGGGTCGTTCCTGAGCCCGACTGGTAGTACATTGGCACGTTTGCCCCGTTGCTCTGGAGACCGCATCCAACCTCGCCACCGGCGTTGACGTTCTTCATGCTGACTGCCGCCGAGATGATGATCGAGCGCCAGTACCAGACACCCGGCTCAAGTGTGTATGGCGAGGCCACCGCACCGACTACCGCGCCAGTTGCCGAAGTTGACAGACCTGTCACTGAGACCAGCGGAGATCCCGTCGGTTGGTTCCCAGCGCCGCCGGCATTTCCATTGTCAGCATAGATGCCGACAGAGAACGTGGCTCCAGCCGACGCCGTGTTGACTATTGAGCCCAAGTTGGTGATGACAGTTGGTCTTGCGACCTGGAACGGAACGAAGTACTGGCGATTAGCAACGGCCGTCAGCGTACCGCTGCCACTGGTGTTTAGCAGACCGAGAACGGCATAGTTGCCCGAGATCGGAACAACATTTAGTGATCCCGGACCTGTCGGCATCATTGAGATGTCGATGTCACCGCTCGAGTTGAGGCCCACCACCTCCCCGGCATTGGCACTCGTTGCGCCGCTCGTGACAGGAACGCAGTTCTTGAACGCTCCACCAACAATACTCAGGAAGTTGGATGCGAACGAGAGAGCCATATTAGTGCCTCCCTACTGGGTGACTGGGTCTCCTGGCTGGAACACCAGGACTGTTGCGCTGAATGCGACACCCACCGACTGGATGATCGTGCCAGCCGAGCTCGGGAGCGAGCCAGCAACGATGAGACCACCCACAGTTCCAAGGAAGTACTGCGTGCCAGGCGTCAGGCCGGACAGACCCGAGATAATGCCGCTGAAGTACACGGTCGCCGTGGCCGACGAGGCGACGGCTGCGAGAACGAAGCCGTTCGCCACCTTGGAGATGTTGGTGTTGTCAGCATTTCGCACACTGACAACGCCAGCATTGCTGTAGACATTGACGAGCGAGCCTGCAGCGATTGCCTCTGACGCCACAATATTCTCGGTGTTCGGCCCGATGCCAGATGGCATCATGCTGATGTCCAGTAGCCCAGTCGTCGCGTTGAGTGCTGGAATCTGTCCTGCGTATGAGGTGCCACCCAGCTGTGCTGCGGTGATGAGCTTCTTGACGCCTGAGACGATCGAGAGAAAGGTCTGGGTTGCCATGTCTGTATTCCTAGAGCTGTGTGGGTGAGTCGGGACGCACGAAGATCTCTGTTGGAGAGATCGGGAAGCCGATGGGCAGGAGCACTCCGGTGCTGGGTGGTGTCTGTGTCAGAGATCCGCCGTCGCCGACGAACACAGGAGCGCCCAGAGTCCAGCTCCACCCGGTGTCGGATGCAGGACCATAGGCCACGACACTGATCGTGGCTCCAGCGATGCCGCCCTGCGTCGCGACGCCCGCCACAGCGCTCGCCTCCAACATTGTGTCCACGCTGGCCGGATAGCCCTGCCCACCAGTGCTGAGCGCAACCGCCTGCCCGCCGCTCACTGTCTGCTCGAGAACAACCTGCAGCGTGCTCGAGGACTGGCCGGGAGGCCCAGGTGGGCCCTGCTGCAGTAGTCGAACAACCGTGACCGGAAGGTTGCTGGAGACTCGAACTGTGCAGCAGCTAGACAATGGAGAGTCTCGGAAGAATGCGGATGGTCTCTGTGTACACAGTCTGCGGAGTGCCGTCCGCGTACACCACCTTGAGCGCACAGCTCCACACACCAGGGACGAGGAGCGATGGCGCAGTGGTCGGGTAAGCGAGAGTGACGACGCCCATCTCCGGATCCGTGATGGTTATGTACGGCGTGGCGTCGTCTGAGGTCAGCTGCACCTGTGGGTCGGAGGGAGATCCCGAGACCATGCCCCAGCCTACCTCTGCCCCGGTCAGGTCCGTGGGCGTAAAGTTCCCGCTGCCGAGCTGCCACTGGCGGCTGAGCATGTCACCCAGGTAGAACACGGTCGTGCCAGACATAAACTCTCCTATAGCGCGCGGGCGGCCGGCAGACTAGCTACAGTGTGGCTATCTGGTTCACACCAGCATACCATGTGGATGGTGTGAACGTCAGGAGATTGGTGAACGTAGTCCCATCGTTGCTCACCTGGATGACTATGGAGACAGGTCCCTGGTCAGCATAGGCATCGTCGCGTGGCGAGAACTGAATCCGACTGAACCCGATCGGAGCTGAGAACTCGTACTGTATCCAGTCATTGACATTCGCACCAGAGGATGCCCAGAAGGTTGAGAAGTTACCATCGAAGGCCTCGTTGACAGATGTTGAGTAGTCCGATGATGCGGATGCTGCGCCTCCAGTTGGCACAGTGAACGCACCAGTTCCAGTGTCGAACTGGATCTCGGAGAATGCGATGTTTCCGCCAGGTGCACCCGAGTTCCGAGTGCAGTAGAACCTCCAGTACAGGTAGGCCCCCGATGCTGGACTCCCAAGTATCAGCGTTGCGACATCTCCACTGATCGTGGCGTAGAATCCGGGTGACAGATTAATGGTGGATGCTGACCCAACAGATGTACCATTGTTCTCGAAGACAGTCGAGCCGCCTCCTCCACCTCCACCAGTAGCGGACAGCAGAAGAGTTCCGCTCAGTGATCCTGTGCCAGGTGCTATCGTGATGTTGGAGGCAGCAGCAATTGACTGGTAGATGGTTCCCTCGTACTCCACACCAAGTGTTCCAGTGGTGGTCCCTCCACCTGTTCCCGAGATTGTCGCAGTACTAGAGCCAGATGTCCCCAGAACAGAGATGTTCGTCCCCACCACGAGCTCGGTGATGCCCGCAAGTGTCAGTGTGCCACTGACGATCTCGAGTGCAGTCCCTGTCAGACTCAGCGTCTCCCCGCCTCCAGACAGCGACCCGGTCAGACCGCCAGAGAGCGAGAGAGTCTCCAGACCGCCACCAGGCGGAAGCACCAGTGTGCCACCCGCCGCGATGGTCGCCCCAGGTGAGTCTATCGCAATGAAGCCGCCCAGAGAGACCGTCCCCGACAGCCCCTCGAGGACCGTGGAGACGGTCAGGGGTCCGCCCGGCGTACCGCTAAGGGTAGTAGCGCCGCCCCCTGTGAGCGTCCCGTACGAACTGCTGGAGGTCCCGACCGTAGCTACTACGCCGCCCCCGGCGGTGGGGGTTGCCGTAGCGCTCGCGGACGGCGATGACACGGCTGCTGCAGAGTTGGCTGTGACCCAGAACCAGTACTCAGTTCCGGGCGTGAGTCCTGTAATAATCTGTCCGGTTGAGGTGGCGTTGGAGCTGAAGATTGTCGACGTCGCGAAGTCGTCGACTGTGTTGTAGTGGACCTGGTAGTACAGAGTGTTGGAGCCGGGAGCCGGTGTCCACGACAGCGATGCGCCGCTCGCGATGCCGGCTGCGGTGAGCCCGGTGGGTGCGGCCACAGAGTATGCCACACCAACTGGCGTGTACACGTACTCAGTCGCGTCAGCAAGACTCTGGGCTGAGTTCCCAAACACATTGAAGCTCGGGAACTTGAAGTACAGTTTCTGGCCGACGTAGGCGGCGGGAAGATTGTAGGTGAAGACAGAGGTCGGATCAATGCGAGAGAAGACCGATGCCTCGATGGCGAAGGTCGTTCCGCCAGGCATGTCAGCCTCAGTCTGCTGGTCGATGGTCAGAGTATTGCCAGAGACGCCCAGAATGCTGGCACCACCAGGGATGGCGAGCGTGCCACTGTTCGGCCCAAGAAACTGTCCTGGGACGGCATCTGCTGCTGACGTCAGTGTCAGAACTGTGCTCCCACTCGGAGCATCAAATGCTATGGTCCCAGTTGTCCCGTACCAGTGGGGCGTTGCCTGTGTCCCGTACTGGCCACGACGCAGGTATGTCAGATCAAAGGACTCTGACGTTCCCCCGAGCGCCACCGTCCCATAGGCCATCACCTCACGATCCACGAGGAAGAGTGTTCGCAGAGCAGTCGCATCGGCCGTCGTTGCCGTGGACGGCAGCGTGCTGTCACTCATCGACAGGTCAACATAGAGCGTGTTGGTCGTGTCCGGATCCGCTGCCTCAGCCAGATAGTTGGCCAGTCTGCCCTGGACGATGGGTGTGTAGTAGAGGCCAATCTGACTGTAGCTCTCCCCATCGAACGACAGGTAAATGGCAGCTCCACCCCAGTTCTCGCCACCAGACAGTCCGACCCAGACCTCAGCCTGGCCGCCAGTCGCAACCACAGGTGGCTCGAAGATCGCAGGAGGATTGACGTTCCCTGGCTGGACGAATGGATCATAGGTCGAGGCTGCACCCGCCGGCTCTCGCTCCTGGGCAACTGTCTGGCCGATCGAGGCCGGAAACTCCTCGCAGGTCACTGTCAGAATCTGATCCTCGCCCTCCTCAACAGACGTGACGCGGACAGGGAAGTTGCTCAGGCCGATGTTCGGCTCAGTGATCGTGATGATGTCGCCAGGCTCCAGGAGAACGAACCCGTAGCCCAGCTTGAACTGGTAGGTGTTGCGAACATAGACCGAGCGAAGTCCGAGGAGCTGGGCTGCTGTGTCTGCTGTTGACTGCAGACAGATTTCGTCTGCCTGGATGATGTTGGCCATCAGCTGGCCGTACTGGTTCACAGAGGCCGGGTCAGACCAGTACACTGAGGTGTTGTTGTAGGCATTGGAGCGATCTCGAATGTCCAGCTGTATCTGGTTGTAGCCGTCGGCCGGATCGGTGCGCTGGACAGTCACAGGCTCCTTGCCCTTGGCCTCAGCCAGGAGATCCTCGTATGTCAGATTGTAGATCGGGGTGATCTGCGGAGTGTATGTGTAGCCATAGCCAGATAACTCGTAGGGTCCAAGCGGAACAAACTTGAGCACATTTCCCGACCAGAAGATGAACGAGTTGGTGAGCTGGGCCCAGCGCTGGAAGGTGTTCGTCACCTGCTCCTGCTGGCTGAAGTACGGAGAGAACAGAATGTTCTGCCCGTAGCAGTACAGACGATACTGCTGCAGAGAGGCAGCATCCAGAAAGTCGGATCCTGGCGCTAGTCCGTAGTACTGATTTGTGATGTAGTCATGCATGATGTCCGCAGGATTGCAGTCCTGCGCACTCGGAACTGAGCCGTAGAGTGGGCCAGCGATCTCGAACGAGTAGTCCGGAAGATCAGGAGACGTGCCAAGAGCCAGCTGGGGACAGCCAATGTAGGCTGTGCCGGCGTACGCCAGCGCAGCACTCGGGTTCACACTCTCCAGATACGACCACGGAGCCTGGGTCTGCGTCCCCTCGAACAGAACCATGTTGTCCTGGGAGAGGAGCTGGGCGCTCTGTCCCTTGAAGACCTGGAAGACCTCCGTCACAACACCCTCGGCGAGTGCCAGAAGTACGTCAGCGAAGTAGTTGTAGGAGCTTGCTCCCTTCCCGCCGCCCCCGCCCTTCCCGCCCTGGCTCTTGGCAGCGACTGACCTGAAGCCACCATAGTAGATAATGTTGGGCGCAACTCGATTGCGACCATAGTGTATGGGGATGACCAGACCCTGTGTTGAGGTCTGGATGTTCATCTGGGAGTAGCGCGGTGTACTCTTGGAGTTACCGCTCGTTCCGCCTACGAGACCGGCCATCTGTGCTTCTCCCAGAGATCAAAGAACTTGACAGGACGACGGTCGAGGTCACCATCTCGAAGACCAGTCTCCAGACAGTAGTCGAGCCTGGCGTAGGAGTGCACGAGCATGCCAGGCCGGGAGACGATGCCGCTGTGCGAGAAGCACCTCCCGAACTTGTAGACCACAATGTCGCCCGGCTGTGGGCTCTCCACCTCGGTGCCGAGCGTCTGCATCCAGGCGAGGTAGCGCTCCTCGCTTCGGTGCAGGTGCCAGTCGGGCGGATACGGACGAGGATCAAACTCCTCAAAGACACCGGCATCAACCCAGGCTCGCACGAGCAGCATGGCACAGTCAACGCCGACGCCGCGCCGCGCGCCAAGCTGGCGGTACGGAGTCATTATCCACGACCTAGCCTCGCGGACAACGGCAGCGCGCTGCTCGGCCTCGTCGCCTGGGATGTAGACGGGCTGGATGGCTGGAGGTGACTGCATCTAGTACGCAGTCTCCACAGGTGGGATGAACGGGAAGCCGCGATAGTGCTGGATGTTTCCGAACGTGTTGCAGGCAGCCTGCGACTTCTGGCAGCCACGAGACACAGCCATTGAGTCGCCTGGTGCCGGAACTGTGTAGAGCGGATACGCAAGACCAATGCCTTCGCTGCTGGAGCCGATGATCGAGCGTGTCTGGCCGGTGCCGGCTCCCGACATGATCTCGACCTGTCCCTGCTGGTAGTACCCAACATTCACAGGGACACTGCTCCATGGCAGGAAAATCTGGTTGAGCGGACCTGCTCCGATGTTCTGCGTGATTGTGTTTGCTGCCTTTGACAGAGTGCAGCCCGCGTCGTAGAGCATGTGGATGCAGCCTAGCTGGTACATGTTCTTGGGCATGTACTGCTGCATGAGGACATTGTCGCCCTTGCAGGTGACAGCCACGCCGGTCGCATTTATGGAGATGCCCGCAGTCCTACCACCAAAGAGAAGCACCGTTCCCAGCGACACGTCCCCGAAGGTCGGCATGAAGGCTCTGTCCAGCTGGATGTATGCATAGTCCAGAGCACCCTGGTGGGCGAGCTCCTTGAAGTTGACGATGTTGCCCAGCGAGTCTCGGTAGTCTGTGCCTGTCGAGAAGATGGAGAAGGTCAGGGTCGGCACCTCCTGGGTGGACTTGACAGACCAGGTGCCGCGCTTGACGGCCAGAGTTGTCGCCAGATACGTGTAGCCATTCGCTACGATGTTGCGATCAGCCGTGCACATCCTGATCGTCTGGCCGTTGGTCAGCTGGATCGTGTACAGGTCAGCACTGTAGAAGGGCTGCTTGCTCAGCAGGAAGGCCTGGAGAGTGGCGTTGGCGGTGCGCACTCTAGTACCTCAGACTGTGGAGAGTGATCTTCTTCAGAGACCACAGCTGGTTCATGAACTTCTCGAAGTCGTACTTGGGATCCAGGAACCGAACCCAGTAGTAGTAGGTCATGTCTACAGTAACTTCCTCCCCGGCCGGAGGCGCACTCGTCAGCACCACATACTGCGCCATGGGCGTGGTGTTGATGATGGTGTAGTCAGTTCCCTGGGTCTTCAGGACACCGTTGACATACAGGTTAAAGGTTCCATGCCCGTTCAGAACGGGACCGCCTGTGTTGACGTATCCGATGTTGTCGGTGCTGGTGCCGTATGCTGGGAGGCCGAAGGTCCGCACCAGGTTGAAGTTGGTCGTGGTGCCATCGCCAGTACCAAGAGGCTGGCCAAGCACAACATGATCGTCAGGATCTGTGTAGCAGAATGCCGAGAAGCCACAGCCTGTGGACACGTAGAAGCCCATCATGGCCTTCAGGTCCGATGGGGAGATTCCTCCAGTACCCGCAAAGTCGGGAAGATAGTCGTACGTGAGGTCCCACTCCCACAGTGGGTTCTCCCAGTAGTTGATGCGCACCTCGCCTCCGCTCGTGGCCTCGGCTACCCCGAAGTTGCCGATGGGCCGCTTCGTGACGCTGAAGGTCAGGCCGGGGAGGGTGGGGAAGACGGAGGGCAACGTGAGCTCCTTGTTTACAACGAGTGCCTCGAGAACGATCTGGCTGCACCTGACAAAGCCAAGTGTGCCAGACAGTGCCTCGTATACAATCTGACTGGTCCGAACATACCCGATACTAGCCTGGAGAGCTTCGCGAGTAACCTGGCTCGCGCGGAGGAAGCCAAGAGCAGAGAACAGAGTCTCCGAGACGACCTGGCTGGCTCGCACATAGCCGAGCGCACCAGAGAGGCTCTCAATGGCGATCTGCGATGCGCGAACGTAGTCACCATCTGTCTGTACAAGTGCCTCCTGGACAATCTGGCTGGCACGAGTATATGTTCCTGACACACTACGTCACCACCACATAGCCAGCCACCAGTGCGTTGATGTCCGCAGCGGTCCAGCTGGCACTAGTGTGCGGATTGATTGGCCAGATGGTTGTGATGTACAGATAGGACACGTCGACAGACACAGCTGTTCCCTGGTAGGTAGATCCTCCGATCACCAGTACTGGGGCGATGGTCCGGGAGCCAGCATCCTCCTTGCGGACTGCCACTGTGACTGAGAGCGCCACAACCTGGTTGACGTCCACGTCCAGAGCACCGAAGTTGAAGGTGTCCTGCGCGCCAGCGGTGGCTGTTCGATTGTACGACACGTCGCTGTCCATGGCAGTCTCCGACACCTCCTGCCAGTTGGCGCCAGTGAGAGGAGTCCAGGAGACGCTCGAGTTCGAGACCGGAAATCCTGTGTTTGTCCGAGCATCACCAAGAAAGGAGTTGCAGGGATAGGAGCCAGGGCCAGTTGTGCCATCGCAGATGTAGAGATCATCAAAGAAATAGACGTTGCCACTTGGCGCAGACACAATGAGACCAGACATTGAAGAGTTTGTGGTCGACTGTGTATCCAACCCAGTCGCGGGCGAGAAGCTGGGGATGGGCTGGCCATTCACCTGCAGCGCAGCCGTGCCACCAGTCTTCGAGATTGTGTTCTGCATCTCAATGAAGTAGTAGCCATTCGAGCCAATGGCATTCAGGGCCGTGGCCTGCACAACGCCGTTCGCATCGTAGAATGTTATGGCTCCAGTCAGTGTGTTGATGGTCCAGTGGCACTGGACCTGGCCGCCGAGCAGATTGTCAAGAAGATTGATCGTCATCAGCGAGCCAATCCCGTTGAAGTTGACGGCAAAGCCGAATGTCACCTTCGAGATCGGCAGCGAGAGACCCATGGTGATGTTACCGCCAACAGCTAGGCACTTCCCGTATCCAGCACGACCAGGTGTGTCAATCTGCACGCTACCGCCGAGATTAGCATACTGGAGTGCGCCATATCGCTGCTCCATGTCTGCATAACTGTTGTAGTGGTCAAATCCGTCAGTCGCGACAATGGCCATCTAGGCTCTCCCCGGAAGAGACAGCGTGCCGTTCCGGAACGCATTCTGCATGTATGTCAGCATCTGCTGGAACTGGTTCTGCAGCATTCCCTGGAGCTCGCTCGGAGAGACGCCTCCGCTCGCATTGACAGTCGGACTGAAGCTGAAGGAGTTCGTCACACCACCAGAGACACCGGGGAGCTGTCCGTTGGACCGAAGACCCTGCGCGAACGTGGCGGGCACCACCATCTCCCCGGCGTGCAGATTGGCTGGCATGTCAGCCGGGACGTTCCACGCGCCGACCGCCAGCGAGGCGAGACCGGCGTAGGCATCGACCTGCGCAAGCGCACTCGCAGCAGCAGCAGGAGCAAGTGCGGGGCCAGTAATGGGGATGGCGGCTGTGGCGGCGAAGGCATTCGCAGCAGCAACAGCTGCCGCGGAGTGCACCTGCGCAATGCTTGTGACCGATGTCTGTGTCATTGTGGTCGTGTTGGCAGCAGCAGACAGACCAATGTAGCGCATCAGAGCAGCGCCGATGGTGGCCCAGCCGCTCGAGCCGGCTGCCTGCGCAGCCGCAATGGCCATCTGCGAGCTTCGTGTCAGAGCAATCTGGGCGACCATGGTTGCTGACCACTTGGCCAGCTCCTGCGTCGCGAGGTTCACGAAAGAGGTCAGAACTGCACCGTACACCTTCTCGGCAGCACCAGCGAATGACTGCTGCAGAGTGACAATCTGGTCCAGCTGCGAGCGCGCCGTGCTCCCTACCTCGGCGAACGAGGAGGTGAAGTATGCTGCCTGCTGCTGTGCGGCCTTGCTCGCTGAGGCAGCGATGGCCTGGTCCATGGCCGCGTCCTGCTTCTGGAAGTCAGAGAGCAGCGCGGTGCGCTCCTTCATAGCGTCGGCATACGCCTCGGTTCCAGTCCGGAGGGTGGCGATGAGGTTGTTGACACTCTCGACCTGTGCAGCCTCCTGCTGCTCGACGAAGGCTCGGTACTCGGTCAGTGCCTGGGTGTTCGTGATCTGCTGCGCGTCGACCTGCTCCTTCAGACTCGACATGTACGTCTGGGCGGCCTGGGTGTCAAGCGTCTGCTGGTTGGCCAGCTGCTGCTTGATAACTGCCGCCTCGTCGGAGCCAGCGGAGCGCAGAGCCTCCGTCTTCTTGGCGAGCTCGTCCTGGTACTGCCTGCTGTCCTCTCCGTAGGCAGCCTTCAGGATGGCGAGCTTCTGGTCCTCGATCTGCTCGATCTGGTCCGCACTGCCATGCGCAGCTGCCTCCTGCGCACCCAGAGCAGCGATCTGTGCCTGTGTCGTGCTCGTCGCAGTGGCAGTAGCGCTCGCAAGCGAGCGCATGTTGAGCTGGTCCTCTGCGTTGAAGAGAGCAGTCTTGGCCTCTGCGATCTGCGCAGTGGTCAGGTTTCCGTTCTTGAGGACTCCCTGCCAGTACGCCTCGTCCGCGCGAGCCTTGTCCTCGTCCGCCTGCTTTGAGTTACTCGCGCTCGCGGTGACCCTGGCGTCGATCTCTGCGATGGCCTCAGCATTCTTCTGTGACCAGGTCTCCGTTGCCTCGCCCGCCTGTGTGGTCTGGTTGTCCACGGCTGCAATTGCTGCCTGGAGGTCCTTCTGTGCCTGAATCTCGTCAGCCTCTGCGGCACCAACACCGCCCGCTATGACACTTCCGTCGCCCTTGCCCATGGCGAACTTGCCACCCATGGAGTTGGCCTGGTCCATCTTGAGTGTTGAGATGGTCGCCTCGTCATTGCGAATGCGAACCTGCTCAGCAGCGCGAGCCAGATCCTCGAGCATCTGCACACGCACCTTCGATGGCTGGCCAGTCTGCAGCGCACCGTCGAAGCTCGCCAGCTCCCCTCCGGTCAGGTGCAGGTCCTGCACGAACTGCTGGCCCTTCGCGATGGGGTCAGAGTATGCCGAGGCCATGGCAGTCAGCGCCTCGGGAACTGTCTTGCCCGTCGCCTCCGCATACTGCTGCGCAGAATTGATCATCACCTGCATGGCCTGCACGGAGACGTCAGACATGCGACCCATGTCAGCGACTGACTGGTTCGCGATGACAGCTGTCACACCGGGAACGCGCTCCAGCTGCGTCGTCAGCTGGCTGACCTTGTCTGTGGTAACGCTGGGATCGAATACAGCCATGGCTGCGTTCGCCTCGCGAACAGCTGACTGGACCTTGAGAAAGTGCTCCGCGAGCTCAGTCAGGGAGAAGACTGCGACAGCCGCAATCGCGATCCAGCCCATCATGGCTGTGCCGAGACTGCCGAAGGACTCAGCGAGTACCATGAGCGAGCCGGGGATGCGCGTCATGCGATCTGTCATGAACTCATGACCGATGACAATGGCCTCGCGGAGCGAGGCAGTGTTCGCGTGCACAGCCTCAGTATTAGTGTCTGTTGCCGCGGTCGCGGCGGCCATGGCGGGCTCGACCATGACGAAGCTGCCCGCAAACTCCCTGACCTGCCCGGTGGCCTGGGCCATCGCCAGCTGGACATCAGTCAGCCCAGCCTTCGCAACGTTCTCCCCCGCAGCGAGACTGCTCAGCGCCTCGTCAAGCTGGGCAAGCTCAGCGCTGAAGACACTCGCGCTCTGCCTTGCGCTAGAGAACGAGTTCGTCACACCAAGATTGGTGTTGATCAGCTCCTGCAGCGCGCGGCCGGACAGACTGGTGATACCCGAGCCAAGAGCATCGTACTCGGCCTGCAGCGCAATCATCGCCTCAGTCTGCTCGGCCATGGCGCTTGTGAAGGCCGAGGCGCTCTGCCTGGCGTCAGAGAACGACTTCGTCACTCCCAGATTCGTGTCAATCAGCTCCTGGAGCGACTTGCCGGAGAGCTGGGTGATGCCCGCTCCAAGGGCATCATACTCCTCCTGGAGCGCAACCATGGCGTCGGACTGCTCAACGAGCGAATTTGTGAAGGCACTGGCGCTCTGCCGCGCGCTGGAGAACGAACTGGTGACGCCGAGGTTGGTGTTGATCAACTCCTGGAGAGCACGACCGGCCAGCTGGGTGATGCCAGCGCCCTGGCTGTTGGCGTCGCTCAGTCCAGTCGTCGCTGCAGTCGCATCTCGAACTGCCTGGATCTGGGCAGTGAGGTCCGCAATGTAGGACCGAAGTGCCGCCCCGTAGCCAGACATGACACCCGTTGAGGAGCCAGCTGTGCTCTCGAACTGCTCGAGCTGGACCGTCGCCATCTCCAGATTGCGCTGGAGATCCTTGAGCGCAGCACCTCCGACACTACTGATGGTGTCGAATGCGGACTTGGCAGCGCTGGACGCAGACGCAAGAGCGGCGTCAAAGTCCGAGGTATCAGCAGTTACCTCTACATTGACGCCGCTGCCTGTACCTGACATTCTCTATCCTATGTACGTCTGTCCGGGCTGCACGCCGAACATGTCCAGAAGCCGCTTCATGCTGTCCTCCCTGGAGACCGGAGGCTTGTATCCCAGATAGGCGGCGACCAGAACTTCAACACGAGGAGACCGGAGCCAGTGTCTGTGGAGAGCCTCGATTCTGGGAAGTGTCATGGTCTCCTCAACACGATCCCAGTCTCCGCCCGCCACTCCGGCCGAGACTAGTTCGGCCGTGACTCGGTCCCAGTCCCCGTCGAAGCCAGGAGATTGGTCGCCGCCGGAGCTTCCCCCGAGTCGCGAGGCACCATTCCGGAGATTCTGAGCAGCTGGACCATCTGCAGAGCATTGTGGCCGGTCTCGGTGAGCCGCATCCGCTCCTCGATCTCGTCCACCGTGCGGCCGCTGGCACCGGCAATAATCTTCGCCAGCAGGTCGTTGCTCTCGATCTGTGTCTTGGCCCGCCCAAACTCCTGAATGTGTGGCCAGCACACCTTGAGTGTTCTGATGGTGAGAGATCCGACTGAGATCGTCTCCCCGCCCACAAGAAAATCTGCTGTATCCTGTGACATGTACTACTCCTAGCTTGATGCGCCGAGCGAGAATACCTGGCCAGCCGGGTTCGCGAACGCCATGAAGTCCATCTCCGCGATCACGTAGTCGTCGATCTTGGTCGGGAGGGTGAGCTTCGAGGAGACGCAGGCAAAGAGCTGCAGGGTGGTCTGCTGCCCATTATAAGCCTGGCTGAACACTGCCGAAAAGCGCGGCGTCGTGCCCATGAGCAGATTGGTGCCCTGGATGGTGATCCCCGACGTATTGTTGTAGGTGTAGGAGAACAGCAGCGGCACCCCGGCGTCGGAGGGAGAGACCTGGTACTGGCCTGTCGTCGTGTTGACGGTGTAGGTCCCGACAGTCGTCGGCGTGCCGGACACGTACTTCAGCGGAAGACCAGTCGCGCTGTACAGAACACCCAGATCCGATAGGAAGTTGGCACCATTGGCGACAGTGTACGACGAGTCGGACGTGAACGTCACGACCGTTCCCGACGGAATGTCAGCCGTTGTGGGGCCGGAGAGGGTCACAGTGGTCGAGGTCTTCGACGCAACCGTGGTCCCTGCAGGAATGGCGCCCACGACAGGACATGTCACGACAGCACCGACAACAACCGTGG
>Ga0116227_10001657_pt1 | contig 50284 bp, 34 predicted proteins | sample S1TSphgellanicum_FD_89693 | JGI IMG/M metagenome (GOLD analysis project Ga0116227, IMG submission 89693) | Host-associated microbial communities from peat moss isolated from Minnesota, USA - S1T2_Fb - Sphagnum magellanicum MG | ecosystem: Host-associated > Plants > Peat moss > Unclassified...
AAAATACAATAGACCACCAAGTAAGAAACGATAACACGGCAACCCACAAATAAAAACCCTATGACCCCCACACTAGTCGCCAAAGTTCCCCTCGATCCCACAAAAGTAAATTTTTTTTTTTTTTTTTTTTTTACTTCACATTGTAGTAAAAGTTTGCACAAGAAAGAAAATGTGTCTCTATGCGAAAGAAAGAAAGTGGAAAAAAATTGGGGAAGAAGTTTGAAACTTGCTCTAGGATCCCAGCTTTGTTGGTTGGCAAAAATGTAACAATATAAGCTCCCTCCAATAGTAGCAACACCAGCAACAACATTAATGACAACTTGCATTCCCTCCGATAGTAACAACACTAGCAACAACTTGCGCCCCCTTCGACAGCAGCAACACTAGCAACAACAACTCAAGAACTCAAAGGCAAAAAAAATCTGCCATTTTCAACATGAAACAACAGAAAGTAAAGTTTTTCTAGAATTGAATTGCAAAGAAGGAATGAACATGTAGTGTATGTAGACGGTGGTTGTGCAATAGTCACCGTGAACATCTAGAAATCCAATCTGACTATGGAGGAAAACCCTCCTAACAAAAGAATTCTAGAAAAACTAAAGAAAAAAGGAAAGGGCTTGACCTTTTATACAACCGTCAACAAGTTGAAACCCTGAACATTTAATAGTGTACGATCACCTAAGAACGTACATTAACCCTAAAAGGGCATGCCTATAACCGGCCATCATGTATGAAGCCATGTACAGGCATGACATTTTAATGAAAGATGATTTTTGCAAACTGAATGTTTTTTTTGTTTATTACATTTTTTGTGGGATGGGTGGTTATGTTTTTTTACATATTGGAAAATTAAGGAACAAGGAAAAAACAAGGAGAGCTAATATTTTGTAAAAAGGAGGATCAAGAAAACAACTCTTGAACATGCATTTTTTTTTCCCTCTCCCTCCTTTTCCCTCTTTCCCTCCCTCTCTCCATATGTCTTTCTTTTTATCAATAACAATTTTGAACAAGAATAGTCCCAACACTCAAGTTTCTCTTGAAAATCAAATAATGATGAGCATGTGAAGGCAAATGATATTGCTAGTAGGATGTTATCACATTCATTGCTGATTTTTTTAAAGTAATTTCATTGTTAAGTATGTGTAAGATCATCCATCAGCTCAAAGGTATTAATTAAAAGGTTAAAAGTTAATCTTAAGAAAAACATAACTTAAATGTAAGATATTACATTTTTTCCTCCTTGGGAGTTGGTGAGTTGAACAACAAACTTAAAAACATTTTTTTGTCATTGTGAGATTTTCATGAACTTTGAATTCTACCCATAAAAGGCTTTTGGGCAATTTACATTTTGTGCACATGGCAACTAACTAAAGTTCAAATTCACATTATGTACATAGCAACCATTGTATTAATATGGAAAAGATTCTTGTGTTTAATTTTGTGGCATATATTTTGATTATGCGGGCTTATTTTGAATATCCTTTGCTTTAAAACCTTGTGGTACACCTACAAAGTTTATAAAATGAGGTTTTGGTTCTTTGTTATATTGGATAAAGGTTCAATGTGCACTTGCTTGTACATATTTTGTCTAATTTATTAACATTTTTATTCAATTAAAAAATTTCGAAAATGATGTTTAAAATGGTGAAGCTAATAATGTTATACCTTAGAATGTAAAAATTGTAATGAAATCAAATGAAACAAAACAATTCAAGAAAATAAGAAAACAAAAATAATTTTGACACATGAATAAACATTCATAGACCACATCATGCTTTTACAAAAAAATTTGGGTTTAGATTAGATGAGAACATGGCAACACTATACAAAAAATTATAATTATGGTACATTCAAAAAGTATTTGATCATTTAATACCAATTCCTACAATAACCATTCATTATTCACAACATTTTAATATTATGTCTTTGCACCATTTTTCTTTCGAATTATGGAATTTGTGAATTTTTTTCCATTTTTTTGTAAAGCTTTCATGTTGGTTGAAAAGTTCAATTATGGTCATGAATATTAAAATATCAATATATTAGTGTTGTAGTGTATCAATGTTTGAACAATATAACATCCAAACAATACATTATACAATACATTATCTAGATGAGTTTAAAATTTGATGTTCAATTTTATTATTTTTAGTTTTCTAATGTATCAATTTAGACAATATAGGATGTTGCACACCAAATTATAATTTATCATCACAAGTGTAAGGTTTCAACTCTACAAGCTTATTCATCTTATATTGAAATTGTAGGTGTAAATCTTGAATGAATGTTGGAGTGGCACATTTGATCCTCTAAATTATCAAAAAAAACAATCAAAATTTTACCAAGATAACATGAAAAATAAAAGAAGTTGTGGCTATTTGTATAGGGTAATTTAGTGGTGGATGTGCTCAATTTAGGGTGAATGTAATTATCCTTCTTAATACAAAGTTGGATCATCTTGAGTTTAAATGAATTTGGATATTGATAATTGAGTTTGGAAGTGTATCACTTGATGTCACTCACCTTTCTTGTCCAATAGTGGCAGGTATTGGGCAAAAACACATTAAGGTGGACCAAAAATGATAGTTTAAAGTCCATTTTCAAAGTCCAAATCCAGTGTATTTTCACATAAAAACATTTAATCATGTTGAAATTAACATTTTTTTCCATATCCAAGTTCATGTGCTTCTAATTTAAACCTTTTTAAAACATCTCTATAAATATGGCTTTTGGAAAAATCAATTTGGATATATGAATGGACTTTGTGAATTCTAGGTCTTCATTTTGGCTTTTTTTTTAAATGAGAAAAATTTTTCTACTTGATTTTTTCATTTTAAGTTTTATTAACCTACAATGTAGGGGCCTCCAAAATTTTGAACATGTTCTCCAATTCCACTAAAATCCATAACCATTAAAAAACAATTGTGACATTAGTTGTGGCCAACATTGTAAAGTCCATTTTTCACTACGTATTGAACTTTTTGGAGTATTTTTTTTCAAAGTTAGGAGGGCTAGAGTAGATGTTTCAAATTTTCAACTTATATTTTTAGAATTTTTTAATGCATTTGAATTATAAAAGCCAAGACTTGACAAAACCAAAAAAACTGCCATTATGACTTCCATAAAAGTACACTCTAGTGTGCTTTTACCCTACTAATGTATAACATGAGATTCTATTTTCCATTTGTTAACATATTGAAATTCCCTTCATGCTATCATTAATTGAATTTTCAATGATCAAGGCAATACATTAAAGTGCAACTCTTGAAGCTAATTAGTTCAATATCACAATGTATAATGGCATATTTTGTTATATAATATATTCTTCAAACTAGCAAAACTTTCAAGTTGATTTTGTAAATCATGGACTTTTGATACTTTTTTATGCAATTGTTTACATCATCACTTTGAAATGTCATATATCAAAAGTACTGGAATAAAATATCTATGTTTCAAATGTAATATATCAATATATTATCATTGTATTGGTGCATTAATGTATTAGTGTAATGGTATGTGATTATATTAATGCATAAATGAATTAAGGAATCTTTGGGTGATACCCATTTTTTAATTGACGTTTCACATGCTCAATTGTGAAAATTTGAAATGATCATGATGACAAATCTTAAAATAATTCACTAAGAGGTGATTAATTTTTTAAAATGGTAATTAGGATTATTTTTTGTAGCAAGACTGCATTATGATGAATCTTTTTGAAATATATGGTAATTAAATAACAATTTGATGTTTGTTGAATAATGTCAAATTTCAATTGGTAAATATCCACTAGCCACAATCAAAAAATGATTGGAAACATAAATTAAATGTCAAGTTTTCATGTAACCATTATATATCAAATGTGGAAGAATAGTAATAAGGTTGATTCGACTTTAAGGCCATGTGGGCTAGCTTTGGGAACCAAGCCCTTGGCTTACTATAATTAGACTAGGACTTAGCCTCAATAGTAAGGTCTAACAAGTTAAAATAGAAAGTTGGAATCCATCCTAAGTGTTCTGGACTTTAAGACTAACCAAGTGTGCCATGCTATGTGCAAATAACTAGGAGGTAAAGGAGTTGATGTGAAAGGAACTTGGCAAAGCATGTGGAGCACAAGGGGGCAAGTGGGAAAAGGCATGCCATCTAATATCAAAGCTAAACTTGATCCAACAAGTAAGAAAACAGGAGAAGAAATGGTTGTCATGTCCCGTGTTGTAAAGTGCTCACGTTGGACCAAGGTGGAAATGGCAATGATCAAAGCAAAAAAGGCCACCATAAAGGAAGCTTGTGAGGTCAAGAAAGTAGCCAAGTTGGTTACAATTGAGCTAGGTTCTACCAAAAAGCTTCCCAAGATGCCCAAGGGTGAGAAGGAAGAGACCTCTGGGCCTCTCAACCCAAGAAGTGCGGAAAGAAGGGCATCAACAAAAAAAGAATTTCCAAGGGGGAAGCTTCCAAGGACATTGTCCAAGTGGTGGAACAAGTCTGATCCTCCAATGCTTCGGATTCAAATGAAGAGGAGAAGAAAACCCAAAATATGTTAATATTTCAAAGAAACCGATCAAAACATCAAAACATGCAGAGGAGCCCAACAAGGCTCAAGAAGTTCAAGAGGCTCAAGTGGCTCAAGAGGTTGGGGAGGCAAGACTATAGCTTGAAGCTGAAAAGATCATTCAAGCCATGAAGGACGTAGTGCAATTAGAAAGGGAGTTGAAACGGGCCAAGGTTAAAGCCTTTCAAGTTGAACAAGTCCTTTCATCGTTATCCATGAACACCATGGTCGAAGCCATAAAGGTGTTGCAGACCCTTGTGGCTAATGAAAGAGAGACCAACATACAATTATCCTTGGAACTAAAAGAAGCTCGAAAGGAGAAAAGGGCTAGGCCAAATGAAGAAGCCATGAAGGCCATAAAGACCCAAATGTTGGATCCTTTCACAAGAAATGACGCCAAGGCAAAAAGGATGAGATTGTGGGCCCTCCAAGTGAAGGCCTACTTTGAGTCTCAATCAATCAACATAGATGTTGATTGGCTTAGGTTGGCATAGTCTCTTTCAAAAAACCATGCCATGGAGTGGTGGACGGCACAAAAAGATGCCGAAGCAAACCTAATCCATGGGAATTTTGCCTTGGAATGCGTTCAAGGTTAAACTAAATGAGAGGCTCACCCCCCACAACCAAATCTTAAAGGATGGGCAAGAACTATTAAACTTGTGCCAATCCAATAGACCAAGAGCGATAGGGAGGTGTGTCCAAACCTTCGTGTCCCTACTAAGCTTCATTTCTATGAAATAGGAATATGCACATAAGGTGGTTTTCCTGCATGGCCACCTACCATTTTGCAACGCCATTTTGTAATGGAAAAAATACCTGCAACTTGTCAAGAAATGATGAAGGTTACGCAAGTGCATGGAAAATGACTACATGCACAAAAAGGTGGGTATGCTGCAAGTTTCACAACTCACAACAAAAGTAAGTATTGGGAATGTAATGCAGATTACAAGTGGCCCAAAAAGAGGCCAAAAGGGGAAGTGGGATAAGAACCCACCTAAGGACAAAGGGACCTTGGTGGAAAAAAAGTCGCAGGGTGTTGCCAAGGTCTAGTGTTTTAATTACGAAAAGTTGGGTCACTTTTCCAAAGACTGTAAAAAAATAAAACAAGATTGGTCACAAGGGGGATTTATCACAAAAAACAAATGTGGCCAAGTTGGGCCCAAATTCAATCATGCTTAGGTTCAAGGTAAGAACTAATGGGTTGTTGTGTCTTTTGGATTTAAAAGCCATGCACTTGTTTGTGAACCCAAGTATAGTAGCACAATTTGAGTGGGTGGCTACAAAGGTGGCCAAACCCATTAGGGTCCAATTAGCACAAGGAACCACAACATCGACGTGCAAGGTGGTGTTTGGGGCCATTTTGGAATGCGACAAGGTGAAGTTTACAAAACACTTCACGATTTACGCCTTGGATGGTAGTGAGGCCATCTTAAGGAACATTTTTTTAAATGTTTACCATGTAAATGTTTTGAAAAGAGGTTTGAAATTAAAAGTCATTATTAAACTAGTAGATAGGTCTGTTAGTTCAAAAGTTGAATACTAGGTTAATTTAGCTAAGGTAGGTATTCATTTGGTCTTCTTGCAAAAATTGCAAGAAACTTCAATTTTGATTCTTATGTGTGTGGATGAATCTAGTGCCAACCTCCTTTTCACAATGTGGACCATAAAATTGAAGTGGTGCTTTGGTCAGGATCATCTTTTAAGTCACCCTATCAGCTTGATTAAAAAAAACTACAAGAGTTCAAAGCTCAAATAAACAACTTAATGGAACGGGGATACATTAGGCAAAATAAATTCTTATGGTTTGCCCATTTTGTTTTTGAATAAAAAGGATGAAAAATTATGCATGTGCATAGATTATCATGCCTTGAACAAAATCACCATTAAAAAGAACTACCCCTTGCCCCAAATTGATAATATTTTTGATCATCTAAATGGGGCTTTTTATTTTAGCCGCATCAACTTGAAGTCAAGCTTTTATCTAATTTGTGTGGAAAAGGAAAATGTGGAAAAGATGGTTATGAAGACAAGATACAACTCATATAAATTATTGGTCATGCCATTTGGGTTATGTAACACCCCATCCATTTTCACCATGTTGATGAACTCGATCTTCCACAATAAGTTAGATGAATTCATGATCATTTACATAGATGACATTTTGGTGTATTCCAAGTTCGCAAAGGAACATGCAACACATCTAGAGTTTATGTTGCAAAAGCTCAAAGAAAACAAATTATATGCCAATCGAGCAAAAAATGAGTTCGCAAGTTCGAAAATGGACTTTTTGGCACATGTGTTGTTTCAAGGAGGGGTGAGGCCCAACCCAAAGAAGATTGAATCAATTAAGGAATGGAAAATCTTGATGTCGATCAAAGGTGTAAAATCATTCTTGGGATTGGCCAATTTTTGTAAAAAGTTTTAAAAAAACTTTTCAGCATTGGCCAAACCACTCACCAACCTTTTGAAGAAAAAGGGATCATTTGAATGGAAGGGCGAACAACAAAAGGTGTTTGACCTCTTGAAAATGAAGTTGTTGTCAACATTGATGCTACAATTCTTGAATTTCAAAAAGCCTTTTGAAGTGCATAATAATGCAAATGGGTTCACAATAGGCAAGGTCCTTATGCAAGAGAAACACCCAATAGCCTTTGAAAGTAAAAAGTTGGCAAGGGCCTAGTTGAAATGGTCAATCATGAAAAGGAATTATTTGCAATGGTGAGCTATTTAAAGGCATGGTAGCAGTACCTAGACTTTCATAAAAACAAAATATTTATGAATAATGTATCCTTAAGATACTTTGAAACCCAGCTAAGGGCCATGGCGAAGCAATTATGTTGGCACAATACTTTGGCCCTTATGGACCTTGAGTTGATCCATAACCTTGGCAAAAAGAATGTGGTGTTAAATGTGTTAAATCACATAGAAGAATACCAAAGAAAGATGCCTTAGGAAAGTACACAAATTTTTTTAGCCATGTTCGTCGGAGAAAATGATCTAAAAAGGAAAATATAGAAGGCGTGTGTGGAAGATTGATTCACACAAAGTTATTTCAATGACCTACACCAAAAAAAAAAGGTGAAAGGGATTGCCCTTCTAGATGGATTGTTAAGATGGAAGAAATCACGAGTCTATGTGCCAGAAGGAAAATTGCACATGAAAGTCATGTAAGAAGTGCATGATGTGCCCATGACAGGACATTGTGGTGAAAAGAAAACAAGAGAGTTGTTGGGAAAAACTTTGTATTAGTTCAAAATGAAGGAAAACATAGAACATTACATCCACATGTGTGTGAAGTGCTAAAGTTCCAAGTAAGTACACAAGAAAAAGTTTAGGTTATATAAGCCCCTCCCAAGCCCTTCGGGTCCATTTGAGAACTTTTCAATGGATTTTTATGACATGTTTCCTAAAATGGGAAGGGATAGATGCCATCTTTGTGGTGGTAGACATGTTCTCAAAATTGGCTAAATTTGCATTGACCCAAACAAACGCCACAATGACAAGGATGGCAAAACCATTTTTCGACATGTGGGTCTAGCATCATGGTATGTCCAAGATCATAGTAAGTGAGCGAAATGTGAAATTCACATTAGAATTTTGGATGTTATTGATGAAAAAAATGGGGACCAAGCTAAAATGTAATACCGCTTTCCATCCGCAAACCAATGGACAAACTGAAAGAGTGAATGAGATATTGAATCAATATCTTTATAATTATATCGCCAACAATCATCAGAATTAGGGCGACCATCTGGTTTTGGCAAAGTTTTGCTATGACTTTACAAAACATTCAGCCATTAAAACGAATCCCTTTAAGTTAGCCTTGGAAGTTGAAGTGAAACAACCCATGGATTTAGCCATTTTTAGAACAAAAGGCACTCACCATGAAGGCAACAAGGAGGCCAAAGCAATGACCAAGGAATGTGAAGAAAGGAAATCATGGGCCAACAAGTTACGAAAGCACATAGAATTTGAGGTGGAGGACTTAGTGCAGTTAAACATAAAGGACTTTAAAATGCCCAAAATTCTAGCAAATAGGTTCATTCCAAAGTATGTAGGTCCTTATAAGGTCATTCTTAAACCCCACTTGGATGTGTATACTTTGCAATTACCAATGACATTAGTAGCCCACCAAACCTTCCATGTGTCTAAGTTAAAACCAGTTCATGAAGACACAAAAAAGAAGGACCAAAAATAGGCCTATCACCCAAGATTTGACATCATTGAGCACAAGCTTGCAAAGGAAGTAGAATGCATCTTAGCCACGCCACAAACCAAACGAATTAGCAACCAATACTTGGTCAAATGGAAAGGATGTCACCCAAAAGAGTCTAAATGTGTGAAACCCATTCATTTAGACCACTTGCCAAAAATGGTTGAAAAGTTTGAATGAGAACGGGGCCATGAGATGGGAAATAGGAAAGTGCATAAAGATAAGTAATGTTGATGAAGACATCAACCTTCAAAAGGTGCAGGGGGTGAAAACAAAACCTAAAAAAATGGACGTTTATCTAAACCGAAGCCAAGGTAAATGACAATTGGTTTGAAGTCAAGATATACGAATGGTGCAAACCATGGAAAAAGTACATGAAGGTTGGGTTGAGGTGATGACAACCAACAAAAATGGACCTAAAGAGTTGAATTCAAAAACAAAACTTTTAAAAGCTGAATCATGTGAGATTGTGGTAGTCATGCACACGCATTAAATGGCATGTCCCCGAACTAAGAATAAACTTGTGGGAGCAAGGTTTCCAATGCATGGAGTCGTGAACCATGTCCTTATAAAGCAAAGGGGGCCTAACTTGGCTAAGCCCAAGTCGACACCATCTATTGACACATTTTATAGTCATACCTTGGTGTGGTTACCCAAGGTCATTGAGAAAACAAGCCTAGGCATGAAATTTAACTTTCAATTGTTTTGAAGGTGCCCAATGAAGAAAATATCGTTTGGTAAAAGAATCAAACCCAAGAAGGGTTAGTGTGGTTAAAGGGACCGTCACAAAGACAAACAAAAAACTTTTTAAAGATATTTTTCCTACATCTAATAGAAAGAATATGGGATGCAAATTATATTTAAGTCAAAAATTAGCTACTATTTTAAAGGCTTGAAGTAAAAAGGTGGTGAAAGGGGTGGATTCACCATGACAAGGGCGACATGTTATTTGTGTCTATGAAAACGTCAACCTTTCGAAGGTGGGGTGAATAACATGCCCTTATGCTTAAGAGATGTTTTAAATGGATATGGGCCTCATATTGGGACCACCTTAGTGGGGCACTAAGGCAATATGAGAGTTAGGCCACAAATGGCTCCGTGAAGTTCAATTATTTTAAGAGTTGGGATACGTTCAGACTTAGGGGTCTAGATGGGCTAAGGTGGGAGTTCAAGCTTTCACTAGTCAAGAAAATGACTAGGGATTGTTTTTGGGATTATAATGTGGGACACTATCCCTTTAAAACCTTCAATAAACAATTAAACGATGTCCTAGACTTCCCAAGGGCATGCTTGCTAAAGCACTTTAGATGATTAAAAGTTGTCTTTTTAAAGCTTCAAGGTCACCAAGAGAGTGTTGGCCTTGAAACAACTTGGGTCGTCTTAGTCTAAGTCCTTTGGACCAACTCTAGGAGTTGGCTTCGGAAGGCACCCAAGTTAACTTAGGGCTGATTTGGCTTTAAGGCCATTTGGGCTGATTCTAGGAGCTAGGCCTTTAGCTTGCTCTAGTTAGACTAGACTTAGCCTCAATAGCAAGGTCTAGCAAATCTAAGTAAAGAGTCGGAGTTCATCTTGAATGATCGGGACTTTAAGACTAAGCAAGTGTGCCATGGGATGTGCAAGTAATTAGGAGCTAAAGGAATCGATGTGAGAGGAGCTTGACGAGGCACATGAAACGTAAAACAACAAGCAAAAAAAAGGCATGTCAATCCCCTACCGAATGAATCCTTCCCCTCTAAATTGTCAAGTCTTCCCAAATTCACCAGTTCTTCTAAATGTAACTATCCCTAAAGCCTACTTTTAGTCAACTAAGTTGTCAATTAGCACCTTTTAAAATCTAACTCAAACTAGTTAGCTTCATTTCACTTAATCTAAGGAGGTGGTAGGTAATTTTAGTTAAAACTTGATGTTAAGTCAATGTTAAATGAAAATCTATGTGGCATCCTACATTGCACCCAATGTTATGATGCATTCACACTTGATGTTAAGTTAATGTTAAATGAAAATCTAGTATGGCATCCTAGATGGCACCCAAATGTTAAATGAGCCATAGCTCAATGTTAAGTGAATGTTAGCTGAACATAAAATTTTCATAACAACTAGTTTTAAGTCCTAAATGGCTAGCATGGTGTTAGAGGACTCAACCTAACAGTCCCTAACACCAAATGTGAATGCACCTTTAAATGGGCCATAGCTCAATGTTAAGTGAATGTTAGCTTAAAATAAAATTTTCATGGCAACTAGGTTTAAGTCCTAAATGGCTATCATGGTGTTAGGGGAATCAACCCTAGAGTCCCTAACACCAAGTGTGGTGGATGCACCTTAACTGAAAAGAATAGGACTTACACACTAACATGGGGGATTTTGATTCCTAAAATTTTCCAACAAGCCAATTGGAAAACCTAAAACCTGAGGTTAAAAAAATCAGATAACCGCCCAACACGGTGTGTCCAAGAGATTTGGTGGAGGGGGAGAGAGGATAGACTTTTGTTGTTGTTGTGTGTGAGAGAGACACAGAGAGAGACAGAGGATAGGCGTTGTTGTTGTTGTTGTTTGCATATGCTGTTGTCTGTCTTGACTGTCTGTTGTCTCATTTGTTTGTTCGTTCGCTTGTTGCAATTTGCGGTCTGGTTTGTCAAATTCAATCTCTAGTACAGATTGGAAATACCACCGAGAAGAGAGGTTTTCTTTTTGTTGTCATTATAGATTGTTTTTTCTATGTCTGTTTTCTATGTCTGTTTATTTTGTTGCAATTTCGTAGTTCTTTTTGTCGTCTGCGAGCTTTCTCTTTTACAGATTACAAATACCTCCTCAATTTGCAGCTTTTCACTTAGGTACAAGACGACATGGGATGTGTCCGTCCCAATGTCAGTATAGCAATTTCTTCTTCTTCTTCTTCTTCTTCTGTACCTCGCAATGCCAATCCTCTCACCATGTGCATCGCAGCTCACTCAAATCGCCACGAGGCTGCAGCAGGTTGTTGCAGCAATTTTGCACATCATGGGATCATCATTTATAGTGTTGTAGAAAAGAAGTTGAATTGGTTTGGTGGGCAAGGATGTACTGCTAAATTTCAGCAACAGTTCCATGAAGTACGACCACCAGCAGTGGCCTCTGGTTTGATCTACAATGGCTACTTCCACACCCAATGTAGGCGTGAACTGTTTTGTTTGAGCGGAGATTGTGTTTCCAGATTTCGGGTTTCCAAATCGGGAGCTAGTGTCGCTAGTGGATTGTCGCTGCTGAATTTGGGAAGGGAAGAAAAAGCTGCACAGCAGCAGCAGGGATTGAGTTGGTCATTGAATCAGGTTGTGGATAGTTGCTGGATTGCGGGGATTGCGGCCGTGGCGTGTTTGCTGTACAGCATACCGGTGCCAGTGGCGGAAGCGCTGGTGGATCAGGCGATAACTGGGAACAACCACGGCGGCGTGACGAATTCGGTGATCGTATTAGGGCAGTCGGAGCTCGGGACATCGTACGCCCCCGTGTCGCAGGACGCAAAGGAGGCAAGCGCAGCGTTCTCTAGGAGGGTGTCGGAGGCGTTGGAGCTCTTGTTCAAGGCCAGAGAAGCACAAGCTCAAGGCGACTTCCCTGAAGCGTTGGGCTTCTTCAGTCAGGTCTCTGCTCAAAACCAGGAAAGAAGCCAGTGGTGTTCTGTGTGTGGTATTATCCTCCCAGCTACTTTTCGCTGAGTCAGTCAGTCATGATCAAAAGCTTGGAAATCCTATACATTCTGAATTCTTTTGGGAAGAATTTGGAAATGTGGTTTCCCAGGTTATAGGAAATTGGAATTTTTGTCCAGCTTCTAACGAAGGGACTAGAAGAACCTGATGAGTGAAGAAATACCAGAAGAGGATTGTTGCCCTCAATTTTCTTCTTTTCAACAGAAGATGGAAACAGATTTTCCATTTTGAGATTTGTATTCTCCTGATGTTGTAGGGACCTTCTGGATACCTTTCTTTCTTCAGCTACACCACATGGGAACCTTTCAAGTAGGCATGGATTCATTTGAGGTGCACTGCTTTCAGTCTTGCTTATCTGTAGAGATGGCACCATTTTTCTTCTTCCTGTCTTGTGGTTTGATAGGACTTGTGTGAAACTTTTTTTTCCTCAGCTTGTGTAATGCCCCTTTGACCTAAAGCAAGCAGTTTCAGAATAGGATTGACTGTGAAATATGGTGGTGGTCATGGTGGTTTCAGATAACTGAGAAAGCTGGTGACTTAGCATTATCAGAATATGCAAGGGTAGGCCGAGCATTGTCACTTTATGAGGTAGGGGACCGGGGGGAGGCTATTCTAGAAATGGAGGACATGTCAGTGAGCTTGAAGGGTTACCCTGGTGAGCTTGCCAATTCTTCTTTCCTCTCTTATTTTGTTTCTGTGAATAGCAGCCCTGCACTACTCCCTTCCAATATGTCAAAAGCATGGTTTTGACCTTGCAGAGGAGTTTCTCAGAAAGATAATTATTGTTTTCATAAGCATAAATTAAACCACCATAGTGAACCCATGGGTTCAACTTGATCCAGATCTAGAGTATGTTGGCATTTGTTTACAGTAGTCATTGCTGCTGTCTTAATTCAGACATTGTGTTTGTGATTGTTTGCAGAGATTCATGCAGCACTTGCAGCTGCATTATATGTGGATAAGCATGCAACAGTGCCTGCAGAGCAGCAATTTACCATTGCAACACTCCTTGACCCACGCTACAGAGATTTGTCTTGGGTGAGGAACTGTAGGCATTGGCCTCCAAGTCTAGTGGAATCTCTGCAAAAGTTCATCTTGTTGAGGTAATCTCATGCAGTCAGAAACTGGGACTCAATTGATATGTGGGGAGGTACAAATCATTAAATGGGAAAAGTGAACAGATATCCAAAATATTGAGCAGCTTGTTCATGCTGTTTGCATCAGGTCTGTTGTGGAAGACTATATGCTGTCCCATATTATGCTGTCTCTTATTGCTCTATGCTGTTTTTTTAATGCTCAAGTTAGTGGCCATTGAGAGTCGCCCTATTTGGAATTCCATGTGCAATTGTTGCTTACACTGCCAAGCCTTTGAAGCAACATGAACATGGATTTGAACTTGCTTGAGATTACTCCTCCCAAAAGAAATCAGTTTGCAGTTGGGACTAGTTTCAGCATAATAACAAAGGTTGTGACAATTGTCTTTTGCAAATTTCAATTTTCTGGATAATCATTTTTGGATTCTATCTTTTGCAACCTCCTCCATTTCATCCATCTGTGCATTCAAGGTCTCTGCATCTGCACACTTGTAAGTTTGAGGAAATCTCTGAGAGCAAGATTCTTCTTCTCCTGTCTCATAAATCAAATTGATGTTCAATGTTTTTCTAGAACAGATATGTATGGTTTCAGTTCAAAGATTTTGTGGTAGGTTTGAGTTGAAGTGCATGACACACTGTTGCAAGATACAGATAAGCCTTATGTTTGCTATTTGATTTACAAGTTCTCGAAGGTCAGAGCTTCAATCCTAATGTCATTTACGTGGTGTCATGGTGTACCTCAGATAACTCAAGAATCATAGATGACCCCAGGGTACACAGATATCTCATTGATGAAAATCCCTGACAAAGGGTGTCATTGAAATGGTCTAGATCAATATCCATATATCCCTATGTACATCAAAATCAGAGCAAGTCTCTTTCACATCTTTCCCAAAAGCCAGGGTGTGCCAGTGGAGTACTACCTCCCCTATTGATGAGTGACCTGAATGCACAATGGGATCTTGCTCTTAAGCAATCACATACAGATTTCGACACTTAATCTATTTGAGGCAGACTAACATTGCTGAAGAAACTTTGTTGATGCAAAGTGAGTATACAGAGGAATAGCCAGCAGCAAATGTAGAATTGAAATGTGGCAGATGAAGGAGATGCAACCATAGAGATAATGGAGCAGACAAGCATTCACTGCAAGCACAACTTGTCTATCCCCATCAGCATCATCAAATTCCAATCCAGTCCCTCAACTCAGTCTCATATAAAATACACCCAACAGAATTAGACTTGGAAAATCCCTCTTTGGATCAAATGCAGCTACTGGTACAAATTTTCTTGAGCACAGAGTCTGAAATAGCATATTTGGATGATTTATCATGGGCTCATCAGCAGCATGGATTTGGATTTGCATAAAATATGCTTGTCTGTAACTGCATTGTGGGCATGTCACTGCTAGACAAGAACAAAAGAAAGCTGGTAAGCATCCATCCACTTTTACCACCTGTTATGCCATTGGCAATAGACAGGGAATTGAACAACCAGGAGAACAACCAGGAGACCCTCCCAGTCCTAATCAATCCTGCAAATGGAACCAAGTCTTATGACAAGGGAAACATCATTCCACCCTTGTGACAATTGAAGTGGAGTTGTGTAATTCTGTTACTTCTCTGCAAGGATGTCACAAGTTTATGTGCTTGTGTCAGGACTCGTGTGTTTTGTGTAAGACAATGATATTTGGGGATCAGCACCGGATCCAAAACTAAAACAGACCTTAAGGACTTACAGATGAGCATATAAGACATGCATGCTGAAAATGCAGACCATATTGTCTAACACCAAACAGTGTTACATTAGAATTTCTCTCAATATTAGGAAGAGAGTGAAAGATATCATCAGTGCCAGGACTAGTTCAAGGTTCAGGGTTGAGGTTTCAGAGATTTGGGGACCAGAGACATGAGTTTATGAGAGTTGAGGGTTTGAGGTTTTTGATGGATCATGCCTAATCTGAAAGTGCTGAATGGAATTTGGGCTGTCTAAGAGAATTTGGTTGACAGTTCAATTCCTTCACCATTCCTGCATTTCTGAAGAATTCTTTCACGGAAACTCCAAACCCAAATACATCAACCAAGAATGAAGCAACAAACCTGCTGTTCAGCCCACATTATTCCAGGCCTCTTCATCTCCCAAGACATCAGCCACTTCCTTCTGTTCCAGTACCAGTTTCTTGGAGATCTGCACATGAATTTTGTAGACATTTAAACCAAAGCATTTTATTCTGTCTCTCTCTCATTCACAATTCACAAATTGAGGTTCAAATGGCACTCCATGGCTTACCAGGTGGGCTTTCTGGGGACTCCTGCTCTTCCTCTTCTCTCTCAACCCATAAACTTGGGCATCAAGCTGACATTATAATGATGGGGCTAAACACCCTGTTTGATTTGCAAGGATGGGTGTGACTGGGCAATCAATCCATGCTGCTTCCACTTTCCTCACTATGTTCAGGAAAGATGTTGACCAACTAATAAGAAATGTATAAGATGGTATGCAGTTTTTGAGCAGATTTGAAAGGTTTTTCTTCATTAATACTCGAGATAAGTCCACGAGCTCCTAATTTCACTGTTGAAGAAGCTTGCAAGATTCCATTCAGTTCTGAAACTTCCCACAACAAGGAAAAAAAAAGAGGAATTGTTACTGAAATAATCTCACAGAGCCTGACTCACATGACTCACAACTTATTGCAGCCTCTATATTTGAAACTCAGACAGAAAACCTCATAGAAATTGTTCTCCTGTACCAGTAGGATTTTCTTAGTAGAGTTTAATTGGTATACACAAAATTTACTACTAATTCAATCAGCAGTGTCCCTATGACAACAAAAGAAAAAAAGTTCTTCCCCTTCTCAGGTGACTCTGCAAAAAAAGTTTGTGAGTTTTCTTCAAACACAAAACCAGAACCAAATAACTACCATGGAAACAAATCATTTTCATCATCAAGACATTCACATCACAGGATTGTTCTGCTCTGATCTGCTAGCAAATCAAGACTCTGTAGAATCACCTGGTGACTGATGACAGTGGGCCAAACTAGATCCATACTAAACTCATCCAGCTGCATTCTTTTGAGTACTTTTAGTCATAGATTACCCTACCATTGTCACCTGCCTATGAAAGCATCCACAGTCATCAACCATACTCCAAGTTATCAGCAGTAATGCACTAAGTGCTACTCTTGCAGCAAATTATGTCTATAGGGGTATGCATCCCCAAGTACAGCCTTCCTGTTGCAGCACAAAATGTTTTACAGCCTTCTCCAATCTGATTCATATTTCCCTGGCCCTAATGTGACCTGAAGAACAGGTACATTGAAAGGCTGAATATTGGCTAGTTCTGGAACCAATTGATCTGCAAAGGACAAGTAAAACATTCCTCAGATCTGCAAGTGCCAAATTACAATTTAATTTACCAAAAACAACCAACAACACAATTGTTGAAAGAAGTGCAGCAATTGCAGCAATGTTCACTGTACTCTCTCGACTTCCTCTTGGCAGCCCATTAGAGAGTGAAGCAGGTATCTGGCCCCATGGAAATTTATAACACTCTGCTATCAATACTCTCACAGAAATTGGCAGTTGTTTCCAATTTGAAGATTTTCTTGCATCAGAGTATTTCATGAAGTCCCTGGAACTGGTATCAGAGTACCCCAAGTTTGGTCGAAATTGGGAATGAAAAGAATACGAAAGAACAAACTGGGGAGGAATCTCCTTCTTCACCCAAACTGGTCCTCCCACTCGTGGTTCTAAATTTTGCTAGCTTGGCACCCACAACTCCTTCTTAGACTTTTTCTTTTTCTTTTCTTATACTTTTCACAATATCAAATGTGAGAAACAAATGCTGTGAAATGGTGGTACCTAGTTCCATTGAATGGCTACCCAATTTGGTACTGATAACCCTGGCGACAGAAGTCTCCAAAACCCTAACCCACCAGGGTGGCTGACTGTCCTCACAGAGTGTCAGGAGAAAGGATGCGATTGGTGAAATTTGGACTTGAACTTCCAACCTGCTAAGCTTAGCAGCTCACAGATCACCCCTTAACCACTGGGGTAGCCCCCTCATCTTAAATAGTTACTCAATTTGAGTCCCTTTCCAATTTCACTCCAACTTGAGATGAAACAGGAATGTTAAGGTCATACTAGGGCCCTACAAAATGATAACTCTCCAAATAACTTGATTGGGTCCTCTTGAAGCGCCCTTTCTTGTTTGAACTTCGTGTCCTCTCATTTGCCAAGCTCCTCATGCTATTTTTCATTCTACATGCAAATGCCACACACACAGGGTTAGCATCAAGTTTCCGGGCCTCTTGGGACTTGACTCGCTAACAACTTAGACTCACTACACAACTTAATTGAATGTGAGTCTTCCAACCTCATCAAGTGTCCACCTAAGACGTGACAAAGGCATTCTCATGTTCCTAAGGGGCAACACACTTTGATGCCCCACAACAACCTTAAGTTGTCATGGGAACAACACTTATGTTGCCCCAAGGGAAAAAGAAATGGGGCAACTTCAAGAGCCACCCCAAGACAACCCCAAGGTTGCCCCAAAAAGGTTGTAATGTGTAGCACCGATGCCACCTTGGGACCTCAAATTGTTTTGAGGAGCCAACCTTATGTTGATTCCAGGACAAGCCATGCTTGCCTTTCATCTCAAACCCAAAAGCCCATGGCCCAATCTACGTGATGAACTAGGGAATCAAACCTTAGCCCACCTTTGTGGCTGAAGCCTCCCATGCCACCATAGTGCCCCACCATGGTGGTCCTAGCATGAGGCCCACCTCATGCAAGGAGCTCACACAAAGGGGCATGTCACTCACCCACACTTTGAAAAGGTCAACATCTTTGTTGACATTTTGAACATGTTGCCATGTTATGACAAGCCCTTTATTCACCACAAGCCACTGAAGAGTAGTTACTCCTCACTATGGTTTTATTTGTGCAAAGGATTTTTTAACTTTGACATTTGAAGAATCTTAAACATCTTTCGTGTCCATTTGCACTATCCATCATGATGACTTAACACTTCCCTCATGTTACACCCCTTGGGGCAAATGGGAATTATTATCCCATTGGGCAACCCCATTTCACTTGAGGATTTGATTCCATGTCCAAGTTTCCTTTCGACAACCCCAACCACCATGCATGGGAATAAGATGTTGAACAAGCCAACAAATAGTGTTAACCATGTTTACATAGTTTAACATTTTGGGACATGGTTCGCAACACCATGCATTAGAAACTTTCACTCCCACAAACTTTATCTCTCAGTTCAGATGCATGCCATTTAATATGCATGCACCATTACCCCAGCCTCACTTGGCCAAACCTTTAGGAGTTTTTCTTTTGAATCCAATGCCCAAGGTCCACTTTTGTTGGTTGATATCATTTCATATTCACCTTCCACTTCATCTTTTTATGGATTGTCCTTTGGACCACTCAACCTTCCATTTCCATAATTTGAGATTGGAATGGTGCACCCTTGGTTATTCACAAAGCTTGATCAAGATTGTTCAAGCTTTCACCCTCACTTTTGAAAGTCAATATTTTTATCAATGACATTTAGGAGCAAGGTGTTTTCTCTTTTGAATATAAGGTTTTATTTCATGCCCCCTTTCCAATTCAAACTTGACGCACTCCCAACTCCTTGAAGGACTCAAATGTGAATCCAAGTAGAAAACAACGGAAGAGGGAAGAGTCGGGGCACGCTCCCTAGCTCACAACACTTTGAGGAGTAGAGGGGCGTGTTGGAACTTCAGGATGGGACTAAGAAGAGTTGACAAGTTTCACTCACTCACACGGGCCTACACACAACCCACACAAAGTGGTTAGTGCGTAGTTGGAGCACCTTTGGTGTTAGGACAAGCCACAGGCAACACGGACACACTAGACTCACCACAGCCCGAACTTGGGGCAAGCCACCACCTTCCCCCTTATAGTATACTTTGTGGCTGGCCATGGAGCCTACATCCAAATGGTTTTTCTCTCCTGGGACTCCTGAGTGGGAGTCCCGAAATCGCGCTGGTTGGGACTCTCGCATCTTTGGAGCCCCATAACTTTGCGAGCAGACCTCGGATCGAGATATGGTCTAAAGCAAAGTTGTAGCCCTTGTCGAGAGCTTTCCAATGGTATGTCGCACACCCTCTGCAACCCAATAAATTGGGTTGATTCTTGATTTTTTCTGGTCGGGAGTCAAACTGGCAATTTGACTCCCGACCTTTCTTTCGACCATAACTTGTGTTTCAAATGACCAAATGAAAAATGCGAGCCCATTTTAGACATCTACGTTCCAAGATCTTTCCAATGATATAAAAAACGCCACAAGCCATTAAGTTTTAACCCCTGAAATCGCTCTCTAAAATTTCAGGAGTCCACCGGGACTCCATCTCCCAAAGTGGGAGTTGCCTTGGGAGTGTGAGGGTTCACATTCATACTACCTCACACTTTCTTACACTCCTAGGAATATGTGATGTGACTCTCGGGCTTCTTCTTAGCCCGCACCCTTGCGACCTCTTTGCCTTAACTCCCAGGCTTCCTCTTGGCCCGCAACCTTATAACCCCTTTGCCTTGGTTGCGAACCCAAAGCTAGGGTTGCGACAAAACTTGTCAACCATTTCCAGCATCTAGTCTAAATGACCTGGTTTTACTCATTAGACCTCCTTTGGGTGGTATCTTTTCCACTTGACAACATATTATTCACCTACCCATATGGTTTGTCTCACCCTAAAGATACATTTGACCTCACCTATCGATCCTATGTTCTGTGAAGTCGTATATGGGGTGATAGGCTTGTTTTTTATCTTCATGCCTTTCATCCTTATTGAACGATTTCAACTTAGAGACGTGGAAAGTTGGATTTTCCACAAAAGTTGTTAACAATAATAAAGGATAAATGTTTTCATAAGGTTTATTCACCACCTTGTAGGGCTCGACATATTTTGGTACTAATCAAGTGGTAAGGGATTTGGCCATTTAAAATTTTCACATGTTTAACCACATTAGATCATCAACTTCAAACTCAATATGACTTCAAATTTTGTTGTCTTGTTTTCTGTAATTAACATGTGCTTTCTGTAAAAGTTTTATGGTCCACACATTTCTATCTATGTGTTCCCTAGCCATTTATTCTTCATTCTTGGTTCCACTTGATGTTTTCTTGATGTCCTGAAAGGCATGAATTGTTTGCTTCTAATCCCATGACTAACTCAAAAGGACTCATCCTTGTCATTGAATGTTTGGTAGAATTGTAACAAAATTTTGTTAGGCCTAGGTCATTGCCCCAATCCTTATGATCAACCCCCACATAATTCCAAAAGTATTAATTTAGCACCTTATTAACCCTTTTGGTCAGCCCATCAATTTGGGGATGGAAGGCTATGTTAAACTTTAACATAATTTTAACCTTGTTCATCAGCACTTTCCAAAAGTTTGATGTGAACTTTGTATCATAGTCACTTATTATGACCTCTAGCATGTTGTTGTGTGTAACCCACATTTCAAAGAACAATGTAACCATATATATAATCATCAATGTGGCTTTAGTTGGCATGAATTTGGCCAACTTAGATAATTGATCTACCACCACCACCAAAATGGCATCATTTCCTTGCCATGTCATAAAATCCATTGAAACAATCTCTCCAACAAACTTATCAAAATTGGAAGAGGTCTATATACCTCAAATTTCTTGTACACCAACTTGGTGTTCTAGCACTTCACACAAGTGTGGACATAATGTTCAACATCCTCTTTCATGTTGGGCCAATACAAGCTTTTATTTAAAACCACCCTTGTGATCTTTTCACCACAATGTCCAACCATTGACATGTCATGGATTTTTTGCATGACCTTTGTGCCCAAATTTCCTTTTAGCACATAGACACAAAATTGTCTTTATCTTAGCAAACCATCTAAAAAGGTAATCCCTTTCATTTTCCTCTTGTTGCACACCTTCACAAAATGCTACATGAATCAATTTTTCACATAACCTTATTTTATATTGTGATCCAAATAGTTTTCACCCATAAACACAACGCAAAGTATTTGGATGGTGCCCCAAGGCACCTTTGTTTGATATTCATTTTGATTCAACGCATATGGGATGACATTGTCCTTTCCTCAATTTATGGAACAATTTTATGTCCATAAATGCCAAGGTATCATGTTAATGCAACTATTTTGCCATGGCCTGAAGCTACATTTCAAAGGTGCATTGTTTGTGAAGATTTTAGTCCTTTGTGATCTAAGATATATAGTGCTACCAAGTCTTGAAACAATTTACCACAACAAACAACTCCTTCTCATGAGTTAGCCATCTTAATTAGGCCCCCACTAACTTTTTATTTTCAAAGGCAATGGGGTGCCTTTCTTGCTTTAACACACCCCTTATTGCGAGGGTGTAATCATACTAACACGTACCAAAAACAGCCATAACCATTACTTAATTTTTTGAACTTTAAATTGCAAAATAATATAAATAAATAAATAAATTTATAAAATTTTATTGTGAATACATTATGTACATATCATAAAAATTTGGAATAAATTTAATGAGTGAAAAATACATATAAAAACTTTTAACTTGTTGTAACCACTACTTAAAAGTTGCATAAAAACAACTTTAAAACAATTTTGACATTAAAAGCACAATTTGAAAATTTTTTTAATGACATGTTTTTGGATTTTTTTAATATACACCTTGACATAATAATATTAAGAAAACTTTTCAAGATTTTTTCTATTTTTTTTAAAGACATATTTAAAAAAATTCTAAAACAATTCTAAGAATAAAACAGTGGTCTAAGGGGGCATGTGTGGCTCCTAATAACATGGTTGGACCCAAAAACCCACTTACATCAATGTGAACCTCAAAAGGTTTGGAAAAACTTGTGAATCTCAAAATAAGGGATGTTGAAAATTTACTCTTCAATTATTCGAATGGATTATATTATTCTTTTAGCCATTCAAATGACAACTCCTTGAGAAGGTCCAAAAGTGATTTGGCAAATGCCAAAAAGTCCTTTATGAACTTTTTATAAGAAATAACAAACCAAAGAAAGACCTCACCCTTTGGTTGTGGTTGGACTTTGCTACTCTTTGATGGCTTGAAATTTGGTTAGGTCTAGCTTAATGATGTTTTGAAATATCACATGTCTTAGAAAATCCATCTCCAAACTTGCAAACTTGCTTATGGTGTGATTTTCATAAATCTTATTGTCTTTAAGCTTTTGCAAGACATATTCTAATTGTTCGGTGCATTCCTACATCAATTCAAAGTAAACCAAGATGTCATCAAAATATATGATGATGAACTCATCTAACTTATCATGAAATTCATGAAGGTGGTGGAAGGTGCATTATGCAACCCAAACAACATAACCAAGAATTCATAAATGTCGTACCTAGTTTTCATGACCATCTTTTCCACATTTGCATACACAATGCATATTTGATAATAACCCAATTTCAAATCCATTCAATTGAAATAACAAGCCTCATTTAGACAATCAAACAAATCATCAATTTGGGGCAAGGGGTAATTATTTTTAATGGTCATGATTTTGTTCAAGGCATGGTAGTCAATGCACATGCACAACATTTTGTCTTTTTATCCACAAACACACCGAAGCTCCATAAAACAACTTACTTGACCTAATGTAACCTCTAGACATCAAGTCGTTGATTTGTTTCTTTAACTCCTCTAACATTTTTTATTTGAATATGTAAGGTGTTTTAATAGGCGGTGTTGTCGAACCCAACACCATTTCAATCTTGTGATCAACATCATGATAGGGAGGCAATTGATTTAGAAGTTTATTTGTCAAAATGTTCAAAATTTTACTAAGTGCATTAAAAATACAATTTGGCAACAACTTAACCCCTTTGATTTTAGCCTTAACACAAAACTAATATGCATATAAAAAGATCAAACATGTTTGTTTTGCAAATCTTGCAAGGACACAAAATGAATACATATTGTTTATAAATTAGCCTGGTATTCAACGTTTAAACTAACTAACTTATCAATTAGTCTAGTAATGACTTTAATTTATAGCCCCCTCTCAAAACATCCATTCAATAAGAGTATATAAATGTGATGTTGAGGATGGCATTGAAATTATCCAAGTTGCACATCGTAAAGTTTTCTTCAAACTTGATTATGCACATTTTAGATTTACACCCAATGCCACCATGTGCGCCGACTTCACATCACCTTTTGCAAGTTGCACTCATATGGGCTTCGCCACCTTTCTAACAACCCACCCTAGTTGTTTCACCACATTTGGTTTCACAAACAAGTGCATGGTTTTGAAATCCAACAAACAAGAAACCACATTAATTCCTACTTTATAATTAAGCAAGATCAAGTTTGGGCCTAACGTGGCCACACTTGCATTGCCCAAAAACTTTCCTTCTTTCCAATCCCACCTTACCATGATTAGCTTTAATGAAGTGTCCCAACTATTTGCAATTGAAGCATTTAACTTTGCTCAAATCCCCCTTTTTATTTTTTTATCTTGGGAGTCTTTGACTTTATGTGGGGCATTGTCCCACTTCCTTTTCTTGTCCCCTTTGAAGCCATTCCCACTACCAACTTGAAGGGTATTTGAATTCCCACTTTTGGGTTGATTATCATTTTGGCCTCCATTCAACTTGTGAAAGGAATAGTCATCCTCTAAACACTTTGCCACTTTCAACATCTTTTAGCACGAGTATACAACTTCATTCCTTTGATGGCCTTTCATGTTTAAGGTTAAAGACCATGAAGAAATGTCACCTTCCAAGCATATTCTTTCTTCATGGGGACAAGGCTTCAAAATGCACTTAAGGCTTGCACATAATGCACCAATGCCCTTAACCCATCCCCTAGGCACAAGCTCAAAAAATCATGTGTGTCCTTCAAGGTATGGTTGTGTGGTGTGAAACACTAATTAAGTTTAACCTTGAATTCATTCCAAGGCCAAATGTTCATCAAGTCAAAGTTTCATGTTTTTCAACATCATCCACCATTCCATTGTGTGGTCTTGAAGTAAAGATTATGCAAACCTCAATCAATCGACATCAAACATCATGGCTTACATTTCAAAATAGGCCTCCATTTGAAGCACACATTGTCTCACAATTTTTGCCCGCATATTTTTCCTTGTGAATTTTTTTGAAACTTGAATCTTATGACAGTGGCCAAAACATCCCTTCTATCTACAAACCTAGGCTCCTTTACATTTTTAAAGACTTAGAGAATACCTTGGTTTGCTTTATTTTGCTACAACAACATTAGCTTTAGTTTCTTCACTACATCTGTCGCAACCCTACTTTGAGAGAGTGTGAATATGAAACTCACACTCCCGAAATGGGGACTTGGGAGTCCTCCGGGACTCCTGCAACTTCAGAGTTCAATTGCATGGGTCAAAACACCTTGCATTGGGGTGTTCTTTATATCATTGGAAAGCTATCAAAGTGTAGATGTCGAAAATGGGCTCGCATGGGCCATTTGGACATCTACAACACACGTTGTGGCAAAAAGAAGGGTCGGGAGTCAAACTGGCAGTTTCACTCCCAACCACTAAAAATTGGGAATCGACCCGACCCCGGTGCGTGCAGGTGGAGTGCAATACTTCGTTGAAAAGCTCTCGAGGAAAGCTATAAGTTTGCTTTAGTCCTCATCCCAATCGAAGGTCTGAGCAAAGAGTTATGACCTCGCAAAATCCTGAGATTCTAAACTGTGACAGTTTCGGGACTCTTCATTGGGAGTCCCAAGACAAAAAGCCATTTGGATGTGGGTGCCGCGGAGAGGCACAAAGTATACTATATGGGGGAATGTGGTGGTTTCCCCTGAATCCGGGCTGTGGTGAGTATTGTGAATCCAAAGTTTCCTATGGCTTGTCCTAACACTAAAGGTGCTCCAAAAAGTGAACTAACCAACTTGTTGGTTGGTTTGATGCAGGTTCGAGTAAGTAACTAAAGCTTGTCACTTTTCTTAGTCCCATCCCGGAGCTTCAACACACCCCTCTACCCCTTCTAGTGTTGAGAGCTGCGAGCATGCCCCGAGTTCCTCACAATTTCATTGTTTGAGTAACCTAGGCCCATCTTGGGTCTAACTAGGAACTTGGGAGCACGTCAACATCCATCATATCCCCCACCATTTCAAGTGTGGAAACAACAAAAAGGTTAGAGTCAAATGCATTCTTGGCCTTAAACTTTTCCACAACCAAGTGATCCTTTTTATCCTACTATTCAACCTTGTTGATGGAGGTCCCCCTCATATTTTCAAAGGTCTTCTTGCACTCTGTTTAGTCCATTAATTATTTTGCAATTTCCTCCAACTCTTCACTCCTCTCGAGGGTTTCCTATCCTTTTTTTTCCTTTTCAAAATGGACCTTTTTGGGCATCACGGTGTCCTAATGGTTCATGGAACTACCCAAGTCATTTATAATATCCGAATTCAAGAAGTCTCGAGTCTCCAATAGTTAATTGGCCTTACATTTGGCCTAACAAACTTTTTCCACACTCACATTTAGTTTTGGAGGGGCATTGTTTAATCCTTCACCCGGTCCAATTTCATCATTGCCAATCACAACGATGACTTCCAATTGGCTAGATCCCTTTGCTAAAGCTACAAGTTTCATTGTCAAATAAAAACATAATCAAAGGAACCACCCAAGTGAATGTACACTCCTTAAAATTGCATTTTTGTATGTTTGAAAGATCACAAGCAAAACATAACAATTTTGATTGTCAATAATTTGTTTTGGACCATTAATTGCAAAGTTTACATGCTCAAAGTTTTACAAAAATCAAAAAATTTCTTATATGTTCAAAGCATTCAAACTTCAAAAGTGGATAATCCTTGTTTTTTTCAAATGTCTTTTTTTTCTACCAAATGTGCACAATTCCTTCTAAAAATTGGAGAGGATTTTAACATTGATGATTAGAAGGGGAAAATGACTTCAATTGATGAAAATTATTTTTATAACTGATTTGAACACATTTGGTTCAAAAGTGTTTGACCCTAAAATTTTGGATTTTGAAAATGTGCCTTTAACAAAAAGTTGTTCATGTTTATGCGATAGAAGGCATGAATGCATAATATACATGATATAAAATCAATTTATAATCAAAATGTATTTATATCTAAAATGTAGTGTTAAAGGGGGTACTTGAAATGCAAATTTTAAATTTATAAACCAACACAAAAACAACATGTGTCATGTGCAATCCTTGGAAAAGGACTTTTACCTTGGTGCCCCTAGCTCCTTTGACCATGTTTTCATCCTACTTTGCCAACCTCAATCTCAACATGTGTTTTCTAATTTTGTGGTTTTTTTAATTCTCCAACAAATTCCATCATTTTAACAAAGGCTCAAAGTTTTTCCTTTGATACCAAATGAAGCACCTTTTCTCACTCCTCCTTCGCACCTTCACACTTACCAAACTCCATGCATTATTTCTAGTCCTTAATTCTTAACTACCTACGCATGCCACACACACAAGGTTAACATTAAATTAACTGACCTCTTGGGACTTGACTTGCTAATGACCTAAATTCACTACACAACTAGGATTTAGTCTAATGTGAATCTCAACTTCACTTGAAGTCCACTTGAGACATGTTAAAGGCATTTTCACATTCCCAAGTGACAAAACACTTGGATGCCCTAGGAAAACTTTAAGTTGTCCTTAGGACAACACATATGTTGCCTTGAAAGGAAGAAAAAATGGGGTGACTCCAAGATTACCCCAATGTTGCCCCAAAAAGGCATCAACATGTGGCACCTATTACCACTATAAAACAACCCCAAATTGTCCCAAGGAACCAACCTTATGTTGACCCAAGACGAGCCCTACTTACCCTTCATCTCAAACCCAAAAACCCATGACCTAGTCCACACAATGGAGTAGGGAGTCAAACCCTAGCCAACCTTTGTAGTTAAAGCCTCACATGCTGCCAAATTGCCCCATTATGGTGGTCCCAACATGAGACCCACCTTGTTTGAGGAGATTGCATGAAGGGGCATGTCATTCCCACTTTAGGAGAAATGATAGAACCTTAAAGTCATGGCTTGTTGATTTCGCCCTTTATTTTTCTTTTTAATTTTGTAAAAATGACCCAACTTGCCCATTTTTATAAGGTACCTCTTGCAAATCTCTCGCATTCTAACATCCTTTCTCATTGCTAACATCAAATAGTGAGATGTAAACAATATATTATGTTAAGTGCACACACCCAATCTTGCCCAAGGCATGTTTACTTAGCATAATCCACCATTTACAACTCACTCTCTAGTATGATGCAAAGTTTATTTGGTCCCACATTTTGTGGAATGTTCACTAATCATTACTGTGAATTGTGAGTTTATCTTGTGAAAATTTCATGGAACATTTCCTTATTTGAACCATGCCAAAAAAAATAAAAATTGTTTGTTTTATTCAAGGTCCATTCATAATAAAAGGAACCGTGGGTGCCAAGGTTGGAGTCCTTACCAAAAACTGCATTTTACACATGTTGTGCATGTATTAGTCTATTAAATACCCAAAAAATATTTTAAATGTAATTTTTGAAACTAAATATCAATATTGAGACCAAACATGACCCATATTATTATTTTATTTTATTTTATTTTGCATGAAGACCTAGATTATAATCAAATGAACACTTTTGTTTTAAACCATGATTACAAAATTTGAACCTTTTTTACTGTTAAAGATGTTCAAAATCAAAATTAATAACATTTCCTCAAAAGATTCAATACATATGCATTTAAAAATATAAACACATATGGTCCTTCTTATGAAGTATATTAAAGCCCATAATAAATTTGAGAACATTTGGTGAACATTTAAATATCAAAAAAGCATGTTCAAATTTAGAATCCTTAAAAAGACCTTGTCAACAAATGTTTTGTGTATGACAAAGGATTCTAATAACATAGTGAAATGACTCCAAATTGATGGGATTCCAATTTCATAAACACATAAACACATATCCAAATGATGGATGAATAATTCATTAAATACAATTAATGGTGATTTTTCAAAATAATATAAATGCAATTTTAAACACAATTAACAACTGTATTGGCTCCTTTTATCATGAATGGACTTTTCAAGATTAGTGTATTTTTATTTACATCACCTTTCAAGATTTATAGTTCAAATTTAAGGGAATACCCAAATGGAAAATACATAAAAATGAAAATTGCACAAAGGAGAAAAAAAATAAAATTAATCATGTCAAAGTTTGCATTAACAAATTATAATTGGGATTGGGGACAAATTTTAATACACAAGGGTCCAAAGGTGTGAACTAGTTCATTTCTTTCAAATCATTAATTGTTCCATGTAGAAGGGTGATATTTTACTAAGAGAATGAATCGTCATGAATCACTTTTATCCAGAAAGGGTCATGACATTAGTTCTTTATAACAATGTTTTGAAGCCAACTAGTTTGGCAAATGTTGCTAAACCCAAAGGGTTGAAGCCTTAGTAAAAAATCTGATCCAATCTACTCATGATTGGAGTTGCAAAACTTGCCATTAGATTCATGACTTACACACTTAAAAATCTCTAATAAAAATTTAGTCAAAATCAACCAATGGATGATGAGATAGCAAAGCTAGACCATATTCAAGCAAGATGTTGCCCAAGGTTGGTTCCCAATAATTTGTGCAAATGTTTTAGAATGTTAATTTTAAGCAATCCATGGACCTCCCAAGATTGATATCAATTTTAAAAGTCCATCATCCCATATTGAAATTGCATGACCCACAAGGTTCAATGATACATGATTTAAAATTCTATTTAGGAGGATGTTTGGCTTAAATTTAAAATTAGGAAAAGAAGTCTAAATTGTTTTGGCCCATGTTATTGTAGTTCATAGCACTAAAAATTTGAACATTAGTGCTTAATTTATTTGTCCTTCATCCTACTCCAATGGAATCCCTCTCACATGCATCGCTATTGGTCTTGTTTTTTTGCTCAAAATGTTTGATAAATTTGCAAATGAATTTTAAAAGGGTTCAAAGGGCTCCCAAAGGCCTTTCTCAAAGGTCTTGAATGTTACATTACCTCAAGTAGAACATGCCCTATCAAGTATTAAGTAACATCTTAAATATTTCCATATGTTTCATAAGGAAACATGTAACAAGGTGAAACTTAAGGTTTTATGTTTCATTAATACTTGGGAGTCAAGAAAGAAATATATCTTTTGCTACCTCTTTTATAGCCATAGTACAGATACATTACTTTCCTCTTTTTTTTAACCATTATCTTTTCCAAATGTTGGGTACAACCATATACCTTGATAATTTTTGCACAATTTTTTTTTTAATGTTGGAATTTGCATAAAAGCACTTTCAAAATTTGCGGACATTCACATGGCTTTTGGAGTATTTTTTAGGTGTTTTGGCTTTAAATCATTTTATTTTTTCCCATTTTCAAAGTTTCAGTGTTAGTTAACCTTTTTTAACTCGACCTTCATTCAAGTTTTTAAGAGGCTTTTGAGACCAAGTTCTTTAGAATGTTCAGAGGTTCCTTTAGTTTATTGGCAAACAACTCTTTTCATTTCTAAAAGGGGGATACGCCACATTTTTGTTGAGGTCATTGCCCCAATGCTTTACTTGGGGAGTTGGGTGCTTGTGGCCCCAATCATTGCCTCCACATTCTTGAAGGATCAACATCCCTTTTTATTAGAGGCTATATACGGGTCAACTATTGATATTCTTCTTCCATTCCAAGCCCATCTCAAGTCAATGCATGACCTTTTTCCTCTAGCAATGTATGCATGCATCCTTCTTTTTGAACAATTTTAAAAAGGGGGAATAGAATGTCTTCAAGAAAGTGTTTCAAAAAGAAATTCACACTCTTTTTTTTCAACATCATTTCTAACATGCCTTTTCATCCTCATTATGCTTGTCTTAAGTCTTCCATAAACTTAGGTTTGGTTGTTTGGTTCTTTGTATGCCCAATCATCCTCATTTCATATGACATCAAACATCTTTTCTTTAGCATTGCACACCAACTTGGCCTTTGCCATCCAACAACTTGTGGCTTAGCCCATTGCACCTATGGTTAATCTATAAACTCAATGGGGATACGCCTTCTACAATGTTCCCACATGGGGAGCACATTTCTACCCACAATGTTATTTGAGATGCTTTTGCATTCATTTCCAAAGATTTTAGGTTTCTTGTTTCGCATGAGCAAACACACGTCCTCCTATTACCTTCCTCTAATGTTCATGTCAAAGGGTTGATATCATGTTCACCTTAATGGGGTATGCACTATCACTAATGTTGTCATCACCAATTCTATTCAAACATATTCAATTTCGCATGTTGCCATTTTTCAAGGAGTGCTTGCAACAATTGTGGCCCAAACAAAAGACAAGTTGTACCACAATTGGCACCATAAAAAATATGATTCTCCCTCTTGCCATAGAGATATATGCATATTTACACCAACAAGATTTTCTTCATTGATGTGCTAACATGGTTTAATGAACCAAGGGGTTTGGAGGCCTTCCTCTATTGGTTTTGTGTTCATTTTACAAGTGAAGGCTGTCAATAGCTTTACAAAAGTTTCAAGCAACTACCATATTGAAGTGAGTTGTTATAACCAAGGAGACCTCTTCTAGGTTGGGTGCTCTTACAAGTTTCCCACCCATGTCCTTGTTGGATACACTCCACACAATCGATGAGTGTTTTAAGTCTTAAGTTGTTATTTTGACCTGCTTTGGTGGGTCCTCATCACTCTCTTTTGCAACCCCTGTTGGTGCATTTGCACTTTTGGGAAATGTCTTTTGGTAAGATGTTGATCTTCTTATTTTACCTCCCTTACCGCTTTCAAGTGTCTGTTCTTTAATTAAGTTTGGCAGGGTTTCATCAACAGATCCTCCTTTCTCCTAAGCAAGCGAAAAATGTGTCCTCATGTGTTCTAACCACCACCCCTTAGGTTTGTAGGCCTGACATTACTGTCTATCTTTTATGTACTTTCAAATTTCTTTGGCTTTCTCCAAACAACAACATGGCAACAATAATATGTCTACAGCACACGGTTTCTGTAAACAGATAAACACTTGATCTCTGGGCCCATAATATATAGAGACTCTTTATGGTGGTCATTTTGAGTGTTGGCCAGTAATCGCCCTAGAATTATGCCATAGACTAGAACTCCAAGTGTGTTCCCTTCTCAGGTTAACCAATAAGTGTGTTGTTTACATCTTGCTGATACCAGATCTTATGGTGTGTGGAGAACTAGGCAAGAACCTGGCAACCATGCAGGAATGATAATGAAGAAAGACAACTCAATTCAATGTTTTGTGGCATATATAATACCAGCTTGGTGGACCTTAAACACACACATCAGACTAGAGAGGCTGCATGGAGCAGCAGTGCAAGGGGTCTGTTACAGGTACTGCACTTTGGATGCTAAGGGCTGGATACCAAAAAGCACCCAAAAGGGTTGCAAAAACTCAGGACTTCGCAAACGTTGCATAAGATGAGCATGAGTACTGAACAATTTGGAAAGGCAGGTTGTTACCAGCTGTGCTTGAGCATGTTTTTGTTGACAAAGAAAATAGCTACTTAGTTCCTGTCTATCCAGATTGCATAAACATGACTCATCAGTGGAAACAAATCTCCAAATTTGGGGACAATCTTTGCATCAGCTTGCAAATTGATGACCAATAAGCTGAAAATTCCTGCACCCATCATTTTATCACTACAATATTACCCAGAATCTGCACAAAATCTACAAAATGGGCTTCTACTGTTTCCCAAAACCCTGAATACCATCACACAAAAGGCTGATCATTGAGACCTCCTACTATAGTAAGCATATTATTACCCACAAACGTTCCAAGCTACATGCTCTTACATAACTAGTTGCCTAAATCCTAGAAATTATAAGTAAAAGTGATAGACCCAGACCCTTTGACATAGATCACCAACTAGCTGCCAAACATCATGACCTTCTACAGAACAACATATCAGTTTCAAAAGGCATCCTAAACATTGCAATAGAGGCAGATGAAGCCCTTTCTTTGAAAAATAAATAGCTTGGCACCTAAGTACCAATCATCATAACCTTCTGTAGTAGAACCCAACAGCTAAAATCACAGCACCTCTTCTACCTTTGCCAGATCATAATGCACATCTCTCCTCTGCAACTCAAGCAAACTGAGTCAGGTGGGCCAAACAGCATGTCAGCCTTCTCATTTCTGAGTTCACAAGGGCCAAGGGACATGAGCCCAAAGTCAATGGAACCCCAAAACCACAAAGGTTTCCCAAGGGAACCTTGACCCAAAAGTCCATGAAACCTCATAAGAACCTTTCCTCAGCATTTGGTCCCAGTCCATGGTCTCCCAGTAAGAAACTTTAATCAGCATTTGGCCTTAATTCCCTTGTTGGACACCACCTCCCTTTCATAATTCTTTGTTATCCTGTTTAAAGCAATGTCCATATACACTAGGCAATAACTTTGGAATGCTTTCCGTGCATAGTAATCTCCATTCGCAACCACTGCCAAACACATGAGAAACTTTTTTATGTGCGCTGAGAATGTCAAACTACAATAGTAATATTCACATGTCACAGGTACACAAGTATATCAGGTAATTCCTCCAACAAAGCTCAGGTTGCTGTCATGAAAAAGTCATGCATGTCAAAGTACATATATCTGATTACCAGCCTTCCAGTCATCGGTGAGAGGCACCATGCTGCTGGCATGACTTTGCTTCATCCACAAGGAAATTCCATCCCACCACAAGGAAGCAGAATGCTTATCAGCTGCCCTCTTCCCCTAGAGCAGGATCCAGCAATTAGAAGTGGACAGCTAGAAACCAATGGAACGTGTCAAAACTCTCCAGAAATTCAGTAGAGCCATCACACCAAGCAATAACACAGATGAATGCCGTATTCCAGCATGACACATGCATAATCCTTATTGTACAGTAGAGCCCAATGCAAACATGGCTGCATGCATGGTTGTCACTGCCCAAAGCTCATCTCTGAGTATCTGAACAAAACACAGGAACCCATCATCAGCTGATATTGGAACCCACGGAAAGCTAAGTTCTGAATAAGAGAAGACCAAGCAAAACCAATCATCCACTTCCGCATGTCTATCAACATCCATGCAGAATTCTCAAACTTCTTGAACCAACTATATATCCTACCAAACTAGAAAGGAAATGACAACATAAACTTCCTCATGTTAGAACATTGGCTGCATGTGGAGATAAGACTTAGTCAACCCATGTACCTGCGAGGTTTACTTTGTCGCTGTCCAAATTCATCTGCTCCATGTTCTACACAAACAAAACCGGACAAAGTATAGGGTTCATCCAAGTGAAGCCAGGCAGTTTAAATCAAGATTAACAAAGCAATGGAAAACACAACATACATATAACCCAGTCTGAAGACATTTTTACTCAAAAGAATATGGTCCACAATACCAGTGGAAACAAGGGACACTGTGAGTGAGAGAGCTGGAAGGATCCAGTGCACAAAGGAAGAAGAATTGCAAAGACTTCTGGTCCTGGAGATTAGACACCAAGTTTCTCCATTCTTGAGGCATTATTGAGTGAACTTTAGACAGCTTAACAGTTAGTCTTCCTTCGGGACTGACAAGGAACTATTAGAGTATGTTATTACCTGGTCTTGGAGGAGGTTTCCACAGGCCACTTGGCTTTGAGCCATTCAGCTCTCCCCTACTGAACAATTCCAGACACAAGGTCAATAAACTGGACCCAAACTCACTTCCACTGATACTTGATCAACCTACTACACACCACTGAAATTTGACCTTTCAGGTCTTGTGACATGTGAAGTATTCTTGACTCATTTGCTATGGTGAAGACTAAGACTTTGTGAGTCACAAATGGTTATGACCACCCTCACTCATTGTGTTTGTTTTGGTATAGCAAAGAGTGACAATATTTGTTTGATTACCTTCACATTTTCTGGAGTTTCCCTCTGCAATCAAATTGATAGTTTCATGTCAACAATGACCAACAGTGTTGGTCATGTCCCTTGACGTGTTTGACATAAACTCAAGAACTGGAAGAAATTCACATCTGTGCCACTAATTACAATCCACTCTAGAAGTCTCAGGATTGAGGATTCTACCAGTCAATATAAACTTGCAGAACTTACACACAGGATTTTCCATCTCCCAACAACTCAATGAAAAAACAGACTGTATCACCTCCAACTGCACAATACATAGTTAGAGATGAGCCTCACCCAGGTGGTTGGAAGGAAGCTGGTTGTGTAACTGGTTGAGTATAGTACATAGCCGCTGGTGTAGCCTCCATGGTCATGTATGGCGCTGCATATCCAGCCCCAATTGCTGTACCTCCTCCCAGAACAGGCACCCTGTGTAATTTCACCCCCAAGAGTTTATCAGCAAAAACTGTAACATAAATTTCAAGCCATTTACTAAGTCAAGTTGAAACTGTAGGCCTCTCACAGAAGGTACTTAATTGTGTCAAGAGCAGCCAAGAGTTGTAAATCTGCTTATTTTCCACATTTAATGCATGTATTAAGGATTGTCTCAATAACTACCATAGATACAACGATTCATTGGAAATCAAGAGGTTCCCTAATGTCATAAACAGTCTCAGGCTTCCGCTAATTCCGGACCTAGTCTCAGGATCTCTCACAATCAGAAGGCACAAATGCTCATACAATATTGCAAGGTAATTACAGGTTCCCATGCATATTGTTAGGACAACAAGAAGAGTGTTCCACTCAAACAAGAGACTTGAAAGATTCTGGTACAACAGCATTGCACCCCTAGACTACATTCAGATTGGACAAAGAAAAATTCAGCTCAATAAAGATTACTGAACATATGATGAAGGCAACCTGGAGGAAACAGCAGAAACAATACATGTTGACACCCAGCACCAGACAAGAATAAGAAATTGCTAAGCCTTCTACATAGTCCATACCATGCAACTTCCTGATTGGCAAACCCATACTGAGGTTGACCTGAATAATTTGGCATAGCCATCCCAACAGCAGGCACCCCCATGCCAGTTTGTGGTTGACCACCATACTGCACTGCAACTGCTGCACACCAAAACACCTCCTGTCTATCACAATGCTCACTGAAGGCCAACTTTCCTCAGAACACAGAGCTGACATGAGCAAAGTTGCAACAAGCTACAAACACCTCGTCCAAAAGGACAGCTTATGGCCATTTTGGCCCAATTACACTATTAACACATAGAGCACCAGAAAACTAGATTATGTATGCCCAACCATATTAAACATATTTGTTCCTGACCAGAATGCAACATTTAAACCCCATATCAACATGAGATCAAGCACTGCCTCAGTTCAGAGATGGGCAGTGTACCTCCATATTGCCAAAGATAGATCCAAAACAGCATCTTAAGAGAACTTGACAGTGTAGTACTAACCAGGTCCAACATTTGGCATTGGAGCAGTGAACCCAGGATCCACAATGTGCACACCACTGCGAAGTCCTGCAGCAGGTCCACCATGGTATGTGTATGAACTCCGCCTTCCTCCAACCACCTGGTAGTTTCCACCCCGGCCTCCTCTCCCACCACTACCTTTATGTCTCGTAGGTTGTGCTGTGTTCTCAGAAGTTGACCATTGTGCACTCCGCATATTAGGCCCAGATGTTTGAGGTTGTTGAGCTTGTGGTGGCTGCAGTTGAGCTTGATGCTGAGGTGGGAGAACAAATTGTGTCTGGCTGCCACCACCTCGACCAATATGTGCTACTCCAGTTGATGACAAAGGCACCTTCCTTTGTAGAGGTGTAGATCGTATCTCTGGCTGCTGCATATTACTCTGCAATAGGCCATGATCTTCTGCCCCACTGACACGGACTCCTCTTCCCGTGCTTGCAGATGGTTTTGCAACAGAGACACTAGTTACAGGGGTCGTGCCCTGTGGAGTGAAATCCCTTGCCCCACTGGCTGCATCCCTTTCCCTACCTTTGCTGTTTTGGCTCAAATTGGCATGCTTGTTGTCTGATCCTTCTGGAAACTTTTGCTGCAAAGTTCCAGAGGGAAAGAATGGAGGTGAAGCTGAACTCAGTGAACCAGTGGAAACCTTTTTAGGAGGTGGAACTTCATTCTGCTTGCTATGTGCCTCAATACTGCTGCTTCCAGGAGAGTCTTGTGCACCTTTACTTGAACTGCACATAACCACAGGGTTAGACCATAATCCATGTGTTCCATGCACCACACATCCTTCATCAGGATTAGAGCACAAGCACACCAACAAAGATAAAGGAATTGTGCCAGATGCAAACTGTAGAAACACATAATCACAGACCAGGAGCAGTGCAGCACCCACAGCGATGTCAAATGAAATCACTGCAGAACAGATAGAACCCAATGACTACCTCCTAGTTTGACATGCAAAGCCATGTTTAGCAACTATTCTTAAGTCCTACTTCAAGCTCCAGCTTTCACCATATGGCTCTATCTCTATTGAGACCAGTAGCAACCACCTTTATGTCCAAGAAGCATCTCAGTTGCAGGCCAGGCATCCACACACAGCAAAATATTAGTTTTGTGTACTCCAACATTCAATATATAGCTGTAAATGCTGGGTAACATAGCTCAGCTGCTTCCTGAATATGTGCAGGACAGTTCAAAAACCATCTAATGACAGGAATATCTAATGTATTTTTCCTTCTTGCAAGGAGATCGGCAAAACATAAAAATGCCCTGATTTGTGCGGAATTCTCCTAGTGATATTCATGTTGCAAAAGACAGTCATACCAAAGGATTACTGTAAACAACATTGCATATCTGTATGGCAACACAATATACAGTTATTCTTTCTAATTTCCTGCCAAATCTGGTGGGCTGCCAGTATAAACTAACGACCACCCTCACCTGTCCAGTCCTTCTGTCTGTGTGCAGACATAGTTCAGGCTCCACAGACCAACATAGGACTTTATAGAACATCAAAGAATAATTCAGAAAGAAACTCACCACTCTGTTTGCAGAAAGTGTGGGCACATTCTGAATCTGGCCAAACCTAACATTTCCAAAATCCAAAACCCAACAGAGAAGGGAAAGAGTTTTGACCATGACATCAGATGGATACTTACTAAGAGTTGGACGCAGGAGTTGCCTGTTCAGTTCTTGTGGAATCTGCTACTTCAGCTCTTGAGCCATGCCCTCTCCCTCGTCCACGCCGAGCCCGATTTATGGCTAACTCCTCCAAGTCACTGGCTAATTTTCCCACCCAGCCTCTGCCCCGATCTCTGCCTCGCTCTCGCCCCCGGCTTCGACCTCTTCCACCCCTCTGAAGTCACAAACCCAACCCATCCACACTGTTTCAGCAATTGATAGGATCACTCAATTAAAAAGATTCCCTGTTATGAAGGGAGCATGTTGTTGCTCATAAACTTGCAAATAAAATTGACTTCTCATAATACTCAACAATTTGAAGTCGGAATCTTTCTGCATGTGATAGCTCTTACATCTGAGCTTTAGTGCAAACCCTACCTCTGCAGAGAAACTCTCATCTCGTGTGATAAGTTCATCGAACAAGTCATGAACCCAAAGCTTCTCATCCTTGGATTCCCATAGCTTCCTCCCTCCCATACTGCGTCTGCATTCCAGGACCAGATAATGTCAACCTTGTTCATCTTCTGCTTTAAAAAAGTAAAGGGCAAGCGAGATAAAAGTCCACCCACTGCAGATGGCCTTGGTCTATTACAATACCCTTGTCGACCTCAAAAGCCATTTAGATTTGCCCACAAGCATGAGAAATACAAGATCAGGCACTGATTCTCTTCTTTGAACTCATCTCATAACTGTAATGTCCAAACTACAAGTAGAACCTCCTGGTAATTGAAATCAAGTAAATTCCTTCAAATACCTGCCTTGCATCTTAGTTGAAGAATAAACAAGGAGAACTAAAACAGATTAGAGCCTTCTGATGCAACATCCTCTCCCAGCTGCAGGAATAAAGGGGTTCCATTCATATCCCTATCCACATCTGAGAACAACCCATATGGATATATTCTCCTCAACCATGTACAACGAATAGCAATGGCTAAAAGTACCTGGGGAGATGTCCACAGAGACTAAGAAGGGGATTAGATCACCTACATATAATGAGGAAACAGCTTAAAATTGAGAAACAATAGTTCTCCATGATAAAGTGGGCACAAGCGCTTAAACAGGAAACAGGTAGAGATGGCAAAAGACCTGGGACGTGCTCCACCATTTTCGCGGAAGCGATCATCATGCATGTAAAAGGCTCCTGCCGTCGGTACTACAAAGGGTTCTGCTTCTTTCTTTTCCTCATCATTTGTCTCTTTCCCATCCGTTGTGGCTGGCGCTAAGCTTTCTTCAGCACCCTCTGGCTGTTCCCCACTTTTCCTCAAAAGACCTGATTCATCGCTACCCTCGACTTGCTGCAAGCCATCGCCTTCACCCTCCCCATCATCCTCTTCATCACTGCCTTTCCTTCGCCTTCTCAGAAAAGCTTCCCCGTCATCGTTCTCCTCCTCCTCCTCCTCCTCTTCCTCTTCGTCATCTTCATCTAGAGGAGGCGTACCCTCCCCCGGCCCCTCCCCCTCGTCATCCGAGAACCGTGGACGCGAGGCATCATCGTCGGCTGAAGACGCCGCATCCATTACGGCCCCCCGCTCATCATCATCACTCGCTGCACGTCGCCGCAAAGCCAATGCCGAGGCACCATCACTATCACTCTCATACTCTACCTCTTCTACGCCTACCTGATGCTGCGTCTGCGACACTACCACCGTCGCCATTCCTAACTCTCACTCACAAACACGAACAAACCCCACCCCCGTCTCCGCTCCCTTCACCTCACCACAGAATCCAGCCCAAAAGCCACCTGCGTCTTCTTCTGACGTCCTCCTCCGGACTGATTTTCTACCTTCCGTATTCGAAAACACAGGGGGAAAAAAGAGAGAGAGAGAGAGAGAGAGAGAGAGAGGCGCAACCTTCAACCCTACTGACGGCAAGAGGAAGCGAGGAAGACGCAGCAAAACTTTATATTGCAACGAAGTATATTCGCACTCAAGAAAAAGCTTTTTGGGTACAAACTACTAACCCTAGTAACACACCGACGTGCATGCTTACCGGCGTTCGTAGCCCATCCGGCACTCGGCAAACCACAAGGAGCCTGGCGTTAGCTGAATGAAATCGCCGGTTTACAGTTTTATAGTTTTTTACATCCCCTCCTCTGTCCAACCCTAGTGGTCCCTTTTAGTTATCATTGCCATATTAAGTTTATCCTGAATGAAAGTACCTACTCAAATGGACAACATGACGAACAGTACCTAGTGTCCCAGACTATATATTTATGTATTTATTTTATTATTTATTTAAAATAAATTCTTGACTCTTTGTTGTTGGCCTTGCCTACTACCAAGGCAAGGATAACTTTTTTTCTTTTTTTAAAAAAAAATTTAATCTATTATGTTTAGATTCATTAGAGAGTATAGTAGCTTAAGGGATTTGGCCCTTAGGTAATAATAATAGGTCCTTTTTTTCAGACATGAGGATTTTTGAAAGATGATATTTTGGCTTGTGTTGAAACTTGAGATGAGTTCTAGAGTTCTAATATCTATCTTGAAGGATGTTGGTTTCTTTTGGAGGATTTTTCCTTTTTTTGAAGATTATATTTTTGCTTGGTGAAATATTTGAGTTTCCATAATTCTTCTTTTGCCTTAAGATCCTTCTCAATGTAACTGGCAATGCCACAGTGTGACTGACACACCCCTTGTTTTAGGGTTTTTTATTAATCAAAATGTTTTTTGGCTGTTTTAAGGTTTTTTTTTGGGGGGGGAGGAGGGGCTTTCTGTCTTTTATGAAATCAAAATTTTTAAGAGTTAGAAAGAAGAAATCAAAACCCAGTTAGGTCTACAAGTAGCTTAGTAAAAGAGCAAGTGATGTGCAGAAGTGGGATTTTTTTTTAAATTTTTTTTAAAAATAGGAAACTTTGTTTTGCCATTCTTGACTTTTAAAGGGTTTTTTTTAATCAATTACTGATTAAGGTTTTTTTTTTTCGGTTTTCCTTCTCTTATGAAATAAAAGTTTATGTAAGTGTTAGAAAGAAGAATTCAAAGCCCAGTTAGGTTGTGCAAAGTCATCATTGATAGAAGAGTACCTAGTGATGTTCAAAACTTGGGGTTTTTTCTTTTTTTTTCTTAGTAAATAGAAAACTCTGTTTTGCCCTGGTTACTTTTCGTCATGTAGAAACACATGTGGCGGAGGTTCATCCATCCATGGGACCAAAGGATTCATCATAGGGTGGTGGGTGGGTGAGGATGATGCATCTTATGTGTATGACCATGTACGTGTATTGGTAACCTTGGTTAACCTGGAAATTATTTTAAGGCTTCAAAAGAGATCAAATTGGATAAAAGAAAGAGGTTTTTTTTATTTTTTATAAATTAAATGAATTTGATGCATATCCTAACTAGGTATAAGAAGAAGAAGGTAAGGGTTGTGGCGTGAGTCAGTAGTCTATAAAAGTTTTGTAATGAATGGAGTAAAAAATGAACAAGTGGCTTGGCCTTACATTATTTATTTACATGAAATCCTACTAGAAGATGCAATGTAATTGTTGAGAAATACTAGATGTTTGTGAGGCCATGGCCCATCCTTATTCGAGGTCTTAAACGAGATGTTAAGACCTATTGCTTTGTATGGCTTTTTCTCATGTTTGCATACATCCATCTCATCCATTTACATGAAAATGGGCAAAGCAAATGCAAAAAGCTCCTTGACGATGGCAACATTGGTCACTATGTGCTCACATGCATGTTAATTAACACATCATTCCTCCTAATTAGATCAATGCACATTTGTTTGTGGTGGAAGGGAATATTTATTTTATTTTATTTTTTCATAATTTTGCACCATTTTGGGATTGACTTAGATCTCTCTATCTTTGGGGATTTCTCTTCATTTTGGTGATTGAAAATGTCATAGCTATGTGATTCCTTTGTAATATCATAATTTTTTTCAAGATGGACAATGAGATGTATTCTATCGGACATGACTCATGAATAGAATGTTAGTTGAAAAGATAAAGACTCACACCAATGGAGCTACTCATGCAAGGTTGATGTTTCAATCAAGGTTATCAAAAGCAAGAGCTTTCAAGATTAACATTCCTTGTTTATAACACAACAACAATAAGTAATGCAATAGAAACTTGACATTTGGTGTTTTGTGGTAAGAATGGTTTGCAAAGGGAGTAGTTTTTAAGATTTCATCATTTGGAGAAGTCATTTTTCAAACATGTTGATGACAAGGCTTTACATTTGGTGTTGAAGGTTGAAGGAAAAGGTGGTAGTTGATATTTCATCATTTTGGAGGTACTTGTTTTCACAAATGGTGATGGTCAATTTAAGTTTTGCATATTATTGGTCAAACCAATTGCATGTTATTCTCATGCACCAATCGAAAATGGACCTCAATCGGAGTGGGGCTATTAGAATAGTTGATCAAGCATAACATTTCATAAGGCTTGGTCCAAGTTTCCTACTAGCATTGGCCCCCTCATGGCATGCAACTAACTTGGAAGACCTTGTGAGAGTCCAAAAACACCTACCTTTGAAAGTGCACATTCCTCACCCCCTATGATGCAATGTTTAAGGGAATTTTGCATTGTGAAATTCACATTATCTAGGTGTGAATGTTCAATCCTCACCACACCCCTTACCACTAGACCACCTATGTCATACATTTGGCTAATGTGTATGTAATTTTATTTTTTATTTTTATTTTGGTCTTCATTTATTTTTGGAAACAATTCCAAGAAAATTTGGCAAAATAAATTAGATATATTGAATATATGCTTAGTGTAATTTGAGTTGCATTATTGTAGTTAGAGGTTTGAGTTGCACTATTGTTTATAATGTGCTTAGATAATCATATTTGTAATGCAACTTTCACATTATATTACAACTACACGATAAACATGTATCATCATGTGTTATTATTATTATTTGTCTTGTTTGATATAAAAAAGCCTATGATGCATAAAAGAAATCACATGGAAATATTATCTTTTATTTCAAACTTTTAATTTGATGAAGTTTAGAGGTTCAAAATCACAAATGATCTTGAAAAATACAATTTTTGTTGTACATTATGAATCCAAGACACAAATCGTATCAAGGATTAAGTTGATGTGTTTATCTTAATAGGCATTCGTCTTTGGAGGTTTTTCTCCTTCTTAACAAAAAAGGATTGAATGATGTTGTAATCTCGCAATGCAAACATCTAGGGGATCATGGCTTTGAAAGACGATTGTAGTTAAAGGTGCTTTTGTTTAAACAATATATTGTCACAATTGTTTTAGAAAGGTGAGTTATGTATTTTGACTTACTTCTTTACCTTATCTTGTCCATGTATAATTAGATGGGAATTAGACATAAGAAAACATGATTCAAAACATTTGTATATTTCACTATTAAAAAAATGGAACATGTAAAATTGAAAATTTGAAAAGTTTTCATAAAAATAGTCCACTGTTTGTGGCTTTCAAATTTATGTGTTTTTGTAATGAGTCATCTTGAAGGTTAATTTTTTTTCTAGAACACAATTTTCATTGATTCATCAAATGCTTGCAAACATGTGGATCATATTTTGTGGGACAAGGATACCACCTTTGCAATCATGGTCAAAGTTGTTATGTGCGAGTGATTTGTTGTTGCTTAGAATAACAACAATTGAACAAACATGTACCTTTTTGCATTCAATGTAAAATGAAATAAGATTTAAGAAACTTAACATTTGTGGGTTAAACATGCATCATCCATTTTCTTCTATATCAATTGTGTTTTGCATATAGAAGCATATTCAAGTGTTCATTTACAAGCTTAGTCTAATGCACTAAAAAAGATTCACAAGGTATAATAAAATTTTAAAACCGTAACATACAACATTGTTGTGTCTAATTTTAGGGGTTCATCTTACTATGGTGGGGTATAATGGTCATTCTTCCATTCTTAACACCCATTCAATAGTTGTTACCTTTTGTGAGTTAATTGCATGGGAAGTGTTCACCTATGTGATAAATTGTTTTTTAAAACCATGACATTTGAACAAGAAGTTGAACAAATGTGCATGGTCTTGGCATTCACATTTGTGATTCATTTTCCTCCTCTCAATTGTTGTCATCTTGTGACTACCACAATAAACAATCTGTTACAACCCTAGCTTTGGGCTTGCCACCAAGGCAAAGGGGTTGCAAGGTTGCGGGCCAAGAGGAAGGAAGCTCGGGAGTCAAGGCAAAGGCATTGCAAGGTTGCGGGCCAAGAGTAAGTCCGGGAGTTAAGGCAAGAAGAAGCTCGGGAGTCACATCACATACTCCTAGGAGTGTTAGAAAGTGTGAGGGAATATGAGGGAGTGAACCCTCACACTCCCCAAGCAACTCCCACTCTGGGAGATGTAGTCCCAGTGGACTCCCAAAATTTCAGAGGCCGATTGCAGGGGTTAAAACTTAATGGATTGTAACGTTCTTTATATCATTGGAAAACTCTTGGAACGTAGATGTCTAAAGTGGGCTCTCATTGCTCATTTGGACATCTGAAACACAAGTTATGGCCAAAAGAAGGGCTGGGAGTCAAATTGCCAGTTTGACTCCCAACCACAAAAAGTCGGGAATCGACCCGATTTACTTAGCTGCAGGGGGTATGCCACATATCGTTGGAAAGCTCTCAACGAGAGCTACAACTTTGCTTTAGACCGCACCTCAATCGGAGGTCTGTTTTCAAAGTTATGGGGCTTCAAAGTCGCGAGAGTCCCAACTGGTGTGATTTCGGGACTCCCACTCGGGAGTCCCAGGAGAAAGAGCCATTTGGATGTACCCTTTGTGGAGAGCTGCAGAGTATACTATAAGGGGGAAGGTGGTGGCTTCCCCAAGTCTGGGCTGTGGTGAGTCTTGTGTGTCCGTGTTGCCCGTGGTTCGTCCTCGCACCAAGGGTGCTCCAACTATGCACTAACCACTTTGTGTGGGTTGTGTGTAGGCCTGTGTGAGTGAGTGAGGCTTGTCAACTCTTCTTAGTCCCATCCCGGAGCTCCAACACGCCCCTCTACCCCTCAAAGTGTTGTGAGCTAGGGAGCGTACCCCGGACTCCTCCCTCTTTCGCTACTACTTGGGCTCACATTTGAGTCCTTTAAAGAGTTGGGGGTGCGTCACAATCCAACATGCTACCTCCTCCCACCAATGAAGCCTTGAATCATTTTTCTTTTATGAAATGAAGTTGAAACAATTAAAAATTGGTTGGTTTTATGAAAAGTAATTTTTATTTCCAATTTTGTGATATAGTTGTTCAACAAGGGTGGTATTTTTCCCAAATGTAAAAGGAAAAGCAATGAATAGTCACCTCATGTTGTTCCTTGATTTCTAAAAAAAAACCATTAAATGGCTACCCAATGGTATTCTTCTTAAATATGGGAAGAAATTCATCAAATGACCTTCTAATATTTCTTTTTCATTGCTCTTAATAAATAATAAATAAATAAATAAAATTCATACAAATATTGGGCAACTACATGATAATATTTTTTCTAAATGTGGGAGGAAATGCATCAAATGATCATTTACGTTTTCCCTTGATTTTCCCATAAGAAAAATAAACAAACACACATATAAAAATAACAATTATAAAAATAAAATAAACATTAAGTAGTTTCCAAATGGTCTTCTTCCTAAATGTGGGGGAAATGCATTGGGTGTCTGCCCAATGTTTTTTCTCAAAGGCCAATACTAATAATACTAACAAAAAAAATTGGAAAAAAATCAAGTGATCATTTGACAATCTTATTCCCCGATGTGGGAAAATATGCATCAAATGCCTACTTAATGTTTTTTTTTGAAGGCCCACAAAACAAATTGAAAAAAATTCAAATATTGCATAATGGTTTTTTTACTCAATGTGGGAAGAAATACAATTTGTAATTGCTTGATGTTTTTTCTAAGGCTTCACCAAAAAGAAAAAAATAACTACAAAATAAAATTGAAAAATGCCTTGGTTACTCACCCAATGTTTGTTTTCTTAAATGTTTGAATATATTTAACTTCAATTTTTAATAATAAAAAATCATATTACATTTTGTTATAGGATTTCACATAAATTAGAATTTTATGACATATAATATTTAGAGAAATCTTGTAAATCCTCTAAATCTTGGCATTGTTTGATAATGTTATAATTGTAAGCTCTTGTGGTTCACCTTGGTAAAGTTCCAAGAACACAAGTTTTTTCAAAATGTTTATTATAAACTTCTCACACCAAAAAAATTATTTCCCTGCCACATTATTGAAATATTCCAATCAAAAACTATAAGTTCGTGACCTTTCATTTCACACATATTAATTAAGTTATGAGTTTCCTTTTTTTTCTTAATCTTAAAAATATCATTTAAATTGACTTACAAATGCATTTAACATTTCAAAAAAGTAACAAAATTTACTCACACACCTTTGTGCCTACATGTGTAATCATCTTTATTTCAATGCATGATACGTGTCACATAAGATTACACAAAATGATCACTTATTTTTCACAAATAGGCACAAGATGGCACCCAACATACTTATATACACACACCCAAAAAGTCATGTATAAACACATATAACCACTTTTATTTATACACACACACACACACACACACATGTAGAGTCACTCACATAAACTATTATAAGACACATAAATATGCACACACATGGTTACACAAGTATGCACACATAAATAATTACAACCATGCAAATATTGAAAATTATTTGAATAATATTTTTTTCATTAAAAAATTGTTTGCATTGAAAAATCGTTTATAATAAAAAAAATTGTTTGCACTAAAAAACTTGATTACATTGGAAAATAAATTGCATTCAAAAGTTTTTTTGTTGGGAAATTTATTTTAGGTCATCAAAGTCAAGTTTGCATTTCACATTCCAATGCACATCATTGTTAAGTTCTAACAACTACCAAAAGAACAATAGTCAAATCCCCACCACACAAATTATATTTTGTTATTGGGTTGTAGTTTACATCCACAATCTAAATGTTCCACTCAAAATATTATTCTATCTTTCTTCACTATAATAATAAATAATTTGAAAAAAAAAACTATAACTTATTACAATAAATTTAAAATGTTTTTTTTGTTTCAGTTAATAAGGTGTTTGAGCTCACCTTTTTCAATTGCAAAATAGAATGTCAAGCATTCAACATGACTAACTCCATAGTTTAAATTTCATCTATTACAACTACCATTGAACCTTCTTTTAATGTAATAGTCAAGGGTGCAAATGGGCTAATAGGACCCACTAGTGCCCCCTTAGGTGATTGCTTTTCAAAGAATATTCTTGGAAAAAATTTTCAATTTTTTTTAATCTTCAAAAAAGTCTTTAGATTTTTTTAGTAAAAAAATTGTACTATTTTGTTAAGGTTTATGTTCAAAATTTGCCAAAAATATGTCATTTTCAAAGTTTTTCAAGTCCATTTACAAAACCTTTTACTACTTAAAAACAATGGTTACAAGTCATTTTACAATACTTTTGAAGGTCCAAATGTTAATGAAATAATTTTATATTTTGGATATTTATAGAATAAGATATTAGATTTGATGATGTGCAAAAAATTAAACTTATTTTCAAGTTTATTTTTTCAAATTTTTTTTGTAAAAAACACATAATAAGCAATGGTTACGACTACTTTTAATTCTTATTAACATAATTGCACCTTGAAAATCAAGTGAAAAAACAAATGAAGTGGTAAGGCAAATGCATACAAGGACATGTAACAAAATATGACAATGTAAGAACACACATTTTGAAAAGTTTAAAAAATAACAATGTAAAATGAAACCAAAAGTTTCACAATGTGATGTTTAGTGAAAAGGAAAAATAACAAACAAGTGATGTAATAAAACAAATGCATTTGGAAATGCACACATTTGGAACTAGATAGTAAAAACCAATAATGCAAAATGAAAATTCAAGTTAGGCATGACAAGCATTGTAATGAAGAAGGAAATACATCCACAAACCACCTAAACCCTAAACCAATTACCATTGTTTTATTTGATTTTAGTTAATTTCAAATATCTTTAATTTCAACTTGACTTTACAAAACCTTTTTCATAACCTAACGACTAAATAATTGTCTAATAACATTAAATTAAAATATCATTACCCTTACCCTCCCATGGGTTTTCATCATGCGCATTGTGATTCGCACCCAAACCCCAAAACCTTTTATTACCATTTAAACTCTTAAAAGGAATTATAAAAAGTTTCAAATACCAAGCTTAAAATCAAACACTTAAAACCTTTCCATATTTTATTATTTTTTTCTTTTTTACTTTCATTAAATGTATTGTAAATTTCAAGTCTACCAGTTTGGTACTAATTCAATTTATTTAATATTAATATTAATATTAATTTATTTTTGGTTTAAATACTACAACCCCATAAATGGGGGGGAAGAACTATGGATTAATTCAAGGCTATAAAATGTTAACCTATGCATTAAAAAGAAGTAATTTAACAAATTATAATTCTTAAACATTTGCAATGGTGAATAATGTAAAGTAACAATTTAAAATATTTTTATATGATGCAAAGACATTCCCTCGCATATTATTCCCCCATAAAATTGATGTTAATCCCCCACAAAACCAAACACACACACACACACACACACACATTGAAATTAATGTCATGCAAGTACCCAATGATATGTGTTGTTCTTTTGTATTTCCCTGAAATACCAACCAAAACAAAAAAAAATTGAAAATTAACATTTAATCTATGGTGTTTTATGGGTGAATATCGGTTAATTGATATTATTTTTGTACACTATTGAATGAAGCCAAATAAAATAAAAAATGAAAATAAAATTGAATGGCCATGTAATATTTTTCCTTTGAAATAATGAAATAAATAAATAATAAGATTTTTCTTTTTCCAACTATCTAGCAATTTTTGTAAATGAAAAAAACATTGTAAACATTAATGGGAATATGTGTGACACACATGGAACACAATGGGAATTATATCTTTTAAAATTTTTGATAAATTGTTTTTTAGAAGCTATGAAAATAAGAAAAAGAAGGCAAAGTAGAAAAAGAAGAATTTATTTTGAAATTTAAAATGTGGAATTTATATTTAAGTAATTGATGAAAATTCAACTCTCAACTATGCATAAGGGATAAAATGTTGTGATATATCAATAACAAAGTTTGAAAAATGTGTCATGTATAACTAATTTGAACATTGTTTTACATTGAATTCCACCTATTCTTACCTAAACCTTATCCCTTCATCCTACATTTGGTTTTCCACCCCCTATACCCACCCAAAAAGAGTCCCCCCAATACCTATATGCCAAGTTTGGGACAAAGCCAAAAGTTGCACATATGCACATGTTGTGAAATTGTATGTTGTTTGTGTGTGTGAAATATGAGTTATTTGCAATATTCATCATAGATCGCCAATGGTAGTGCAAGTTATAAGAAGTTTATTTGTTTGTATATGCTATTAAAATATTTATAAAATTTCCATTAATAATTAAAGCATTCCAATAATTTTTTTAATTTAGGGATCCTACTATAAAATACACCATCCCTACCCTACACAATTACAATTTTATTTTTATTTTTTTATATAGATTGAGTGATGATACGTTAATCTTTAAAAACTTGACCATGTTTTTCAACACAACTAAAAAAAGATATGGGTGCAAATCATTAAACATTTTGGTCATTTTATAATAAAGTTCATGGAAATTCATTACAGTGATTTCACAACATGAGATGTGTTGACAACAAGTGAATGATTAATGAACCTAAGATTCATCCTATTGATCGAATGAAAGTACATGGTTTACACACATGTTGATTTTTCATTTAATTTTTTTTTCACTTTCAATAATATAATTATGAAACTAGTAATTTTTATTCACAACATGTTATTAATATTTTATAAACATAATAAAATTTATAATTCAATTTATAAAAAAACTCCTCCATGATTAAATAACATATTAAAATATATTTTTTAATAAAAAAAGATCATCATATTTCAACAATATTCCAATTGCCACTAAATTCAACTAAAATGTGAATAATATATATGTATTTCATTTATGAAATAACATGTTGTTAATTAGAATATCAACACATTCAATTACCAATGTTACTTACTTGCTTAACATAAGGGGCTTGATTTTTCAACCCCTTGGAATTTACCAAAGGTTTTATGTTGTGAATAACATATGCATTAAGGTTACTTAGCCCAATTATTCCTTGTTCCTCTTCATTTTAATGAATATGATATTCTAATGTATAATTAATTATTTACTAGGGATTTCACAAACAATTTTTTTCTTGACCTTCACTAGTAGAAATCAGCCAAAATGTAACCATTCAATTTACGACTACATGCGACTTGTAGTCGGTTGTGACTAGATTTGTGAATATTTGCAACTACAAGACCAACTTTCAACTATTCTGGTCATTTTCACAACTATGATTCAACTATTAGAAATTTCATCTTATTGGTTGCATCAATTTTACATTTATTTTCATCCATTAATACATTGATATGCCCATGAGTCACAATAGTCACCAAATTAGTTACATCCTGAAGGTATTCTACAATGACATAAGGGTGTATTTTAATGTATGTACTATATATATATATATGCATACATATGTATATTGTTCATATAATGAATCTCAAAATTAAT